>OGXZ01001952.1_pt1 | contig 11094 bp, 7 predicted proteins | sample 1576431 | NCBI WGS metagenome assembly OGXZ01 (sample SAMEA3541590, study PRJEB24748) | human gut metagenome | biome: human gut; feature: human-associated habitat; material: faeces | place: China | collected 2012
GGCGACCAGCGCTACAACGATATGCTCGACTACTGCCGCCATGCCTACGAGCGGGCCGTGCAGCAGAACCCGGCCCTGGAACGCCTGTTCGGGCAGGAGCGGGACCAGGCCGTGGTGCAGATGAACCTGAATGCCAAGAACTACAACCTGGCTGCAGAGCCCATGAGCAACGTTTACGGCGCGCTGTACTCCACCCTCGCCACCGATGACCCCAACCAGCGCAAGAGCATGCGCTACATCGGCAGCAGCATTGGGCGCATCTTTTACCTGATGGACAAGGCCGAGCGCTTTGAAGCCGACAAGTGCAGCGGCCGGTACAACGTGTTTGTGGTCAATGACCTGATGGGGCAGGCCTCAGCCGTGGAAAATGCCCGTCGGCAGGCGCTGGCCGCCGCCAACGACCTGATGCGGGTGTACAGCATGCTGGATGTCAAACTCAACCGCAGCCTGCTGGATAATATCATGCTGCTGGGCCTGCACCACGCGGTGGAACCGCTGGAAGTGGGCGCAGAGCAGGAAAACTGGGAGATCCCATGAAAAAACAGAACCGGAAAAGCTGGGCCATGGCCTATTGCGGCATGGCGGCGGCGCTGTGCGTCGCGCTGATGCTGCTGGGGGCCGTGATCCCCATTGCTATGTTCATTGCGCCTGCGCTGGCAGGGTTTCTGATCGCGACAGTGTGTGTGGAGTGCGGGCGCACCATGGCGCTCACAGCCTACGCGGCGGTCAGCCTGCTGGCGCTTTTGTTTGTGCCGGACAAGGAAGTGGCCCTGATCTTCGTGTTCCTGCTGGGGTATTACCCGCTGGCAAAACCCCGGTTCGACCGCATCCGCCCGGCCGTGCTGCGGTGCGTGTGCAAGCTGCTGCTGTGCAACGCCGCCGTGCTGGCGATGTACGGCCTGCTGCTGGTGCTCATCCCGGCGGGCAGCATCTCACAGGAGCTGCGCACCACGGCGTGGATAGTTACCCTGTCCACGCTGGCCATGGGCAACGTGGCCTTTTTGCTGTACGACCGGGCCCTGCACAACCTGCTCATGCTGTACCGGTTGGTGTGGCAGCCCAAGCTGCACCGGATGCTGGGCATGCACTGAGAACGGTTGTTGCACAGCAGTTGCACAAAATGGGAAAGTGTGGTATACTGAGCCACCAGCAGCCCACAGGGGCCACAGAAAGAGGGAATGCAAAACCACCAGTTGACGCAAAGCGCCGGGCCACGCGGGTGACAGCCGCGAGGGTGACGAGGAGAGGAATCATCGAAAGATTCGGCGGATGTTTCTCCGGCTGAGGGCTAGACCAGCCGCAGAGAAGGGCAAAAAACGGCAGCAATACCGCAACAGATCCCTTCAAAGAAAGCCATACAAGAACATAAACTGTACTAGGAAGCTGACTGGATATCACTGCGCCTTTTTGCGCGGGAACGGTCGGTATGGAGGTGTTTTGTATGTGCGGCATTGTTGGTTATGTCGGTAAGCGCAGTGCGCAGGACGTGCTGCTGGATGGTCTGGAAAAGCTGGAGTATCGCGGGTACGACTCCGCCGGTGTGGCGCTTGCGCTGGACGGCGGCATCCGCGTGGTAAAAAGCAAAGGACGGCTCACCGCCCTGCGGGAAAAGCTGGCGGCGCAGCAGCTGGCACAAAGCTTCTGCGGCATCGGCCACACCCGCTGGGCTACCCATGGCGAGCCCAGCGATGTGAACAGCCACCCGCATTCGACCCCGCGCGTGAGCATTGTGCACAATGGCATCATTGAAAATTACGGCCTGCTCAAGGAGCGCTTGGCCGCAAAAGGCTATACCTTCCAGAGTGAGACGGACACCGAAGTGCTGGTAAAGTTGATCGACAGCTGCTATACCGGTGACCCGCTGCGTGCACTGCAGCAGGCGCTTGCCAAGGTGCGCGGCAGCTATGCGCTGGCCGTGCTGTTCCGGGATTACCCGGACACCATTTTTGCAGTCAAGCGGGAAAGCCCGCTGATCGTCGGCTGGGGCGAGGGCGAAAACTTTGTGGCTTCGGATATTCCGGCACTGCTCAAGTATACCCGGAAATACAGCGTGCTGGAAGAAGGGGATATGGCCGTCTGCACCACAGAGGGCATCCGCTTTTACAACGAATTTGGTGAGCCGGTGGAGCGCCAGCAGCTGACGGCGGACTGGGATATGGAAGCTGCCGAAAAGGGCGGCTATCCCCACTTTATGCTCAAGGAGATCAACGAGCAGCCTGCGGCCATTATGGCCACGGTCAGCCCCCGTGTAGAGGACGGACTGCCGGTGCTGCGCATCCCGGAGCTGACCGATGAAGTGCTGCGCGGTATTGGCCGGGTGCATCTGGTGGGCTGCGGTACGGCTATGCATGCCGGTATGGTGGGCAAATCTGCCATCGAAACGTTGGCCCGTGTGCCCGCCGAGGTGGACATTGCCAGCGAGTTCCGTTACCGGGACCCCATTCTGGAAAAAAACGATCTGGTCATCATCATCAGCCAGTCCGGCGAGACCAGCGACACGTTGGCAGCGCTCAAGCTGGCCAAGAGCCGCGGCGTGCCGGTGCTGGCCATCGTGAATGTGGTGGGCAGCTCCATTGCACGTGCCGCAGATTATGTAATGTATACCTACGCCGGGCCGGAGATCGCGGTAGCATCCACCAAGGCGTATATGGTGCAGATGTGCGTGCTGTATCTGTTTGCACTGCGGCTGGCCTACGCGCGCGGACGGCTGAGCGAGGCAGAGACCCGCCGCTATACGGCCCAGCTGCTGCGGGCACCGGAGATCATCAAGGCCCGTCTGGCGGACTGCGAGCAGATCAAATACCTTGCCAGCCGCTATATGAACACCCAGAGCTGCTTCTTCATCGGACGCGGGTTCGACTACTCCCTCTCACTGGAGGGCAGCTTGAAGCTGAAGGAGATCAGCTATGTGCACTCGGATGCCTATGCCGCCGGTGAGCTGAAGCATGGAACCATCAGCCTGATCACCGACGGTGTGCCGGTGATCGCGCTGGCCACCCAGAAACAGGTGTACGAAAAGACCATCTCCAACGCCAAGGAGACCCGTAGCCGCGGTGCACGGGTGCTGCTGTTCACCACAAAGAATGCCGTGGTGCCGGAGGGCGTGGCCGATGCCGTGATCCGGTTGGACGAATATGAGGACATCCTGATGCCCCTGCAGCTGATCGTGCCGCTGCAGCTGTTCGCCTACTATATGGCGGTGCTGCGCGGCTGCGACGTGGATAAACCCCGCAACCTCGCCAAGAGCGTGACCGTGGAATAAACTGCTGCTTACGGGAATTACGGGAACTCCCTCAGTCTTTGCTGCGCAAAGCCAGCTCCCTCAGGGTGGAGCCTTTTGGACAGTACGGCAGCCAGAATATAATTACAACAAAAGCGAGGCCCCTCTGAGCGTTTCAGAGGGGCCTCGCTGTATCTTTGTTTCAAATGAGGAAGAGCGGCTTACCAGAACCAGTAACGCTTCTTGAACGCGATGTAGGCCACCGCAATGACCACCAGCACCGCGCCGCCGGCGATGAAGAAGGTCCAGTTGATGTTGGCGAAGCGGAGATTTTCGTTGGTCAGCAGATAACGACCGGCGGTGTCCAGCGTGATCACACCGTCTTTGTAGCTGTTCAGGTACTGCCACTTTCCGGTGGTCTCGTTGTAGAGGTACAGACGGGAGTAATCACACTTGTCCAGATCAATGCGGGCCGAGCAGGGGACCGTCTTGCCGTCGTTCACCACGAACTCCAGGCCCTGCTCCACCTGCTGCAGTTCCAGCGAGGTGTTCAGCTCGCCGGTGGTGTTGCGCACGTCCTTGCCGGACACCTGCAGGGTGTAGCCGTCGCCCACCACGCACAGGGTCTTGCCGGTGGTGCGCAGAGAGTTGAGGATGTCGCCGGTGATCACCGGGACTTCCGACTGAGCAAAAACGACCTCATGGTCGGTGCTGTCCTGAATGGTCTGCACGGTGGGGTCCAGCGTGATCTTGTCATCGTCGCCGTTGGAAGCGTCATCGCCGTTGCTGCTGTCGCTGCCCGAGGAAGCGGAAGCAGAGCGGTTCACGATGACGGTGACCAGCGCCGTGGCTTTGCCGTTGGAAACCGTAATGGAGGTGGAGCCGGTGCCCACGGCGGTGATCACGCCGCTGGGGCTCACGGTGGCCACACTGCTGTTGCCGGACTTGTAGGTGAAGCTCTGGGAGGCCGAAGCCGGGGTGGCCTTGGCCGACAGGGTGCGGGTGGCACCCGGCTTGAGCACCACATAGGAGGGGGTTACCGTAATGACCTGACCGCTGTTGGCGGAGGTGGTGCCGGAACTGACCGTGCCGCCGGTGGTCGCCTCGGTGGGGATGGCCAGCACGGTAACGGTGGTGCTGGCGGTGACCGAGCCGCAGGCGGCGGTGATGGTGGCGGTGCCGGGGCTCACGCCGGTCACGCGGCCAAAGCTGTTGACGGTGGCCACCTTCTCATTGGAAGAAGTCAGGGAGATGGTGGCGTACTGCGAGGCGGACGAGGGCCGCACCTGCAGCGATGCCGACACCGAGTTGCCCACATAGATGGTGTTGGAGGACAGCGCCAGATCCATCTCGGTGACGATCATGGTGGAGTCCATGGAAACCGAAATGGTGTAAGCACAGATCTGGTTGCCTGCGGCGGCCGTCACGGTGGCGGTGCCCACGCCCACAGCCTGCACCACGCCGCTGTTACTCACGGTAAGCACGCTGCTGTCATCGGTGAGGTAGATGACGGAGTCGGTGCTGTTGCGGGGGCGCACCGTGGGCGACAGCTGCTGGGTCTCGCCCAACAGCATGTTGGAAGAATAGGTGCCGGCCTCAATGCTCTCGGCAGGCACGCTGTTGTCGCTGTTCCAGGGCAGCGACACGGCGGCGCCGGTCAGGGGCACGGCAGCCGATGCCGGCAGGGCCATGCCGCCGGCCAGCAGGCAGAGCAGTGCCGCGCCAAGGGCCAGGGTCTTTGCGGTTGATTTCATGGTTCGTGTACCTCTCTGGGTGTTAAAAATGGAGCGAAGGATTCAGCGCCGGAAACGGTGCCCGCATCAGCGGAACAGCACACCCAGAGCCTCCATTGCATATTCAAAGTAGGTGACCTGATCGTATTCCACGCGGGCGGTCACGCTCATGCCGTTGGAAAGATCGACCTTGTCGCCGCTGCGGCTCACCACATAGGTGCTGTCCGGCTTGATGGTCATCTTGTAGTACGAAGCGCTGGTGCTGGTGGTCACGTCGCTGTCGATGGCGGTCACGGTACCGGTCAGGGTGCCGTAGGAATACTCCGACAGGCCGGTGATGGCGATCTTGCACGGGTCGCCCACATGCAGCAGCGGGCGGTCGTTCACGGTGACCATGGCCACGATCTCCAGGTCATCGTTCTCGCTGGCAACGGTGGCCAGCGGGGAGCCTGCGCTCAGCACCATGCCCTCCTTGTAGGGGCTGTCCATGTGGATCACGCCGGAGGTGGGGGCATACAGATAGTAGTCGTTGGCACCGGTGTTCAGGGCGTCGATCTGCGCCTGCACGTTGTCCACGTTGCTCTGGGCGCTGGTGATGCTCTGGGAGATGGACTGCATGGTGGAGTAATACAGGGCCTGGATCTCGCTCTGGTTCTGCTCCATCAGGGTCTTGATCTGGGCGTCGGTGTAACCGGCCGCCTGATAAGCAGAAGCGTCAAAGGTCTTTTGCTCTACCTGGCTCTTGTAGGTCTCGTACTGATAGTAGTAGGGCTGATCTTCGGGGTTTGTCTCGCTGAAGTAGTTGGTATCATCCTGCACGCATTGCAGCAGCTTGTTGTACTGGTCCAGCTGGGTCTGGTAGATCTTGAGCTGGCTTTCCAGGTTGTCCTGCTGCATGTCCAGGTCGGTGCTCTTGATGTGGGCCACGAGGTCGCCCTCGTTCACATAGCTGCCCTCGGAGATGTACAGCTCGGTGAGGGTGCCGGAATAGCTGGACATGATGTAGGTCTTGTTGCTGGCCTGCACCGTGCCGGAGTTCTGGCTGACGTAGATGCGGTTGGTGCGGGTGCTCCACACCAGCAGAAAGATCATGAACAAGCCCACCAGAATGACAAAGGCGTACCCGTAGGGAGGTACGTCCCGGTCCATCATAATGCGGCGGTCCTGCAGATCATCGAGGTTCTGGATGGTCGTTGTCATAGTTACTTGGTCTCCATAAACACGTCGATCACGGCGTCATCGTCGTCCTGATTGACAAAAATGGTATAGGTATCGCCGCTGAGCTTGAGGTCCTTTTCAAAGGCGAGGATCTGCAGCTTGGAGCTTGCCAGCTGGCTGTAGGCCATGGGGCCGGTATAATGAGCGTACAGGCAGTTCTTCACCCGCAGCACGGCGTCCACTTCGTAGCCGGGCTCGGTCTGGGTGATCAGCTGGGTGGCCTGCTGCATCAGGTACAGCTCCGGGGCATGCTCCGGAGCCGGGCCGATCTTGATGGCCTGCACCAGCGGGCCGATGGGCTGTGCGTTGTGGCTCTTGATAAAGTTCTGCAGCTGGGTCAGCGCCACCATCATGTTGCCCAGTTCTTCGGGGGCGATGCGGCGAGACACCACGTTGGTCAGTTTGAGGGTCTTGTTTTCAGCAACTTTGATCTCGTTCATGTTGAAATACCTCTTTGTCCTATCGTTGAATTTCCTCCGCAAAGGGGAGGCCGTAATAGGCAATCACAGGCAGAGAAAGGGCAGAGCACACCTTCTCTGCTTCTGATCACCTATTACTGTAGCAGTAATGGGTGATGCGAAAAATAGAATGTGCCCGGAGGCAGGACGCCTCCGGGCACACCATAACGAGGCATTGTCACCGGTCCGGCGCTTTGCAGCGGGGCCGGAAAACACACTGCATATCGTTTTTTGTCGGGGCTGAGATACCACAGGGCACTCTGCCGTCTGCCATACTTGTCAGGCACCTTGCGGCTGCGCAACCGCAAAGCACTTTTTCAGCAGACAGGTGCGCACCTGTCTGCATCAGGAGCATGTGCGGCGGGGAAACCGGTGCAGTTGCTCAGGCCCCCGGAAAGCCAGGATCAGACAGTCTTATTTAGGGAAGACGGTCTCCTTCTTCTCGAAGTTAAAGAGGCTGGGCAGACCGTTCTTGACGTTGGCGGTTGCCAGGTTGTAGATGGCAGCAGCAGAACCAGCCAGACGCAGGCCAGCGTTCAGAGCACCGTTCAGAGTGCCCAGAGCAGTATTGCCATAAGTCATCCCGGCGTCGGTGCCGTTACCGACAACGGCATCGTAGCCGCTATTGTAGTACTTGCTGACAGAGTTGAACCAGGCCTTGCCCAGGTTGCCGGGGACGTATGCGCCGCCGAACAGAGTGCCAACGGTGTTGCTGACATAGTCGCCCAGGAAAGAATTGCCGATAATGGTGACCATGTTGGTGTTGAACTTCTTCCAGTTCTCAAGGGTCAGGCTAGGAGCCAGGATGTCGGACAGGCTTGCGCCGCCGTTGACGTAGGTCATCTCGTTCTCAGAGATTGCGGAAAAATTTGCAGGCATCATCATGATGAATTACTCCCTTCAAATAATGAACTTTTGTCGGTTCCTCCCCGGCTGCGCTGCCGGGAGGGAACCGGTTTTATGTAATCGGGTGCGCACCCGACTGCAACGAATCAGTAGGTAAAGGCTTCGCCGTCATCGTCATCCTCTACCACGGCGGCAGCCACAGGCTGCTTGGCCACCGGCTCACGGCGGCGGTAGATGCCCTGCTGCATGTTCCACAGCTCAGCATACTTGCCATCCTTGGCCATCAGCTCGTCGTGCGTGCCGCGCTCCACGATCTTGCCGTGATCCATCACAAGGATCATGTCGCAGTCGCGGACGGTGGACAGACGGTGGGCAACGATCAGCATGGACCGGTCGGCCAACTGCTCGTAGATCATGTTGAAGATCAGATTCTCGGTGGCAAAGTCCAGATTGCTGGTGGACTCGTCCAGGATGTACAGGCCGGAATCCTTCAGGAAGGCACGCGCCAGTGCGATGCGCTGCTTCTCACCGCCGGACAGGCCGTTGCCAGCTTCCTCCAGGTAGGTGTTGTACTGCAGCGGCAGATGGCGGATGAACTCATGGGCATCGGCCTTCTTGGCAGCCTCTTTCACTTCCTCCATGGTGGCATCCATGCGGGAAATGCGGATGTTGTCGTAGATCGTCTTGCTGAACAGCTCAATGTTCTGCGGCACATAGGCAATGGCGCGGCGCACCGAATCATGGGTGTACTCGGCCAGATTCACGCCGTTGAAGTCGATCTCACCCTCTTCGGGCTCGTAATACTTCAGCAGCAGCTTGGTGATGGTGGACTTGCCGCTGCCGCTGCTGCCCACCAGAGCCACCTTTTTGCCGGCGGGAATGGTAAAGCTGATGTGGTCCAGGGCCGGAGCACGGTTGCCGTAGCGGAAGGTGACGTCCTTGAACTCGATGTCGCCCTCCACCTTTTCCAGCGGGATCAGCTCGCAGCCTTCCTTGGCCTCGTCCTCGGCGGGGTAGTCCATGATCTCGGTCAGACGCTTCATGGAGATACCGGCTTCCTGGATGCTCATCTGCAGACCGATCAGGTTGCTCAGCGGGGAGGTAAAGTAGCTGGACAAGGTGCTGAAGGCCATGAAACCGCCCAGCGTCATCTCACCGTGCAGCACCTGGCTGATGCCCACATAGGTGGTCAGCATGCTGAAACCGGTGGAGATGAAGGTGGAGATCAGGCCCTGGCCTGTGCTGATGCGGCTGGACCGCAGGCTGATCTTCAGGCTCTTGATGTACTCTTTTTCCAGATTTTCCAGCTGGGTGTCCTCATTGGCATTGCACTTGATGGTCTCGATGCCGCGCAGGCTCTCGATCATCTGGCTGTTGAGGGCAGCCGACTGGATCATGGTCTCTTCGTTGATGCGCTTGTAGGGCTGCTTGAACACCAGCACCAGCAGGATGCTGACCAGCGCCATGAACAGCGAGATGGAGAACAGCATGGCGTTCATCCGGAACAGGATGATGCCGGTGATGATGGCCATGGAGATGTCCATCACAAGGCTCAGTGCAATGCTGGTGAAGATGGACTTGATGGTGTTTGCGTCCGAGTAACGGGTGGTGATATCGCCCGTTTTGCGGGTGGCAAAGAACTTCATGGGCAGATGGAAGATGTGCCCGAAGTAGCCCAGCATCAGCGGGATGTCGATCTTGATGGACAGATGGATCAGCACCCACTGCCGCACGAAGCCGATGAGGGAACTGGTCAGGCTCACCATGCTGAACACGATGATCAGCGTGACCAGCAGGTTGTCCAGCCCGTAGGGCAGCACCTCATCCATCAGGATCTTATTGAACATCGAGGACGCGATGCCCAGGATGGTGGTGATGACGGAACTTAAAATGGCGTAGAAGAAAAGCTTCTTCTGGGGCAGCAGCAGGTCGATGTACCGCTTCATCATGCCCCAGCGGTTGGGCTTGCCGTCGTCTTTTTCGCTGGCCTGCTGGGCTTCATAGCCGGGAGCGCCGGGTGCCAGCTTTTTGCGCTGGTTCACGTTGAACTCCGAGGTGGGGTTCAGCAGCAGCAGCACGCCGGTGAAGTTCTTGTAAAACTCATCCAGGCTGATCTTTTTCAGCTCAGTAGCAGGGTCGCCGATGATGACGTAATCCTTGCACTTGTGCTTTTTGCCTTTTTCCTCGGCTTCCTTGACCCGCTCGGCTTCGTCCAGCATGTGCTTGCGGCGCTCGCCGTCATCGCGGAGGGTGGTCTTTTTGAACACCACCACAAAGTGGGCCAGGCCCTGGTCGGTGATGACCTGCGCAATGCAGGGCAGCGAGAAGTCGCTGAGGAAGTTTTCACGGTCCACACGCACCGCGGCGGTGGTGAAACCCAGCTCGTTGGCGGCCTTCTGCAGACCAACGAGATTTGTGCCTTTCAGGTCCGTACCCATCATATCGCGCAGGCGCGTGATGGTGATCTCCTTTTTGTAATGGAGGCACACCATTGCGAGGCAGGCAGCCGCACAGTCGGTAGTGTCATGCTGCCGGACATAGGTATAACGCATAGATGCTTCCTTTGAAACTATACAAATTTATTCAAACACCATACACATCTGCCAGACACACGGACCGGAAAACATGCAGTGAATTTGACAAAACCGCCAAAACCGGAAGGATTTACCGCCTCTGAACGCCCGGGAATGGGGCAGAATGCTCAGATTTCCGGCTTGCAATGCCTGCAAAGTTTGTATGCGCAGGCGTTACAGCTTATGTGCAGTATACCACAATATGACAGCATCTTCAAGAACTTCTTTTTTAAGAAATCGTGAGAAATGAAAAAAGTGTGAAAAATTAGCACTTCTGAAACATGCGGCACGGCAAACAAAAAAAGGCAATGCTCCAAAGAACATTGCCTTCATGGCGCCTCTTGCCTGACTCGAACAGGCGACACCCTGATTAACAGTCAGGTGCTCTAACCGACTGAGCTAAAGAGGCAGATCACTTAAGTGACTGCGAGTGATATTATACCGCATTCTTGGCCGTTTTGCAAGCCCTGATTTCAAAAAAGTGCAAAAACAAAAAGCATCCCGGCAGAAACGGGTCGGTTTCTGCCGGGATGCGGGAGACTATTATAATAGGTAACGCAATTACTTCATGCGGCTCTTGGCCTTCATGCGCTGCTCGTGGTTCAGGATCTGCTTGCGGATGCGCAGGTTCTCCGGGGTGACCTCCAGCAGCTCGTCCTGTGCCAGGAACTCCAGGCAGCCCTCCAGGCTCAGCTTGCTGATGGGGATCAGGCGCAGAGCGTCGTCGGAGCCGGAAGAACGGGTGTTGGTCAGGTGCTTGGTCTTGCAGACGTTCACGTCCACATCCTCGCCGGAAGCGGTGTAGCCGATGACCATGCCCTCGTACACCTTCTCGCCGGGGCCAACTAGCAGGGTGCCGCGCTGCTGAGCGTTGAACAGGCCGTAGGTGACGGCCTCGCCGGTCTCAAAGCTGACCAGAGAACCGGTGGAGCGGTTGGCGATCATGCCAGCCCAGACGTCGTAGCCGTCAAAGATCTGGTTGATGATGCCCTCGCCGTGGGTATCGGTCAGGAACTGGTTGCGGTAGCCGAACAGGCCGCGGCTGG
>OGXZ01001960.1_pt1 | contig 11060 bp, 6 predicted proteins | sample 1576431 | NCBI WGS metagenome assembly OGXZ01 (sample SAMEA3541590, study PRJEB24748) | human gut metagenome | biome: human gut; feature: human-associated habitat; material: faeces | place: China | collected 2012
CGACGCCTGCAGATCGGTCGCCTTTAAATTATATCCAAAATGGGAGTATACATATTTATGGTCGTAGCCAAGCGGCAGCTCACCATACTGGCGGTCAAATCGGTGACCGCAGAGGTTATCGCAGCCGGACGGGCAGACACAGTCGCGTCCCCAGTCGCGGAAGGAACGGATAATCTTGTTTAAAAGCGGATTGTCCGTGTACACGGCGCCGCCCTCGCCCATCGTCATGTGGTGCGGCGGATAAAAGCTGGACGTTCCGATATCTCCGATCGTACCGGTAAAATGCCACTCGCCGTTCAGCTCATAGCGGCTTCCGAGGGCATCACAGTTGTCCTCCACCAGCCACAGATTATGACGGTCACAGAATTCTTTTACCTTCTGTAAATCAAACGGATTTCCCAGTGTGTGGGCGATCATAACCGCTTTCGTCTTCTCTGAAAGCGCCGCCTCCAGCTTATCGGCGTCGATGTTGTATTGTGGAATCGTCACATCCACAAACACTGGAACTGCGCCATACTGGATCGCCGGGGTTACCGTCGTCGGGAAACCTGCCGCAACCGTGATAATCTCATCGCCGCGGCGCACCCGGCGCTCTCCCAGCAATGGGGAAGTCAGCGCCATAAATGCGATCAGGTTCGCGGAGGAACCGGAGTTTACAAGGGAACAGTATTTGACGCCCAGGTAGTTCGCAAGCCCCGCCTCAAACTGATCGGTGTAACGTCCGGAGGTCAGCCAGAACTCCAGCGCACTGTCTACCAGATTGACCATCTCATGGTTATCGTAAACGCGGGACGCATACGGAATCCGCTGTCCCTCAGTAAATTCTTTTTTCTGATTATGATATTTATCACAATACTCTGCCACCAGATCGAGAATCTGCTGACGCGCAGCCTCTTTTCCGTCCGACAGGGTTACTTTTTCTTCTGACATGTTTCTCCTCCTGCTTTTGCTACCGTTCTCTACCGCAGCTGTATCAGCTCTGCCTGCTGCCAGACACACCTTTCGTGCAGCCGCCTGCATCTATCTATTTTTCTTCAAACCGAGCTGCATACGCCCGGATCTGCTCATCCGTCACCTCGCGCATATCCGCTCCGGCAAGCCACTTCTTCGACCATTCCACCGTCGCAGCCATCGCCTCTTCTACATGGAAGTGCGGCTTCCAGCCAAATACCTTTTTCACTTTGGAACAATCCAGTTTCAGAAAATTTGCCTCATGCGGACCTCCGTCATAGCGGTTGATCCAATGCATCCCGTCGCCCCATGTTTCACAGAACAGATCCGCCAGACGTCCTGTATTGACGCAGTCACAGTCATCCGGTCCGACGTTGTAGCAGCCCGCCAGCTCCGCATTTTCCCACTGCGCCTTTGCCACCGTCAGATACAAAAACAGTGGCTCTAACACATGCTGGAACGGGCGCGTCGAATGCGGATTCCGCACGATGATTGGCTCTTTCTTTTCCGCTGCGCGCACGCAGTCCGGCACGATCCGGTCCGCCGCAAAATCACCGCCGCCGATCACATTGCCAGCACGACAGGTTGAGACGGCGCAGCGGCCGTCCGTGAAGAACGACTGCTTATAGCTGTGTGTCACCAGCTCCGAACAGGATTTGCTATTGGAATACGGATCATAGCCGTCCAGCGGGTCATTTTCGCGGTAACCGTACTCCCATTCCTTATTTTCATAAACCTTGTCCGTCGTCACATTGACGAGAGAGCGGACGGATTCACACTGTCTGGCGCATTCCAGCACATGAACCGTACCCATGACATTCGCCGCATACGTGCCGACCGGATCCCGGTACGACTCGCGCACGATCGGCTGCGCTGCCAGATGGAGTACAATCTCTGGCTTCGTCTCATCAAACACCTGTTTTAAATGGGCGAAATCGCGCACATCCCCATCCACATGGTGAATCGTCTCCCCCAGATGCAGGATCTCAAACATCGACGGCTCGGTCGGCGCTTTCAGCGCATAGCCGGTCACCTCCGCCCCCGCCAGATGTAGGATGCGGACCAGCCAGCTTCCCTTAAAGCCTGTGTCACCGGTCACAAGGACCCGTTTTCCTTTATAAAAATCAAGAAGTTCCATGGTTTTCCTCTTTTTAATTAATTTCGTGATTTCATCACTCCATTATCTTTGCTGAGTGCTCTTATTATATTTCTCACCCGTCCACTCACGAACCCGCGCTATCGCGCTCTACCGCCCTGCTTCGCATGGCTGTTCGTTCGTTAATGGCGCAAGAAAAGAATATGTCTGCTTCGCAGCCGCATTCTTTCCTTCTGCGCTCATTATATCATACTTTCTTACAGGATTTGTGTATATTCCTTGAATTTTCCCTTACAGTATATTATTTCCACAGCTTCCAGGGCGCATTGCCTTCCTGCCACATCTGTTCCAGCTGCATCTTGTCACGCTGGGTATCCATACATTTCCAGAAACCGTCGTGGCGGTATACCATCAGCTGTCCGTCCTTGGCAAGCTGCTCCAACGGCGCTTTCTCAAAGACGGTATCATCGCCCTCGATATAGTCAAAGACGCCCGGTTCGAGTACCATGAAGCCGCCGTTGACGATCTTGCCGTCATCATCGTTCTTCTCACGGAACTCGCGGATGTGTCCGTCGCTGTCAACATCCATGACACCGAAACGCTGTCCGATGTTGACGCCGGTCAGGGTCGCGATCTTGCCGTGCTGCTTGTGGAATGCCACCAGCGCGTCCAAATCCACGTTGGAAACGCCGTCGCCGTAGGTCAGCATGAACGTCTCATCCCCAATGTAATCGCGGATACGTTTGATACGACCGCCCGTCATCGTGTGCAGTCCGGTATCGACCAGCGTCACGCGCCACGGCTCGGAATAGTTGTTATGCACCTGCATCTCGTTCTTCGCCAGATCGAAGGTCACATCCGACGTATGCAGGAAATAATCGGCAAAATACTCTTTTACTACATACTGTTTGTAGCCCAGACAGATCACAAAATCATTGAATCCATACTGGGAATAGTGCTTCATGATATGCCAGAGAATCGGCTGTTCTCCGATCTCGATCATTGGCTTTGGTTTTAAATGGCTTTCCTCGCTGATTCGTGTGCCGAATCCACCCGCTAATATTACAACTTTCATTGCACTTCTCCTTCCGTCCATCGTTTTTATCGAAATATGTTCAAATGGTTTTCTTCCAAAATTCTCATCGCATCCCGCACTGCATCCGGGTCGTTATGCAGGTAGGTTTCCAGATCCTCATCGCTCGCCGTCCGGTAATTCCGTCCCAGCTCCCTTGATACCTGTAAATATGCTTTCCGGTACGGCGCTGTCCGGATTTCTGCCCGGGTTGTCCATGCATTTCCAAAGACCGTCAGCACGGTAAATGCCAGCATACAGACCTTTAAAGGTGTGCGGGCTGCCCGTTTCTCCGGTGCGCGTGTTTTCGCCTTATCTGCCTCTGTTTCCTGCGCCTTTTCCCGGCACATACTCCAGACGAGTGCAAACGTAAGCAGAATTCCTACAATTCCCATCTGATACTGTATCTCGTACCGCGAGGACATCCCGTACTCGTCCTTCAGGAAAATCCACCGCGCCGCCAGCACCAGCAGATGGTTACAGCCGCCGCTGAGAACCAGCAGAAGCGGAAAAATAGTCTTTTTATAAAGCTGAAACCGCACATTCAGATACAGTGCCAGCAGATACGAAACAAACACTGCCAGCCCCAGCAGATACACCAGATGCAGCCGGACAAACCAGGGGCTTCCTGCCTCCAGCTCCTGAATCTGCGCCACGCCGATCACCGACGATGCCACCGCTTTCAGCAGAAACCGCAGGAAAAAGAGCGGCTGGGCGGCAAATTCCTGAGCGATTGAAACATCAGTCACTGCTCCACGGTGTACGTAAACTGCCTGTGAATTGCTCCAAAGATATAATACCATCGCAAGAACCGTTGTCAATGCCCCGATGCACCAGGTTCTCCGGCACTTTCGGCTCCACCAGGAGCGGCTGCTTGTTTCAGCACCCCCGCGCCGATCCGCCAGCCACAGTGCGCCGTATGCCAGCACCAGAATCACCGCATAGCCGCCGCTGTACGGTCCTGCCACCAGCACGACCAGCAGGATCGGCAGAATTGCCAGAAGCACCCGGTCAGACATATTCCGGCACCGGGTCGCCGCTGCATGGTCGAGGACTGCAAAATGGAATAAAAATCCGGAGATCGACAGAGTGCAGACCCAGCCGGTCCCGTTCGTCATCATTTCCCATTTATTCAGGCTGAAATATACAAACTGAATCAACAGGAAGGAAAGATAGCCGACCGAGCGGTTCCGCTCTGCGTAGAGCGCCAGCACCGCCGCGCCCGCACCCAGGCTCAAAACACCCAGAATCATGTCAAAATACGCATTATAGCCAAATAGTTTCACATTGATGATGCGCCCCAGATACGTGATCGGAACGCGCGTCAGGATATCCGGTACAAAGAATTTCGCCGGATTTGTCACATCCGGCAGATATGAATTGATCAGCCGGATATAATCCGAATACGCCACATTGTCTGAGGCATGAAATATATACCAGATATAAAATAAAATCCCCAAAATAACCGGAAGCCCTAAAAATACACGGCGTTTCATCCGTCTCTCCTCTTTAAAATGCTCAGCTGGTTCAAGTAAAGTTCAAATAACTGACGGTGTTTCTTCGTGATAACCTCCAGAATCACACCGCTGATCCACAGCAGGAACGAAATCACATAAAGCCCGGAACACGCGATCAGGGTCGGGAACTTCGGCACCATGCCGGTTGCCAGATAGCCGCTGAGCACCGGCGCGAAAAATGCCGTTGCAATCGCAAAACAAATGAGTCCCAGCCATCCAAAGAACGCAAATGGCTTGTAATCCCGGAAGAGTCTCGCGATCGTGCGGAGCACCTTAAATCCATCCGAAAACGTATTTAACTTTGACACACTTCCCTCCGGGCGGTCACGGTATCCAACCGGGATCTCCACCAGCTTAAAGTTCTTGTCCAGCGCATGGATGCTCATCTCCGTCTCAATCTCAAATCCGGTCGAAAGAATCGGGAAGCTCTTGACAAATTCATAGTTAAATGCGCGCGCGCCTGTCATGATATCCTTGATATTGCTCTTGAAAATCAGGTTGATAAGCCCACGCACCAGACGATTTCCCGTATTGTGGAACGGACGCTTATTTTCGGTAAAATACGTCGAAGAAAGGCGGTCGCCGATGACCATATCCGCTTTTCCCTGTAAAATCTGGTCTGCCAGCTTTCTCGCGTCCTCCGCCGGGTAGGTGTCATCGCCGTCCGTCATGACATAGCACTCCGCGTCAATGTCGCGGAACATGCTGCGGATGACATTTCCCTTGCCCTGCTGGTATTCATAGCGCACAACCGCGCCTGCCTCTCTGGCAATCTCATCCGTGTGATCCGATGAATTATTGTCATATACATAGATCGTTGCCTCCGGCAATGCCTCGCGGTAGTCCTTGACCACCTTGGCGATCGTCTGACCTTCATTATAACACGGAATTAATACCGCTATCTTGTCCATTTTTCTCCTCCCGTTTTCACTCTTCCACCGTTCCGGCGGACCATTCCGGATTGATCACAACAGCCCGTTTTGTCTCAGCTGTACTTACCAATTCCAATTTTATCTCTCTCTGAAGCCCTGTTAGATCAAGCTGTACTTCCATCGGTTCATATTCCTTCTGTCCCGCCTGGATCACAGCAGCCGTCCGGCTGTTTGTCCCATCCGAGGCGATGATTTCCACTTCAAATGGCTGCTTCAGCACCCAGTAGTCCGGATCACACAGAACCGCCCGGATAGTCGGATGATCGTCCCCGCTGGTATTCTCCCAGCGCCATTCTGGTACTTCTTTTTCCGGTTCCTGTGCATCCATGAAAATCTCCTGTGTGCGGTACCAGCAGTTTTCGCGTCCATGCGCCATCTCAAGCCCTGCCAGTGTAAAGGACTGGCTGCCCTGCAGGATTGTTTCCTGATACTCCATATCATGCACGTACCATCCCGCCTCATTCATCCATTCCAGATAGCTTTCCAACGTCTCAAGTCCCTGCGGGATCATGTCATAGACACCCTCGCCTGCCTCCATCGCCGCCTCGATTTCATCGATATAGGCGTCTTTCTGCTCCGAAAGCTCATTGACGATCGAATACCGGTTCCAGACCGGCACATCTTCGCCCGCAAGCCGCGCATAACTTCCTACATCCGACCAGGTCAGGAAAATGCGGTCAATCTTGGAACGTTCTTCCGGTGTAAACAGCTGATGATCGTGAAATACGTAAGGCAGGTTGCTGCGGATACTCTCACGGCTCACCGCCCGCATCGCCCATTCCCCGCCGTTCCAGACACAGGTGTAGGCATTGTAAGCGCGCCCGGCGTAAACAACTATAAACATAATCGCAAATACAACGCCGCCTGTCAGCCTGGGAGAAATGGAAGCCATTCCCTGCAGCACCAGGCACCCGCAAAGCATTCCGGCAAATAAGATTCCGCCCATAAAATAGCGGCTGTGTCCCGTCGTTGCCGCCCAGAGAATAAAGGATGTGGCATACAGCAGAAATAGGGTTCCCGTCCTGCTGCTGACCCGCTTCCAAATCCAGCAGAGCCCGGCTCCCGCCGCTCCCAGATACATCAGCGCCAGATCCAGGTTGTATTTCGCCGGGATCTCACTCAGGCGGTAATCTGGATGCCGGATCATCGAATATGCCCACAAAAGAAATTCTTTTATATTGCTGGGTCCCCATCTCGGGTCCTTAAAGTCCGTTTCCCCAAAATACGGCGAATGAAACAGGCTGTTATAATAAGGATAAACTGGATTTTTCATCGCTATCCCATTGTAAATCAGGTACACGCTGACGGGAATCACCCCCGTCACCAGACACCCCAGAAACAGCTTCGGTGTCAGATACTTCCGGATTTTCCACAGATACAGAAGCACCAGCGGCACCAGATACACGATATTCGTCATCTTGAGGCAGAACAGGATTCCACCAAACAGGCAGAATAAAACCGCCTCGTGCTCCCGCTTCGCCTCATCCAGCCCGCGCAGAAGCAGAAATACCATTTCCAGCAGAAATGGTAGCGCCAGAAGCTCGACCATGTAGCTGCCGCTCTCCTGAATCAACTCCAGGCGGCTGACAATCAGAAATGCCAGTACCGGCGCAAGATGCTTCGACCAGCTGCATTTTTTTTCCAGCCGGTCTGCCTCCATGCTCAGGAACACCGTTACCTGCCGATAAATCACAAGCATCGCCAGTGCGTTTAACATTGTCCCCATCCGAAGCCCAAAAAGCGCCCTGAATGGATAAAACATCCGGTCGCCCAGCCGGAAACCGAACATCTGGAACCGTCCCGGTATCACATGATAATGAAGGTTGTCCACAAATCCGGGTATCTGCGACAGCAGGTGATAGTTCTGCGTATCATAGCTCTGATCCGGGGCAAATCCCTTGACCGAAAAGAACGCCAAGATGAACAAGCTTCCCACTATAAAAAGCGGACTCACTCCCGCATGGTCCCATTCAAATCTTCCGATTGCCACCATGACAGCGCCACATAAAACGAGCGCTGCCGCCCGCGACAAAACCGTTCCCTGTGGTACATGTAAAAGCCATGCCAGAAGATCCAGCACTTCCAGCCACCAGATAAAAAGCGTATAGGCAAGCAGCACTGCAAAGCTGCGGGTACTGACTCTCCATTTCGCCGTTTTGTCTGCCGGCCTGTTTCCAAATAACATACTTTTCCCTTGTAATCATCCAGTTTTCTTCATGAACCTGCTGAATCATTACTTCCTTTCCATGAAACAAAATATATCCTAAAAGAAATACTCCTCCAGCATCAGGCACAGTGCATGGTACACCGGAAGATGCAGCTCCTGAATCTTAAATGTCTCCTGCTCCGGCACGACAATCGCAGTGTCGCTGTACCCACGGATCCGCCCGCCGTCGCGTCCCAGAAGCCCGATAACCTTAAGCCCCTTTGCCTTTGCCGTCACGGCTGCATACAGGACATTTTTTGAATTGCCCGAGGTTGAGATTCCGAGGAACACATCCCCCTCTTTTCCATATCCAAGCACCTGTTCCGCATAAGTCATGCTGCCGTCCACATCATTCATAAATGCGGTGGTCAGTCCTGCATGGCCGGTCAGCGCGATCGCCGGAAGTCCCTGCTGCAGCTTTTCGGAAAGTTCCGCTCCCATCTGTGGATCCACCGTTTTCAGTGCCTTTTCTATCTCTTCCGAAACTGGGCGTTTCTTCACAAACCCCTTCATCAGCTCGCCCACGATGTGCTCCGAATCCGCACAGCTTCCGCCATTTCCGGCAATCAGAAGTTTTCCGCCGCGCTCATAGCACTCTTTCATCGTCTCATACGCAGTGCGAATATCCGCTTTCACCGGTGCAAGAACCGGATAGCGGCTGATCAGCTCGTCTAGGTACTCGTATTCCTTCATGATTTCTATTTCCTCCTGTCAGTTTTTTCGATGTCTATTGAGCTTCTGCATCATAAAATAAATACTCCTGCTCAAACATTTCCAGATTGTTCTGCGCTTCTTCCTCCGGCACCGCTGTGTCGGATACCCGCGCAAGCATATTTCCATTTTCAAAAAACAGATCGGTCAGGCTGCCTCTGCGGATCAGCTCCCGCAGAAGATCCAGACTCCACTCCCAGCTTCCCGGTCCCAGATAGCCTGCTTCCGCGTAGACATAATCTGTCTTCGCATACGCCATATAGGTTTCAAACGCCTCCGGCGAGTTGACGAGTTCGACGTTGCCCCACGGCGATGTAATATCCTTATACGACTCCACATTGCACGGAAACTGCAAACAGTACGGATGCGTTCCAAATGCGATCACCCGGTTTTCCGGATCCTGCGATACTTCCTGCCAGATCAGCGTGTTTCCCTTTTCCTCCATCCGCGCCTGTTCCTGCGCCCGGTGATTGACACGCCCTTTATTCAGAAGATGAATCTCCGAAAATCCAGCCGTCCACGCCCAGCTGCTGATCGCCGTGACAATCAGATTTAATACCAGCAACGGCGTCAGGCACTTCGACGCGAGCGGATAAAAGCCGATTTTCTTAAAATACACCATCGCCCGGCATGCCCCCAGAATCAGCATAGAATACAGAAGCATGAAATAATTTCCGTCGATCTGGTAAAGCATCGACAGGCTGATCAGGCTGACGATCACAAATGGGAAGAAAATCACCAATGCCGCGTTCCAGATATGGGACTGCTCATCTCCCTTTTTGGAGAAAATCCCATAAAGCACCAGCATCACAATCAGCACCGCCATCAGCGAGGTTCCCCACGCCAGAATTACATGCCCCATATCTTCACCCTGCGGCTGCATCAGAATCTGCCAGATGCGCCGCGCCAGCACATGAAGCGTTGATTCCTCCTGATAATTCTGCGGCAGCTCCGAGGTAGCAAATGGGTATTTCATTTTAAAACCAAACAATGCAAAAATCGAAGTAAACACCGAAGTGACCGGCATTCCCGTGATCTTCATCGTCCGCGCCCAGATACCGGCCAATGCCCCAAACGGCAGACATAATGAGACAATCAGGCGGACCATATGGTGAAACAGGTCAGCCGCCGCCCCGCGCTCATGAAACCAGAACCATAGAAGGTACAGCCCCATCATGCCAAATACGGCAGTGGAAAAGACCAGGGAGGTCGGCTTCATCGTGAGGGACAGGAAATAGGAACCGGCTGCCCCGGAGAGGAATATCCAATGATTTTCATACACATGAATATACTGAAAGAAACATCCCAGCATAATAAGCTGCAGCAGCCACGTAATCAAATCCGCCTTGGCTGTGAGCGCCATATTCATGATGCCCGGCACCGAAACCGTCAAAACAGCTGCCATAATTCCCGGCAAGACGCTGTGATACGTTAGTTTCTTTTCTGTCTCCTGCTTTCGATTGCCCGTCAGCAGCACCGCATTCCAGACCATCGCCCCGATTCCCAGAACTGCCAGCCAGAGGTTAAAGAACGTCAGGTAGCTGTGACTCGCCAGATCGCAGAGCGGCAGAGTCAGCACCTCAAAGCCCTTCGAATACACATAGACCATGCCGACCAGCCCCGGATTCTCATACAGCCCGGTTCCGCCTGCCACAATGTACTGGGAGCGAACGCCATACCAAAGTGTATCAAAATCGAGTGCGATATTCAGGCGTCCCACCTGAATCAGGAACATCAGGGCACACCAGCCAGCCGCCAGCGTCCATGCCCGGCGCACCCGGCGCGGTATTTCCCTCGATCCCCCGCTGTCAGCCGGTTTGTTACTGTTCACGCATACGTGCCCAGTAACGGAATTTGCCGTGGCTTCGCATTTAAATACGGCAAATTCCTGCTGCCACCACGTTTTCTTACGGCACTTTCGGTTCCAAAAGTGCCTACCTGTGAACAGTAACGCCTGTTTCCCTGCCTCAATCACCTGAACCGACACCTTGTCCCTGCCATCCAGCATCCAGGAAAGCGTCTGCCATCCCATGATGCACTGGCAGGAAATCGAGGAAAAATCAAAGCCCAGCGCCGCCACACCCAGAGCATAGACACTCAGGCGCATCCAGGCGATTTTTCCAACGCCAAGGGCAGAAAGGAGGCAATACACAACGATTGCAAAGGAGGCGCCAAAAAGGAAGTCCATATAAAAAGAAAAATAAGGCCGCTCCCAGACCGTTCCCCTGAAAAACACCCGTTTTCTCAAAAACCGCCCGATCGCCAACAGGCTAATCAGATACACCGCCGACACCACCATCGGCAGAAATACCACATGAATCCAGGAAAACACCAGCACAACCGCCGTCAGCCAGTACATCCGGCTGCGTCCGCGCTTCAAAAGCGCCAGCCCCCCAAAGATCAAGACTGCCAGAATCGCAATCTCCACATACATCCGTTTCGATTCCGTGAAATGAATGTAATCCGCAAAAAAACCATTTCCCGTAAACAGCGTTTTCGCCGGAATCAGAACCGCCGCCACCCAAACGCCGTCCTGCAATACATCCTCCCACTCATCAGAGATATAGACATTGAT
>OGXZ01001975.1_pt1 | contig 11010 bp, 9 predicted proteins | sample 1576431 | NCBI WGS metagenome assembly OGXZ01 (sample SAMEA3541590, study PRJEB24748) | human gut metagenome | biome: human gut; feature: human-associated habitat; material: faeces | place: China | collected 2012
CCTCGGCCTCCACGGCGGGCTTGTACTGGGCGTACAGCTCCTCGAACCGGTTGCGGGCGGCCAGGATGTTGGCGTCCTCGGTGTCACCGTGACCGTTGGCCTCGGCCAGCAGCATCTCCACGGCAGCGGGGTCGGCGTCCTGGGGCTTTTCGGGGCTGAGCAGGTTCTCGCAGAAGTGCTCTTTGCGCATCTGGGCCTTGGCCATAAACTCCACGTTGCCGCCCAGCATGATATCGGTACCACGGCCTGCCATGTTGGTGGCGATGGTAATGGCACCCTTCTTGCCGGCCTGTGCCACAATCTCGGCTTCGCGCTCGTGGTTCTTGGCGTTCAGCACGTTGAAGTCACGGGTGTACTTCTGCAGCATCTTTGCCAGCGTCTCGCTCTTTTCCACGCTCACGGTGCCTACCAGCACGGGCTGGCCGTTCTTGTGGCACTCCAGCACCTGCTCGATGACGGCGCGGTATTTGCCGTTCACCGTCTTATAGATGGCGTCCGGATAGTCGATGCGCTGCTTGGGGCGGTTGGTGGGCACGGTGACGATGTTCAGGCCGTAGATCTCGGTGAACTCGGTGGCCTCGGTCTTGGCCGTACCGGTCATGCCGGACAGCTTTTTGTACATGCGGAAGTAGTTCTGGAAGGTGATGGTGGCCAGCGTCTTGCTCTCGGCGGCGATCTTCACGCCCTCCTTGGCCTCAATGGCCTGATGCAGGCCCTCGTTGTAGCGGCGGCCGATCATCAGGCGGCCGGTGAACTCGTCCACGATGATGACCTCGCCGTTCTTCACCACATAGTCGATGTCCTTCTGCATGACACCGTAGGCCTTGATGGCCTGGTCGATGTGGTGGGCCAGGGTCATGTTCTCGGCGGCGGCCAGGTTCTCGATGTGGAAGTAGGCCTCGGCCTTCTTGATGCCGCTGGCCGTCAGGGTGCAGGTCTTGTGCTTTTCGTCCACAACGTAATCGCCGTCGGCCTGCTCGTCGGTGGAGACTTTATCTTCCAGCTCCACCACCACGCTCTTGCGCAGAGTGCGGGCAAAGCGGTCCACCTGGGTGTACAGGCTGGAGGAGTCCTCGCCCTTGCCGGAGATGATCAGCGGGGTACGGGCCTCGTCGATCAGGATGGAGTCCACCTCATCGACGATGGCAAAGGCGTGGCCGCGCTGCACCATGTTGGCCTTGTAGGTCACCATGTTGTCGCGCAGGTAGTCAAAGCCGAACTCGTTGTTGGTGCCGTAGGTGATGTCGGCGGCATAGGCGGCACGGCGGGCGTCGCCGTCCATGCCCTGTGCGATCAGGCCCACGCTCAGGCCCAGCCAACGGTACAGTTTGCCCATCCACTCGCTGTCGCGCTTGGCCAGGTAGTCGTTCACGGTCACCACATGCACGCCCTCGCCGGTCAGGGCGTTGAGGTAGGCGGGCAGGGTGGCCACCAGCGTTTTGCCTTCGCCGGTCTGCATCTCGGCGATGTCGCCGCGGTGTAGGGCAATGCCGCCGGTGATCTGCACCGGGAAATGCTTCATGCCCAGCACACGCCAGGCGGCTTCGCGGCACACGGCAAAGGCGTCGGGCAGGATGTCGTCCAGCGTTTTGCCGTCGGCCAGCTGCTGCTTGAAAGCAGGGGTCTGGGCCTGCAGCTCTGCGTCCGAAAGGGCCGCATACTTGGGCTCCAGTGCCAGCACCTGCTTGACAATGGGATTGACCTTTTTCAGCTCCCGGTCGGAGAAGCTGCCAAAGAGTTTTTCAACAAGGGACATTCGTTACACCTCATACAATAGAATCAGGACGCACACACGTCCGGAAAGGCACATCAATACAATCTATATGATACACCAAAGCAGCAGGGGCGTCAAATCTGCAAGGCTAGTTTAGCCGCTTTTTGCATGAACTTTCTGTAAAAAGATGCTGCCGGGGCGTTCATAAACGCAAAAACCACCCGTGATGCAGCCATCACAGGTGGTCGGTTTTGCATTATAAGCTCTCCAGCAGATCCGGCAGCAGGGCCAGGTCGTCGATGACATGGGGGCAGGCAGCTTCCAGCAGCGCGCGGGACTGGTGCCCGCCGGTGTACAGCACACACTTGGCGCCAATGGCGGCGGCCACTTCGGCATCATGCTGAGTGTCGCCGATCATCACGCAGTGGGCCGGGTCGATGCCGGTGCGGCGCAGATAGTCGGTGCCAAGCTGCACCTTGCTCACGCCGTAGATGTCTGCAAGGCCGAGCAACTCGGTAAAAAAGCCCTGCAGACCCCGCGCGGCTACCTGCTCGATCAGGTAGTCCCGGCGGGAGGCGGAAAGTACAGCCTGTTTCCAGCCGCGGCGGGCCAGCTCGGTGAGGGTGTCCACGGCGTGGGCCATCACCGGGCAGGCGTCCACCCCGGCATTGTAGTGCGCCATAAAGTGCTCTGCCAGCATGGGGTAGGGGTGCCGGGAAAAGTCAAACCCGGCAAGGCGGTAGTAGTCCTCAATGGGGAAGCGGAACAGCTCCCGGTACTGGGCCAGATCGTACCGCTGCGGGTAGCCGTGGCTTTCCAGCATCCAGTTCAGGCATCCGTGGGTAAAATCCACATCGTCCATCAGGGTGCCGTTCCAGTCCCAGAAAATCATACCATTTGGCTGCATGGGGACCTCCTGCGGCAAAGCCGCTTATTCCGCCCCAAAAATCTGGCTCAGAGCGGTGTTGCTTTCAATGATCTTCACCAGCAGCACGCCCAGAACAGTGCAGCTGATCAGCTCGCCAATGCCCACCGAGATGCCGTTGGTGATGCAGGCCAGCCAGATAGGGGCACTGGAAGAGGGGTCCGGGAACATGACGGCGATCTCGATGCCGATGATCACAGCGTTGAACAGCACCGGGGGCAGGCTGGCAGCCAGGGCCAGGCCCTTGAAGCGGATGTTCCGCAGCCGGTAGGTGACCAGGCAGGCCAGCAGAGTGGCCAGAGTGCCGAAGATCACGTCCACGATGGTGGAGCCCAGCAGGTTTGCCAAAAAGCAGCCCAGCACCACACCCAGGATGTACTCGGCACCGAACACGGGCAGCAGGCACAGGGCCTCGGCCACGCGGACCTGCACAGCCCCGTAGGAAAGGGGCTGCAGTGCCAGGCACAGCACGACGTAGAGGGCGGCCACCAGGCCGCAGCGCACCAGTTTACGGACGGAAGAATTCTGATTCATGATAATACTCCAGCGGTTTGATTTTGACCGCACAGGGCCGCCAGCCCCTGTGGGTTTGGCCCGGCGCGGTTCGAGACGCACCGGGGAGCCTAAAATCCTAAGTTGCTCTAAAGGAGCTGCGCAAAAAAGCACAGCAAAGGGGAGTATAGCATAAATTGGCACGAAATGCAACAAAAAATGCCATTGCATCATGCAATGGCATTGAAATGTTACCCTCTGGGGTGGCCGGTGTACACCAGCGCCACCGTGTCGGGGCCGGTGTTGGCCGACACCACGCCGCCCAGCTCAAACACCACCAGCGGAGCCTTGCCAAAGGCCTTGCGGCAGGCCTTTTCCAGGTCCTCGGCCTGCTTGATGTTGGTGTGGCCGATCATATAGTCGAAGTTCTCCACGCTGTCGGCGCGCTTTTTGCACAGCTCGATCATAGCGGGCACGACCTTGTCGTCGCCGCGCACCTTGCTCTCCACCTTGGTCTTGCCGTCGATCAGGGTAATGATGGGGCGCACGCCCATCAGCTCGCCCATGACGGCAGCCGCAGCGGAGATGCGGCCGCTCTTTTTCATCTGCTTCAGGCTGTAGGGTCCCAGGATGATCTCCATGCAGTTCATCTGCTTTTCAAACTCCTGGATCACATGGCTGATCTCGGCACCGTTCTTCAGCTTGCGGGCCATCTCGCACAGATACCAGCCGAACACCATAGAATAGGTGTGAGGATCCAGCAGGTGGATCTTCATGTGGTGCTCCGGGCGCTCTTCCCGCAGCATGCCCTGTGCCATCAGGGCGTTGTTGTAGGTGGAACTGCCGGACTTGTTGATGGGCACATGGATCACATCGGTATAGCCCTCGTCCACATACTGGCAGTATTTTTCACAGAACTGGATGGGCGTGATGGCGGCGGTGGAGGGCACCCCCTTGGCCAGACGCATCTTGTCGTAGAACTCGGTGTTGGTGCAGCTCTCCCGCTCCACATAATCCACATCGTCCAGCAGGATGTGGAAACTCATGATGTCGATGCCGTATTTCTCGGCCATCTCCTGCGGGATGTCGCAGGAGGAATCGGTCAGGATCGCGATCTTGCTCATAGTAACCTCATTTCCATTCGTAGTCTCGTAAATGTCCGTGGTCCAGAAGCTCCGGGAAATCCCACTGGCGCAGCACCTCGTATACGCCCACGGCCACGCTGTTGGACAGGTTCAGGCTGCGGCAGGTGTCCCGCATGGGCATGCGGATGCAGTGTTCCTGATTGGCGGCCAGCAGGGCTTCCGGCAGGCCGGCGTCCTCCCGCCCGAACACGAGGTAAGCCCCGTCCGGGTAGGCCACATCGGTGTAGCGCTGGGGTGCCTTGGTGGTGAAGTAGTAGTACGGGCCGCTGTTCTTTGCAAAGAAGTCATCCAGCCCGTCATAGTAGCTGATGTCCAGATAATGCCAGTAGTCCAGCCCGGCGTGCTTGAGTTTTTTGTCGTCGATGGCAAAGCCCATGGGCCCCACCAGATGCAGACGGCAGGCGGTGCAGGCGCAGGTACGGGCCACGTTGCCGGTGTTCTGGGGGATGCGCGGCTCCACCAGAACGATGTTCAAAGTTGGTTTTTCACTCATCTGCGGTCCTCCGTTAAAAGTCCCGGGGCGGGCACAGGCGGGGCAGCAGCGGCTCGAACCAGACGCCGAAGCGGGTGTCCTGCCCGGCGGGGGTGTTCTGGATGGCCAGCGACACGAACTCGGCGGCGTTGTCGGCGGCAGCGCTCAGGGCGTTGCCCTGGATCAGGGAGCCGATGAGCACCGCACCGTACAGGTCGCCCGTGCCGGGGAAGCTGCGGTCGATGTGCAGCTTCTTGACCACAAAGCGGTCAGAGCCGCTGCCGGCGCAGCCGATGTACTTGCCCAGCGGCAGGCCGGTGACCACGGCACTGGGGGCCAGAGCCGTCAGCTCGTCGGCCAGTGCCTGGGCGGCTGCGTCATCCAGCGGGTCATCCACGGGAGTACGCTGCAGCAAAAGCTGCGCCTCGGTGTAGTTGGGCAGGATCAGGTTGGCCGACCGGCACAGCTGCCGGATGCGGCTGATGAGTTCCGGGGTCACGGTGGCATAGGCCTTGCCGTTGTCGCCCATCACGGGGTCCACCACCTTGTGGGCCGACGGCCACAGAGCAAAGGCTTTTTCGGCCAGTGCCACCTGCGCTTCGCCGCCCAGGTAGCCGGTATAAATGCAGTCAAAATCCAGGCCCAGTGCATGATAATGCTCCAGAGCGGCCTCGCCGTAGGCACAGCCGTCCAGACGGGCCGGGGTGCCCAGCCCGCCGGTATGGGTGGAAAGCACCACCGTGGGCAGAGCCACAGGCTGCAGCCCCATGACTGACAGCACCGGCAGGATCACCGCCAGACTGCAGCGGCCCACGCCGGACAGATCATGGATGCAGAGGATCTTTTTGGGTTCAACAGGTTTTATCAAATAAGGAACCTCCTTACTTTGTACGGGTCCAATGCAGGCAGAATGCCGCCAAAAGGCAGAACTGCCTGAAACACCATGCTACAGTATACCACAACTTTCTGTACAAAAAAAGCGTATAGTGGATTCTTTACAGGAAATACTACCGCCAAGGGCCCGCACAGCGGGCAGGGAAAGGAGTGTTTGCAATGAAACAGCAGGCAAATCAGGGAGCGTCCGGTATGCTGCTGGGCATGGCGGCCGGGGCGGCACTGGGGGCCGTGGGCGTAATGGCGGCCACCCAGAACCAGCGGCAGCTGCGCCGTACCACCCGCAAGGTGATGAAGGGCGCAGAGAACGCTGTGCTGCAGCTGGACCGCATGGTCGGCGACTTTGTGGAAAAGCACATGGACAGCTGAACCAAAAACAACGCCGTTCCCACTGCGGGAACGGCGTTGTGCGTGTGCGGGGAAACCTTACTTATTCCAGATGCACATCCGGGCGGAGGTGTTGATCTCGCCCAGCAGGCTCAGGTCCATCTGGATGTTGCAGGTTACGGTGAGGGCTTTGTTCACATCGCTGCCGGTCAGCACCGAGGCGGGCAGGTTCTTGATGGTGAGCACGCCGGTGTCCTTGGTCACATCGCCGGTCACGGTGCCGTTGTAGGTCACATCGCCGATGGTCAGGCCGGTCAGGTAGCCGGTGACGCCCATCTTGGACACCTGCTGGATGGGCAGGGTCAGGGTGTAGGTGCCGTTGGACTGGCGGGTGAGGGAAGCCTCCCGGCTGGTGTCGATGCCGGAATTGGCCATGGACTCCTTGTCGGAGCCGTTTTTCCAGAACTTGACGCCCACCCGGAGCTTGGAGGCAGCCCCGGCGCTCAACGCCAGAGTGCACAGCAGCAGCACCGAGAGCAGGACCGTACCGGCACGCTTGAGAGAAGTTGTCATAAAATATCAGCCTTTCCTGCCGCAGGAAGCGGCAATGACAGAATCACATGGTTTATCACCGCAAATATAGCAGACTTCGGCAGAATTGTCAATGCGGGCTGTGAATGCTTCACAAAAATATTGCACATTCACGAAGAAGCGGAGCGCATCCCACAAAAAAGCCGCCTCCCGGAAACGGGAGACGGCAGAAATGTTCAGACGGGAAGCGGCTTACAGCTCAAAGTCGGGGTCGTCCTTCAGCACATGGATGTTGCTCATGAAGGCGCTCTGCTCCGGGTCGGTGAAGGGAGCTTCCTTGATGTACTTGTTCAGCTGGACGGCAGTACGGGCCGGGTCGGCAATGGTGCCGGCACCGCCGATGCAGCCGCCGGGGCAGCCCATGCCCTCCAGCAGATAGCCGTTGTACTTGCCGGCCTTGGCCAGCATCAGCAGCTTCTTGCACTCGGCCAGACCCTGTGCGGATGCGATCTTCACATCCATGTCGGGGTGCCACTCCTTGATCTTGTCGGCAACGGCCTTGGCCACGCCGCCGGACTGGGCAAAGCCGCGGCCTGCAGCGGAAGCGTGGATCAGATCCTGCTCGGCGGGGTCCACTTCCAGCGAAGCCAGATCCAGGTCCTTGGCCTCAATGATGCCGGCCAGCTCCTCAAAGGTCAGCACGAAGTCCACGTCGGAACGCACGGTGCGGCGGGAGGCCTCCAGCTTCTTGGCGGCGCAGGGTCCGATGAAGCACATACGGGCTTCCGGGTCGGCCTGCTTCATCATGCGGGCAGTGAACACCATGGGGGTCATGGTCATGGAGATGTTCTTGGCCAGATCCGGGAACGCGGTCTTGGCCATCATGCTCCAGGCCGGGCAGCAGGAAGTTGCCATGAAGTTCAGCTTCTCGGGCACTTCCTGCAGGAAGTCGTGGGCCTCGTCCACGGTGCACAGGTCGGCACCGATGGCCACCTCCACCACGTCGCAGAAGCCGACGGCCTTCAGGGCAGCCTTGAGCTTGCCGGTGGAAGCCAGCCCCGGGAACTGGTTGACGAAAGCGGGAGCCACCAGCGCGTAGATGCGGTCGCCGCGGTTGAAGCCCTGGATCAGCTGATAGATCTGGCCCTTGTCGGCGATGGCACCGAAGGGGCAGTTGACCAGGCACTGGCCGCAGGACACGCACTTGCTGTAGTCGATCTCGGCACGGCCCAGCTCATCGGAGTGGATGGCACCCATGCCGCAGGCTGCGGCGCAGGGACGCTCGGTCTTGACGATGGCATTGTAGGGGCAGACGGTGACGCAGCGGCCGCACTTGATGCACTTTTCCTGATCAATGGTGGAACGGCCGCTCTCCCAGGTGATGGCCTTCTTGGGGCACACTTCCATACAGGGGTGTGCCAGGCAGCCCTGGCACAGGTCGGACACCTTGACCAGCTTTTCCGGGCAGCGGTTGCAGGCGAACTTGATCACGTTCACCAGCGGGGGATCATAATACTTATCGGCAATGGAAGCGTCCTCCAGACCGGAGACGACGCTGTTGTGCTCGTCCATGCGGCGGGTGGGCAGGCCCATGGCCAGACGGACACGCTCCTCAACGATGGCGCGCTCCAGGAAGATGTCCTTGCGCAGCTTGCCTTCCTCGCCGGGGATGATGGTGTAAGGGATCTTGCGCATCAGGTGGTTTGCCTTTTCACCCTTGACGTTGGCATATGCCATCCGGGCCACCTCGGTGAACACCTGGCGGCGGATCTGGATGACCGTGGTATTGATTCCTCGAAAACTCATTCCAATCTCTCCTTGCTCTGCAGTGAACAACAAAAATGCATCGTTTGCCCTGTCTCCGGACGGCCCGGAGCACACGGCATCCCACGGGAACGTTTGGTACAGCACCACTGCAAACGGTGCCACGCCCCGGATATTCCATCCTCATTTTAGCATAAAGCTTCGCTCATGAAAAGAGAAAACTGCAAAATTCGTTAAGGAAATCGCAAATGGATAAAAGTAAACAAATTTCACTTTAAAATTTCAGCAAAGTGTTGCACGCACCCGTTCGCCGTCGTACGGACCCAGCCGCACATGCACGATCTCGCCGCTCTTGCGGCCGGGAGCGGACACCACCACCGGGATGTACAGCCGGGTGTAGCCGGTGAACAGGGTGCCGGACAGCGGCGTTTCCAGCAGCACGTCATCCTCGGTGCCCTCGTGGGCGGCCAGCACCTCGCAGCGCACCTGCTCGGCAAGGGCGTTCATTTCACGGCTGCGCGCCTGCTTTTCGCGTTCGTGCACCTGATCCGGGAAGTCGTAGGCCGGGGTGCCGCTGCGGCGGGAGTAGGGGAACACATGCACCTTCAAAAAGCCGATCTTCTTCAGGAAGTCGCAGCTCTCGGCAAAATCCTCGGGCGTCTCGCCGGGGAAGCCGCAGATGCAGTCGGTGGTAAAGCTCACCGGGCGGCTGCCGTAGGCGGCGCGGATCTGGTCCACCACCTGGGCATACTGTTCGGCACTGTAAACACGACGCATCCGGCGCAAAGTGGCGGTGCAGCCGCTCTGCAGGCTCAGATGGAACTGGGGGCACAGCTTGTCCACAGCGGCCAGCCGGGTGATGAACTCCGGGGTGAGCATGTCCGGGTCCAGGCTGCCCAGACGGAGGCGCTCGATGCCCTCCACCTGAGCACATTTCTCCACAAGCTCCACCAGATTGGTGCCGGTGTCCAGCCCGTAGCTGGGCAGGGAAATGGCACTGAGCACCACTTCCCGGTAACCGGCGGCGGCCAGCTGGCGCAGCTCGGCTTCCGCCGCGTCGGCGGTCTGTTCAGCCAGGGCGCTGCCCAGCGCATCAGACGCTACACCGGCGGCGATATCCCCCACCCCGGCGCGGCGGATCTGGGCGTCCACCCCGGGGCCAAGGGTCACGGCCAGCAGCACCGCCTGCGGGCAGTTTTCCAGATGCTTCATCACATCCCCACCCCGCAGGATGCCTGCTTCGGCAAGGGCAGCCGTGTCCGCTTCCAGCCAGACCGCCCGGGGCGTTGCCGCCGCCAGCAGCGGCATGGCGCATGTTTCCAACAGGGTCATGGTGCGGTCGTCCGGTTCCCCTCTGGCCCCGAAATACCGCGCTGCCTGTGCTGTATCGATCGCCGCCGGTTTTGCCAGCACCAGCGGCTGCGGTGCACCGATCATCCGCCGCACCTCCTTGCTTTTTTGAAATAAAGTGGTCTTAAGTATACCGCACCTGTGGGATTTTATCAATCCCGCAGAGCGGCGGATAAAAGAAAACTCCCTCAGTCACAGCTCACGCCGTGCCAGCTCCCTCAAGGAGGGAGCCTCTGTCGAAAAGGTAAGCTTTTCGGTTTTGCCAAAGGCCCCATCCCAGAGGGGGCTGTCTGTGAAGCAGACTGGGGGAGTTCGTTCTTTATTTGATGCAGCTGGAACAGGGCGTATAGCCTGCTTCCACGGCTTCCTGATAGCTGGAGAAGAGGATCTGGTTCTTCTCTGCCGGCAGGTTCGGGCAGGTAGGCAGATGGAACTTTTTGCTGTTCACATTGCCAATGTACGCCTGCTGGGCCGTGCTGGATGCCGCCGGGTCGGTGGGGTTCAGCGCGGAATCTGCCGCAAAGTGCTCGGTGCCCACGGTGTAGTTCTGGCCGTCACTGCCAATGGTGATGGTGCCCTGCAGGTCGGTGCGGTACACATCCACCCTGGCATCCCGCAGGATGCTCAGCGTTTCCTCGTGCGGGTGGCCGTACTTGTTGTTCACGCCGCAGGAGATGACTCCCATTTCCGGCAGCACCGCATTCAGGAAGAGGTAGCTGGTGGAGGTGCTGGAACCGTGGTGGCCCACCTGAAGAACATCGGCCCTGAGGTTGGCACCGCTGTTCACAAGGTCGGTCTCCGCCGTCTTTTCCATGTCGCCGGTCAGCAGGAAGCTGGTGGAGCCGTAGTCGATGCGCAGCACGAGGGAGGTATCGTTGGTGTCGCTGTACTGTGCCACTGGCCCCAGCATGGTCACGGTAGCGCCGCCCAGCGGCCACATCGTGCCCACGGCGGGCACCTCTACCTGCAGGCCCTGCTGTTGGGTGTACTTGACAAAATCCTGAAAGCACTTGGTGGAGGCATCGGCCACCGGGCTGTACACATGGTACGCCGGGAAGTAGGCCAGTGCGGCAGCCAAGCCGCCTACATGATCCTCGTGCGCGTGGGAGCAGAACACATATTCCAGCTGTTCCACCCCCTGACTCTGCAGGTAAGAGACAATGAGACTGCCGTCGTCCACATTGCCGCCGTCGTAGAGCATGAACTGTCCGTCGCATTCCACCAGCACACTCAGCGCCTGGCCCACATCGATGAAATGCACCTCCAAGGGTGCGTCCACTGTATCCACAGCCGCCGCAGCAGAAGCGGACGGGTTCGGCACTACATCGGCGCTTCCGCCCGGGACGGACGGCAGCCCGCTGCAGCCCGCAAGGCTCAGCACCAGTGCGGCGGCAGC
>OGXZ01001979.1_pt1 | contig 10988 bp, 14 predicted proteins | sample 1576431 | NCBI WGS metagenome assembly OGXZ01 (sample SAMEA3541590, study PRJEB24748) | human gut metagenome | biome: human gut; feature: human-associated habitat; material: faeces | place: China | collected 2012
TTTGATCTTGTAAAAGAGGGAATTGACTGCTACAAAGAGATCCGCAGCGGCATCAAGGACGGCGTTCCGTTCTGGCCGATGGGATGGGCGGATAATGAGGACAAGCACCTCGCAGCCGGCATCCGCGTGCCGGGGGATGTGATTTATCTTGGTGTATGGAGACGCGGCGGAGAGGCTGATTTTGAAGTTACGCTGAACCGAGCATTCCCAGGAAAAGAGCTGGAGGTTTCCTGCATTTACCCGAAAGCATGCGGTGATGTGTTCCATTACGATGACTACAGCAAGACGCTACAGATTCACTTCCCGGAGACGTATATGGCGCGTCTGTTTCAGATTAAAGTGAAATAAAATTACATAAATCCCCGCCCGCGGAATAAATTGTATCGGAGTGTATCTGATAGGATTTTTCCGGGGAGGGGATTTTTTGCGTTTTCTTTCGGCGCTTTCAGATCTGATGGTTCCCGTGCTGATTTTTTATGTGGTCGGACTGGGGCTTTTGATGAAACAGGATGTGTTCGGCGATTTTCTGAACGGGGCGAAGGACGGCATGCGGACAGTGATCGGTATTGTGCCGACTCTGATCGGGCTGATGGCAGCGGTCGGTGTTCTGCGGTCATCGGGATTTCTGGAGGAATTTGGAAAACTGCTTGGAACCGTGCTGGAACCGGCGGGAATCCCGTCTGCGCTCGTATTCGGGGTAATTACTTTTGGCAGCCAATGCTTCGATTTCTTTCTGGTCGAGTGCCATCATCTGCCCCATCCCCACATGACGTAACGGTATACGGACAGAACAGAACAAATCTTCCGGACGGATACTGTCGGCATACCACTCCGTAATGGTATAGGTTGGCTTGCAAAGCTCATAAGTTTCTCCATCGGGAAATTCGAATGTCTGGTAGTCATACTTCACAGACAATTTCCCCTCCGGCTTCACCCCATAAATGGCCTGGTCATGAAGCACACGCCCATAGTTCTGGAAGAAGGCTCCGTTCTTTCGGGTGATATACACCAACATGGAAGAAAAACCGTAATTTCCTGAGCCACCTTCACTCCACAAGGTAGGCTTGGTACGTCCGGCATTGCGGTGACAGCTTCCACAGGAATAACCGGCATACACGGGACCTAATCCACCATCCTGGTTACTACTGGTACGCACATCGTCATACAATCCATCTCCGTCGTTGAAACGGCTGCTGTAAATACCCGACAGCCACGACGCTTCAAAGTCGTAAGCTTTCGAAGAAGTCAGAAAATTGGTAGCCGTACCGGCTGACAGTGCAAAGCCTTCCGGCACCTCCACGTACTGCTGGTCGGTTCCTTCTTTCTCACAGCTCCATAGAAGACAGGGAAAAAGTCCGTATAACAAAAGTTTTACTATTCTCATTTATTCTTCTCTTTTTCGGAAACATACAGAGGAAGCAAAGGAGGGCTTCCCCTTCTTTACTCCCCTGCCTGTCATTCATCAAAAATTTGTCTTAATGCTTAATCTACCGTACGTGCTTGTCCGTCTTTGAACAACAGGAATTCCAGGGTATGGAAACCACGTACATTCTGTGCGGCGGAAATGGCTTCACTGTCTTCAGAGTAGTCGCCACTCCATTCCATCTGGCTGTAATCTCCTGAATTCAGGATGTTCACGATGGCAGCCTGGTCAAGCGGCCAGCTGTCCATGTTCGGGTCAAGCCCTTGATCGGCTACCGGACCAAACAAGAAAGCCTCACTCTTTTCCCATGGTTCACGGGCAGTAATCCAAGCATCACAGGCATCCTTGAAAGCCTGATTGGTTGGGTTGGCTGCCAGCGTATTCACCTTGTCATACAAAGTAGCCACTCTGTCTTTCAGGTCTGAATAGGTGGGTAATACCACTACATCCACGTAGTTCTTTACCACCGGACTCAGCACTGTTTCCGACAATGCATCACAAGCCGGTTTTACCTTATCTTTCAACAAGACACTCAGTTCACTGCAAGCTTCCTGAGCCGCCAGACTCTGTTCGCTGTTGATATGGTTACGGAACGGTTGCGGGATGGCTAAAATCTTATCGTAAGCATTCTTGATGGCCGACAATGTATTATCTGCCAGTTCCTGCTGCCCGTTGCTCACCAATACCGTGTACAAGGATTGCGCGGCCACCTGAGTTTTATCAATAGCGGCTCCGCTAATCAAAGCCTCACTGCGCACGCCGCAGAAAGCATTACAGATAGATACGATGTTATTGGAATAGTCTTCGCGCGAATGCCAGCTATACCAGGATTCTACCGCATAGAGGGCTTCTGTCACCTTCCCTGCCTGGTATTTGGAATACGGGTCACCGATTTTTGTTTCTCCCACCTCATTGGCAATATCTACACAACCGTCTATCACTTGCTGCACGCAAGAACCTGCACTGTTAAACGGTGCCCCATGATTTTTAAAGGTTACGGCATAACTTTCACCTCCTTTGTAACTGGTAGCCCAGTACCCGTACAAGTCGGAAGCATCTTTACGAAGCAAGGTAACCACTGCCTTCATATAGTTGTTCCAGCTCGTCGCGTTTTCCGACGTATAATCAATGTTGGCCGCATCGGTCGGTTCTGTCGGTGTGTCTTCGTTACTGCACGCTGTCATCGAAAAGGTCAGCCCCATTGCCAAGGCTGCCGCATAAAAGAAATTCTTTTTCATATACATAATAGTTTTTTAGGAGTTAATAAATCATTTCTTGAAAAACCAGCCGATATAGGCCAAGCCAATGGAAAACTCATTTTCACTGGTATACGGTCCGGTTCCGAACATCTTTCCCGTACCAATCTGACGGGTAGTATAGTCTGCCTTCACCACCAGATTAGGCAGAGCAAACCAATTCAATCCGGCCACCCACATGCTGACCTTGTTACGCAAGTCCATGGTCTGCCCGGCTTCTCCTTTTTCTTGCGGATTATAATATTCATAGCGGGCAAACGGATAAATCACAGGAACTTTGGGATTGTGATTGAAAATGGAACGCAGATTCACACCCACCTCTCCGGCATAGCTGACCGCATTTTTAGCTACCGGAACCACGCGGCTGTAAGAAGCATTGTTCGACAAACGGACATTCTTGCTGCTAATAAACTTGGAGTTGCTCAGGCTACCATAGACCACATTGGCACGTGCGGTCACATAGTCATTCTTGTACTGCAAGTCGCCTGAATAAATTCGTAGCGGTGCTTTCTGTCCCTCGTAGAAATTGGGTTTGTCGGAATTACCTGCCGTATTGGCACAATAATAAAAAGAACCTCCCACACGCAGTCCCGGCACTCCACGGTAATCTACACGAAACACATAACCCGGAGAGTTGAAATTATCTTCCTCAAACAAGCCCTGCTTACCGCTGGCAACCCAAGTATTCCGGTCGAATCCGTTGGCATTCAGTCCAGCCACCACCAGCACCTGATAGTCGAAAGTAGCATATCCTTTTCCCAACGTACCGAAAAACTCAATACCCGTTTCATGCCAGGTAGAAGGCAGGATGGTGGTTTCACCCTCCGGTCGCACTGTACCGAAGAAATTAATCGGCTCGTGATGTGCATTGGTCAGTCCCACCGGCACAATCATGTGTCCCGCCCGCACATTGAAAGCCGGATGAATAAGACGGGTGATATGAAACTGCTCCAAGGCCACTTCTCCCCCTTTTTCCATTTCCGTTTCATATTCGCCGTTTTCCGAGTTCTCCAGCTCCATGGCAGACCCGTTTCCTCCGGCTTCAAATTCGATTTCTGCGCTCAGAATCCATTTCGGACTAAACTTATAATCCATTGCCAGCACAAAGCGCGGAATAGAAATCGTGTTCCGATGAACACGAGTGTTTCCATTGGGGTTACCGTAATAACGATTGATGCCATAATCCTTAAAACTGGCCACAGCTTCTCCATAACCTCCCATACGGAAACGGGTATATTCGTTATTGTCCGTACGATGTTTGTGTGCTGTTACATTTCCGTGTACTTCAGCCACCTGCACCGAATTAATTTCACTGGCCGCAACAGCTCCTACGGCACAGCTAAGAGCGGTTAAAAATAAACTAACTTTTTTTTTCATTTCTCTACGATTTTCGAACACCGCAAAGGTAGACTACACAAAAAAGGCTATCAATACCTAAAAAATATGAATTTCATAAACAAAAATGATACTAAATTATAGGTAGAAGGAGGTTTCTTTATAGTTCAAGAGGTGTATCACGTAAGTTGCTGATTTATTAATATATATAAAATGCGGAAATAATTCAGCCTGCTAATTCAACTCATTAAACATCTAAAAAGATACCTAAAAAAGAGTAGTCATTCTATACCAATTAGACACCGGAGCTTACTTATAAAACGAGGTAAAATCAAATGAAGAAAAAGAGAAAATCTCAAAAAACATACAGGTATTTGTACTTCCATTCAAACGCCTTTGCGTTCAATCCCCAAACTCACTTGTGTTTTTACACGTATCTCATTAAGTTTGAAGAAGAGGCTGTCTTTTGAGACAGCCTCTTCTTTTTTACTGTTCTTGAAAAAACGTCTCCAGCTTTTTTAAAAACGTTTCGGCGAATGAAAGAAAAGACTTCGGGCTTTTAAAAAAACGTTTCGGGCTTTTTCTGGGAGATTTTCCTTATTTGCTTTCATCAATGGTGGGACAATGCCCACTATGGACAATATAACGGTGGATTCAGTAAATATCGTTATCAGGGAGACTTGTACGGTATCGGTTTATCTTATGGTTACCAATGGATATGGAAAAGACGATGGAACATTGAAGTATCTGCGGGAATAGGATATGCATCTACGCCGGTTCATTTCTGATAAATGATTTTACGAATGGCCGATACGGACAAGAAGTATTTTTCCGCTAACGCCTCCATAGAGGTTCCGTTCTGAAACTCCTCTACGATTTGGCGGTTGCGTTGTTGCAATTCCTGCCGGTAGCCCGAAGCTTCTCCCCATCGTTTTTGCTGCGCTTGATCAGACGGGACATAAAGATAGCCCCCTTGCACATAGCTTTGCAACTCCTTGACTAGCGCATCGGGAAGAAGATCTTTTGCATTGATGTATTTCATGCAGGCTTCCTCCTTGAGATGATTGTCAAGTAGCAAAGCCAGCATATTCATTTTGCGACAATTTTTACTCCATGCAAATGTCGCAATCTACTGGCTTTGCATGGAGCCATTCTTCGTTGAGCTTTGTCATTAATACCACTTCTTTCCGCTCTTAAACATTGTAATTATATCATAGCGCTTGCCCATGTGCAAGAAATGAGTATGAAAAATAAAATGTAGTAATAAAGCATATAGCAACATTCCACAGACAAAATATGAAATATACAATGTAAGTGGGTGATGCTATATGGCGAATATTGAAGATTGCCCCGGTTTTGAAACTTTCGGTGCCGATGTAAAAGCCGCTCGGAGCGCAAAGCATCTATCGCGCAAGACATTGGCAGAGATCGTTAACATCGACTCCCGGTATCTCGCAAATATCGAGAACGAAGGTACGATTCCTAGCTTGCCGGTTATCATACAGCTTATCAAAGTGTGCGGACTTCCCGTGGAACGGTACTTCAATCCAGAGGTCATGCGGGAGGAAAGCGCACAGAGACAGCGTATCAGCCACAAACTGAAACTTTGTCCAGAGCAGTATTTGACCATCATCGAGGGTGCGCTTGACGGGGCGCTTAAAACTAAAGAATCAGCAAACGAAACGGAGGGTGTGTGAAAGTATCCTCCGTTTTCGTTTCCTCTGGGCGGCTCTGCCGCCCTTTTCTTTTGAAAAAATCCGGGATTTTGTGGGCAGACGAAGGTGGTTCCGGCATTGTATTTACGGGGGAAGGAGCGTAGAGCAAGCACAGCAAGTGTGGCCACACTTGCGAATTTTGCTTTAGGGAACCCCTTCCCCCTAAATACAAAATTGCTTGTTGGGATAGCCCCAAACCCTTATGCAGAAAGGACGGTGCCACCCTATGGTAAATCGAAAACGCCCCATCATCCTGCGCTGTCCGGTGACGGCAGAAGAACGGAGCCTGATTGAGCAGAAAATGGCCCAGCTCCAGACAAAGCGGATCGGTGCCTACTTGCGGAAGATGGCAATCGACGGATATATCATCTATGTGGACACCAGGGACATCAAGGAGATAAACAAACTCCTGTCCGCCATTGGCCGGAACATCAATCAGATCGCCAAACGGGTCAACGCCGGAGGACCTACCTATCAGGCCGACATGGAAGAAATCCGGGAAAGGCTGGATCAGATATGGCAGTTACAAAGACGCATCCTATTAAGTCAACGCTGAAAGCTGCGATTGACTATATCTGCAATCCTGACAAGACGGACGGGAAGCTGTTGGTGTCCTCCTTCGGCTGCGCCGCCGAGACCGCCGACATTGAATTTGAATGGACACGCCGCCATTCCATCGACAAGGGCACACACCTGGGCCGTCACCTGATCCAAGCCTTTGAACCTGGGGAGGTCATGCCAGAGGAAGCCCACCGGATCGGCATGGAACTGGCACGGGAGGTCCTGGGCGGCAAATATGAATTTGTCCTCACCACTCACATTGACAAGGATCACGTCCATAATCACCTGATTTTCAATGCGGTCAGCTTCACCGACCACAAGCACTACCATTCCAACAAGCGCAGCTATCACGAGATACGCCGGGCCAGCGACCGGCTGTGCAAAGAACACGGCTTGTCCGTCATCGTCCCTGGCCGGGATAAGGGCAAGAGCTACATTGAGCATCAGGCCGCACAGAACGGCACCAGCTACAAGGCAAAGCTGAAAGCCGCCATCGACCGGCTGATCCCCGTGTCCTCCAGCCTGGAAGATTTGCTTGCCCGGTTGCAGCGGGAAGGGTACGAAATCAAGCGGGGAAAGTATATCTCCGCCAGGGCGCCGGACCAGGAGAGGTTCACCCGGCTCAAAACCCTGGGCGCCGATTACACGGAAGCAGCCGTTGTCTCCCGCATTGCCGGAGGTCCCAGGCCCTCCAGACAGCCCCAACAGCGCAGCGGGAAGGTCAGCCTGCTCATTGACATTCAGAACAATATCAAGGCCCAGCAGAGTGCCGGATACCAGCGGTGGGCAACCATCGAGAATCTGAAACGGGCGGCCGCCACCATGAACTTTCTCACCGAACACGGCATCGGCAGCTATGAGGAATTGGTGGAACGGTGTGACGCCGTTGCCGCCGCCTCCATCCGTACCAGGGAAAGTCTGCGGGATACGGAACAGCGGATCGCCGACCTTGCCCTCCTGGGAAAGCAGATCGACACCTACCGCAAGCTGAAACCTGTCTATGACCGATACAAGGCATCAAAGGACAAGGAAAAATTCCTGCGCGGCTTTGAGAGCGAGATTATCTTATTCGAGGCGGCCGCCAGGGAAATCAAAAAGGCCGGGCTCACCAAACTTCCTTCCTCCGATAAGGTGAAAGCAGAACTGGAAGGACTCTCCGCCCGCAAGGCCGCCCTGCAAACGGAACTTCGGAAGATACAACGGGAGGAAAAGGAATATGACACCCTCCGCCAGAATGTGGACGCCCTGCTGGAAAGGCCGAAGGAACAGGAACAGCAGCGGCAGCGGAGCAACGACTTGGAGTAACGGGGATTGGGCGCTTTTGACAGTCTTTGCAAAACCCCTGGGCGCATGGTTATCCGGCTGATATAATGGAACCAGGAATGGAGGTGCTGACTGTGACGAAATCCGAAGTAATCAAAGAGTTTTTCAAAAAGAGCGTGCTGCCCGTGGCGGTGGCGGCTTTGCTGTACTGCATTTTCAAATCCGTCTGCACAAAAGATGGAGTCACCGACTATGTATGGCTGTTCATCCTTTGCGGTCTGCCTTTTGGCATCCCACGGATGTTTGCCTGGATCGTGCCGGGCGGCTCTTTGGGAACCGCCCTTCCGTTGTTTCTGCTGAACTTTATTATTGGCGGAGTGATCGGCGGTTTCGTCCTGGTCTGGCGACTGCTGGTGTCTACCTGGTATATTCCCTTGACCATCTATCGACTGTTCATAACAAGAGGGACTTCCTATATTCCAGAATAGCACTATGGAAATGTGGAAAACGGCCGCTCCACCGATGGAAAACAAATATTTACGACCTGATGGAAAAGCTGTCAGCTTTCCCACAGCCCGCAAACACTGTTTCCCACAGCGCCGCCCCTTTGACCGTTTACACACATTCCCACAGCGCCTACTACTGCTACTGAAAATGAGCGCCATCACCGAAAGATGATGGCGCTCATTCTTTTTCTCCGTATCCTTCCCCAGCAAGATTTAGTATATTCTTTTTTTCTTTCTGCGCATAGCGCATGGTCTGATAAGCTCCGCCGCCTGTATGGTCCACATAGAATACAACGAGATTGCTTCGCTTCACCATCTGCCGGTTGCGAATTTGAAAAGCGCCTTTTGGATGGCTGCTGGCCGCGCTGCCGCATATCTCGATTTCATCATAATAGGTTTCAAAGTTTTCCATATTGTTGCGCAGCTCCGCCGTGGGATATGGCAGTATCCAAATCAAGGAACTGTTGTCATCCCGAACAAGTCGCTGCTGGCGTTTGACAGCGGAGGAAACGATCTGGTCAAAATCTCCGTCCCGTCCGACCAGGAACTCCACATACTCCTTTTCCAAAAGCAGCGCATGAACCAGCGCCTCCACACGATCCTCCGCCTCACGAAACTCCGGGATGATCCGGTGTCCAAAAAAACTAACAGTAAATATGTTCACGGTTCTATCTTCGCCATTTTCAAGCCAGTCCCTCCAACAAAGTAAACAATCCACTTCTCATTATATACAAACATTGACTTAAAGTAAATAATTCTTTAATTGGTCTCAATTATAATTTACCTGTTTTGTTGGTAGCATAATATCAGGAGGTGATATTATGCAAACGGAGTTTCCAGAACGCTATATCACTTTGGGCTTGAAGATCGCATATTACAGAAAAAAGGCGGGGATGACACAGGAGGTCCTTGCGGAGAGGATCGGGAAAAGTGTCAACTTCGTTGGTCAGGTAGAAGGAACAGGTACGGTTCGTGGCGTATCTCTTGAAACATTGTTCAAGATCGCCCAAGTGCTGAAAATCCCGCCCTCCAAGCTGTTAGAGGATGACTGATCGACTGCGACGCAGCCAGAACAAAAAAAGAATGGGAGCGCCAACCTCGGATAACTGCATCCGATGTTGACGCTCCCATTTTGCTTGATAAAAGGTGAAAATCCGGCGTTTTTCCTATGCAGAAACGCCCTGCCGCTCCACATGGGAAATCATACTGCCCCTACACGGAAAAGCCGTCACAGCCGGTTTCTTTGACTGTTTTGAACCCTAATTCCCGCACTTTTTGGAACGGAGGGAAAGATAGTGCGGACAGGACAACACCACCGCCCGGAAACTCTGCTTGCAGGGATGGATACAGCCCTTGCATAGCTTGTTATACTGGCGTCTGCCGTTCTCGCCCAGGAAGAACGCCCATTCCAGACGCCATTTCTTGCTCCGGCTCATAAGTCGCCCAGCTCCGGGGGCTTCTTCTGCGGGGCAGGCTTGTCCGGGCTTTTCCGTTCCGCGCACTCCCGTTTTGCGTCCTCCAGTCGCTCCCGGATGGAAGGCTTTTTCTCCGGCGTGGTCCTGCGCGCCTCGGTCTGGGCTTTCTCCAATTCCTCACCACGGCGGCCGTTGTTGATGATCCCGTCGATCATGCCGTAGTCATCCTCCAGGGTCATTTCCGCCGTGCGCAGCGGGTTTTCCGGCTCCACGGGAACGGATACGATCTGCCCGTTGATGCTGGCGAACAGCTCCGGCCGCTTGAATTGCTCGGTGTATTTCTGGATCATGTCCGGGGGCAGGGACGCAAAACTCTCCGGCCCCAGGCCCACCACCAAGAAGGTGCCTGCCACAATGTCGTAAATCTCCCCATGCTCGTCCCGGAGAGAGCGGTTCAGGTCCAGACCGATGAGCTTGCCCTCGTCGTTCAGCACCAGCCCCACCGGATCGTCAAAGGGATAGGAGGCGGCAATGTCGCCGCCCACCTCCGCTTGCAGCGCATGGAGGCCGGGGTCGATTTCCTTCACATAGGGTTCCTTCATGGGCTCCACCACCAGGACAGTCAACTTCTCCGGCGCGGTATGTTCGGGTGCGTCTCCGCTGGGGATGGCAAAGGCGCGGCTGCCGTTGGCCATGATGAGATACTTTCCGTCCTCGGACTCGTGGTGGAAACCGTATCCGGCCGCCTCCATCTGTTCCCGGCTCATATCCGTCACATGGAAGGTGCCCCTGGGAGTCCGCACCGTCTCGCCGGTCTCTCGGTCATCCGGGGTGGGCGCCGCTTGCTGCCCGTACAACTCCGCTTCATACTCCCGGTTTGCCTGCTCCGCAAAGGACAGCATCTCGTCCACATGGGACTGATCCGGGTTTTCAATGGCCTCCCGGATCGCCTGGGGGTCCACATCCAGAAATTCCTCATAGCCGGTGGCGTCCTTGAACTTCTCGATCTCCGAAGGCAGATAGTCCTCCTGGGTCTGCCCCAGGGCGGCCAGTTTCTCGTCCAGGGCGGAGATGCGCCCGGCCATCAGGTTTTCGTAGATTTCTTCCTTTGCCGCGTGTTCCTCCGGGTGCTCGGCGGCATACTGCGGGTCGTGCTGGCGAAAGAACTCGTCCATATCGTAGGCGATGTCCATCGCCCATTCGGATTTTTCCTCCTCGGTCAGCTCCTCCGCGTCCTGGAAGGTCATCACCCGGTATTCCTCCGGGATGCTGCCATGCTCCCCATCGTAATACTCATGGAAGCTGCTCCCGGTGTCCCGCACATACCCCAGGTCGGTGAACTCGCCGCCCTCCTCCAGGGCGACGTCCCGGCCGTAGGCCTCATAGTCGATGTAGTTCCGCAGGTGCTCCGGCACCTGCATGGCGTCCAGCTCCTCGATGTAATACCGGCCCAGGTCGTCATGGTCGCGGATGTCAGGGTACACATCGTAGCAGTCCAGGTTCTCGGTCAGGTT
>OGXZ01001981.1_pt1 | contig 10981 bp, 9 predicted proteins | sample 1576431 | NCBI WGS metagenome assembly OGXZ01 (sample SAMEA3541590, study PRJEB24748) | human gut metagenome | biome: human gut; feature: human-associated habitat; material: faeces | place: China | collected 2012
TGATATCGGGCATTTTGATACCCTCTGTCTGATAAGTTATAGCCATATTATTTGATTTTTAATAATGATCGGAATACGCAGTTTTCGGGAGAGTTACCATGCTTCCGATGTACTTTAAAAAAAGTATTTCTTTTTTTCAAAGACAAAGATAAGAATTTTAATTGAGGATAAGCGCAAATTGCAGTAATAAGGCTGATGAATAGCGGTTTAAACTACACTGTTCCGTTACTTCCTTGGGTTGGTAGTGGTTAGGATCGTTTTCAAAGAACTGATTTCTATGATTTTCAGACACTATTTGTTTGCCAATATAACCGAAGCTCCGAAAAGCAAAAGTGATATAGAGGAAAATCGTGAAATATTTAAAGCAGATAGAAGTCGCTGAAACGAGGAAAATGGACATTTATTTTTCTCCCTCGCTGGAAGTGGAGAATAAAGCGAATAAAAACGGGCTTACGATCTCTGCTGTCGGCGATCCGGAAGATCCTGAGTTTTATATTTTTTACAAACGTCCCATAAGCGTGGTGAAGAAGCAGTTTTTTCGTAAACCGCAAACGGTCGTGGAGGATTATGTCAGTGAGATCACTGGTCAAACGAAAGAGGATGTTATTGAATGTCTGAATGCCCTTATCAAAAACGATCGGGAATTCCTAAGGAGAAAAATTGCATAAAGAGTAGTACCCCGAGGATAAATGAGATAGAAAGCCTTTTAGATAAGCAAAATACGGAAGCTAAGAGCAACTTTTGGAAGATTGTTACTTAACAGTACTGATCAAGTCGTTTTTGTAGCACCCGAAGATAAAATATAAATCGTTTAAAAAGAATAACCGAATCAATGAAAATAGTAATAAAGGAAAAAGTAATACCGTATATCTTGATTTCCCTGTTCAGTTTCATCGGACTTTCAGCGTACGGTTACAAGGCAGAGAGACAAGGCGGTAGCAAAGCGGTCGTTTGGTCGATATCCAAAATTGATACGATGCACAAGAATGTACAACGTAACGATGGGCGGAATCCTAATATACAAAACATCGAATATCTCAAAAAAATGTTTCGGCAAAAAGCTGTCGACGAAATATCCGAAAATATAGTTTATCCGTTGAAGAGAACATCCCCTATACCGAGTGTTGAGAATGCAGAGGAATTGAAAGAAAGATTCGATTCAATCTTCGATGAAGACTTAATCCGTATTATTACGAGTTCGGATATTGATCAATGGTCGGAAATGGGATGGAGAGGAATAATGCTGGACGATGGCATACTTTGGATGGATTACGACGGAAAAATTACAGCCGTGAATTATCAAAGCAAATACGAGAAAAAGCTTGCCAAGAAGCTTACCTCCAAAATAAAAGGTGATCTATCCTCGGATTTGCGACATAACTTCAAAGGGGAAGTATATAAATTTAAGACAAAAAATTATTTTATAAGGATAGATGAACTGAAAAACGGCATGTACCGGTATGCCTGTTGGAAAACATTAGGCAAAGTGATAAAAATGAGTGAAGGACCACTATCCGGATTAACACCTACAGAGAATGCTGCTGGGAAAATCATCAGTCCCGCCATGATGGCAATAATCGTATCTATCAATGCTATCTGAGTGGCAGATTTCAAGAGATTGGTTTGTCTGCTAAAATAAGAAGCATAGGTACAAAGACAAGCGGTACCGAGGCTCAAGGAGAAGAAAGCCTGTCCCAAAGCCTCCAGCATCACATTCTCATCCACTTTTGAAAAATCAGGCTTCAACAGAAACTCTATACCCTTGAATGCACCAGGCAGAGAACAAGACGAGATGACCAAAACAATCAGTAAGACAAAAAGCATTGGCATCAATATTTTGGAAGCTTTCTCTATACCATTGCGCACACCTTTGACTACCACACAATGGGTAATCAAGATAAAAGCAATCGTCCAAAAAGTCGGTTTGATGGGATCAGAAGAGAATTCTACAAAATATTGCTTCACATAACTGACATCTCCATGAATACCTCCCAACAACGAAGCATAAAGATACTGCAGGCACCATCCTGCCACTACCGCATAAAAACCCAGGATAATCATGGACGTAACAACTCCCATGACACCTAATATTCCCCAAGGTTTTCCATTTGAAAGATTATGATAAGAACGCGCTGCATTAGCAGCAGAATGACGTCCGATAATAAATTCACCTACCATACCAGGAATACCCAGCATGAAGATACATACCAAGTAAATGAGAATGAAAGCAGCACCTCCATTCTGTCCAGTCATATAGGGAAAACGCCAGACATTTCCCAAACCTACTGCAGAACCAGCAGTAGCCAGAATGACTCCCAGCTTGGAGCCAAAACTTCCTCTATTTTCCATTTCGCTAAAATTCTAATGAGTACTCCATATTCATCATGGTAAAGTACTCATGGGTTATTAATTACAAGATTCCGTCCAGGATTCCCAATTGATTCAGGAACACCAAGAGAATTAGAATAGGACAAACGAACCGCACCAAAAACAGATAAATACCAAAAAGATTTCCCTTTAAGGTTCCCCAATTGGTAAACTCATCCTTCACTAACTTCTTCGGTACATGCCATCCGATGAACAAGCAGGTAAGGAAACCGGCTATAGGCAAGAAGATCTGTCCTGTAACAAAGTCAAACCAATCAAACAAGGTTTTACCCAAGAAGGTCAATGAATCTGTAGCACCCAAAGAGAGCGAACAGAAAGCACCGATAATTGCACAGGAAACCGTAACGATAATTGCTCCTTTCTTGCGGTCTATCTTCAGTTCTTCATAGAAGAAAGAAGTATTCACCTCATGCAATGACATCAGCGAAGTAAGTGCAGCCAATGACAAAAGTATATAGAACAACAAGGAAACAAGCCATCCCAGAACAGGAATAGAAGCAAAAGCCTCATTGAATACATTCGGCAAAGTGATGAAAATCAAAGAAGGACCACTATCTGGAGATACACCTACCGAGAACGCTGCAGGGAAAATCATCAGACCGGCAAGAATCGCGACCAGAAAATCGATGAGCGAGATCTGCAATGCCGATTTGAAGAGATTGGTTTGTCTGCTAAAATAGGATGCGTATGTACAGATACAGCCCATACCTATACTTAAGGAATAGAATGACTGTCCTAAAGCACCTAAGAAAACGCCTCTATCTACCTTTCCAAAGTCTGGTTTCAAAAGAAACTCAACACCTTTTCCTGCATCTGGCAACAGACAAGCAGCTGCCACGATGATCAGCAAAAGGATAAACAGGATAGGCATCATGATCTTAGATGCTTTTTCTATACCGCCTCTCACTCCATGAATAATCACGAAATGACAAATCAGGAAAATTACCACCGTCCACATGACAGGCCGGATTGGATCTGAAGAGAAATCCTTGAAGTAATTAGCCACAAAAGCTGGATCACCATGCAATTCTCCCATGACGCTGGCATAGACATATTGCAAGCACCAACCAGATACAACTGCATAATAACCCGTGATCAGGAATCCAGTAAGCACCTCCAGATATCCGATCCATTTCCATGAATTACCATTGGCCACTTTGGTATAAGCACGAGCCGTATTGGATGCTCCATGACGACCGATGATAAATTCGGATATCATACAAGGAATACCCAACAGGAGTACACAACCAATATATACCAAAATAAAGGCGGCACCACCTTCCTGCCCAGTCATGTAAGGGAAACGCCATACATTACCAAGTCCAACAGCACCACCAGCTGTAGCAAGTATCAAACCAATCTTGCTACCAAAACTTCCTCTACTATTTTCTGTCATTTGAAATACTTTCTCTTTATACGAGTGCAAAATTATAAAATAATTCGCATTTAAACGTATAAATCGAAAGTAAATATCTCAAATTTGTTCACTTTTTGCAATTTTATGCCTTTTCAGATACTTTTTTATTACTTTTATTCCGAAAAAGCGACAGAAACCGTACCCCTTAACGATATTCTTCTGGTAGAGTATTGCGCCAAACCACAAAAGGGAAATTCAATAAATGTGAATTATAGAAGCGCTTATCACCAGTCACCTCCATTCCGATGAAATCCGGTTTCACGTAGGCTTCGTTTTCATCACTAAGTTCTACCTCAGCCATGACAAGACCTTGGTTGTCTCCATAGAACTCATCCACTTCAAAAGTATGCTTACCACTCTTCACCAGATAGCGACGTTTATCGATGACACCGCCCTTGCAAAGTTGCAAGAGATGTTGAGCCTCATCCATGGTGATTTCCTTTTCAAACTCATAACGCGTCATTCCTCCATTTACAGACTTACCTTTGATCGTAAGATAAGCCTTGTCATCACGCGTACGTACCCTCACCGTAGCTCCATCAGCAGGAATATAGCCCTGCTGAATATGGCTATTAGAAAAGGCGGCGCTTTTATATGCGTCGCCCTTCTTTACGAGGAATTTTCTTTCAATTTCTAATCCACTCATAGTTTCCATATTAGAAACAGGAAATCACAGATAAAGATAACTTCCCATTTCTGGTTCATAAATTATGCGATAGAAGATGCATAAATAGCGAAGATAATAGCCAAAGCTATCAACACGCCAAATATCCACTTGATGACTTTCTCACCTTTCGCAGCCTGCTTCTTCTCATAAGCAGCATGCTTTGCTCTTCTTAAGTCTTTATTACTACTCATAGTCTTTTAATATTAGGTTATTATTACTATTCTTCATTCTCGGAAGGGAATTCCATCAGGTATGCCTTGATAAATCCATCGATCTTACCATCCATTACACCATCAACATCCGATGTCTGATAATTGGTACGATGGTCTTTCACACGACGGTCATCGAAGACATAGCTTCGAATCTGACTTCCCCACTCGATCTTTTTCTTACCAGCCTCTATCTTAGCCTTAGCTTCGAGACGTTTCTTCATGGCACGGTCGTAGAGTTGACTCTTCAAAAGCAACAATGCCTTGGCACGGTTCTTCGGCTGGTCACGCGTCTCAGTATTTTCGATGAGGATTTCCTCTTCCTCACCCGTATCAGGATCCGTGTACCAATATCTCAATCGGACACCAGACTCTACCTTGTTGACATTCTGTCCACCCGCTCCACTGGAACGGAATGTATCCCAAGACAACTTGGCTGGATCTACAAACACTTCGATGGTATCATCTACCAATGGGGTAACGAAGACACTGGCGAAACTGGTCATACGCTTACCCTGAGCATTGAAAGGAGATACACGCACCAGACGGTGCACACCATTCTCACTCTTCAAGTAGCCGTATGCAAACTCGCCACCCTCAATCGTCATGGTAACACTCTTGATACCAGCCTCATCACCTTCCTGCATGTCGGTAATGGTCACCTTATATCCATGAGCCTCAGCCCAGCGCATATACATACGCATCAACATCGAAGCCCAATCCTGACTCTCCGTACCACCGGCACCAGAATTAATCTTGAGTACACAGTCCATAGGGTCCTCCTTCTGGCGAAGCATATTCTTCAATTCCAAATCTTCTATCGCCTTGATAGCCTTGTCATAGTCAGTATCCACTTCCTCTTCGGTCACCATCTCATCTTTATAGAAGTCGAAAGCAAGTTGCAGTTCGTCAGCATAGAGACGTACTTGCTTATAGCCATCCAGCCATTTCTGGATGCCTTTTACTTTCTTCATCTGCTCCTGAGCATATTTAGGATCTTCCCAAAAGTCAGGAGCCTGAGTGCGGAGCTGTTCCTCCTCAAATTCTACTTTTTTCTGGTCTATATTCAGATAACGATGGAGAGCGTCAGCACGATCCATCACATCTTTCAACTGGTCAGCTGTTATCATTTTTATTACCTTATCCTTTAAATAACTTCCTGTTTCTTTTTCCGATACTTCACCATGAAGTTACTCTTCATACATCTTGTCTATCTCTGCCTTATAGTTTTTATTGATAACTGGTCGGCGAATCTTCAGCGTATTGGTCAACTCTCCTGCTTCCATAGAGAAATGGTGAGGCAAAAGCGTGATACGTTTGATCTGCTCATAATAAGCCAAATGCTGCTGAAGGATCTTGACGCGCTCCATCAACATCTTCTGTACCTTCTCGTTGGCACAAAGTTCTTCTCTTCCAGAGAAAGGAATATGATGTTCACGAGCCCAGTCTTCTACCAATCGGAACTCAGGTACAACCAAGGCAGAAACGAACTTACGCTGGTCTGCAATCACGGCTACCTGATCGATGAATTTATCCACCAAGAGCAGAGATTCTACCTGTTGAGGAGCAATATACTTACCATTCGAAGTCTTAAAGAGATCCTTGATTCGTTCAGTCAAGTACAACTCTCCGTCCTTCATATAGCCGGCATCACCTGTATGGAAGAAACCTTCCTCGTCAAACGCATTTGCATTTGTCGTATCACGATGGTAGTAGCCCTTGGTAATAGTAGGACCTTTCAACAAGACCTCATTGTCTTCACCTATCTTAATCTGAATATTAGAGATAGGACGACCTACGGAACCAATGGTGAATTTCTTATCCAGATGAACACAGGAAACCGTAGCAAGACTTTCGGTCAAGCCATAACCTACCACCATTCCGATACCAACAGAAAGGATGAATTCCTCAACTTCAGGACTCACGTAAGCACCAGCAGTAGGGAAAATATTAGGATTCTCCAAGCCCAACTGCTTGCGCACCATGCTCAAGACTGTCTTATTGACTACCTTATATTCAAGTTCAAGTGTCAAAGGAGGACGCTTACCATTGGCAAGATATTCCACATTACGCTTGCGGCCAACAGCCAAAGCGTGATTAAACAGTTTCTTTTTGAACGAAGGAGCCTCATCCATCTTAGCCTTCACAGCAATATACACTTTCTCCCAGAATCGGGGCACACTACACATACAAGTAGGATGAACCTCTCGCATGCTTTCCTGTATCTCATGAGGGTAAGTGTTGATAAAAAGTCGTGCACCTTCACTCAAGCAGAGGTAAGACCATGCACGTTCAAAGATATGTGTGAAAGGCAGAAAGTCGATGACACGGTCCTTCTCGGTGACAGGGACACACTCATCATTTGCCTTCAAGGCAGCATGATACTGTCCGTATGTAAGCATCACTCCCTTGCTATCACCAGTAGTACCACTGGTATAGAGGATATCAGCCAAATCATCCATATTTGCCTGCTTATAAAGTTCCTCCACTTCAGTCTGGCGAGGAAGATTCTCACCCAACTTGATAAAATCCTTGAAATATAAAGCTGCGGGATCATGAGTACTGATACGTACACTGGAATCAAAGATAACGATGCGTTCCAAAGATGGACAAAGCGCAAAAACACGATGAGCCTTGTCATACTGTTCCTGTTCACCTACGAAGAGGATACGCACTTGGGCATCGTTGACCATATATTGAATTTGTTGCTCACTACTTGTAGCGTAAAAAGGAATAGCACAAACTCTCACTCCGTATGCTCCAAAATCAGTATATAGATAATGTACACAGTTCTGTGAGAACACGGCAATCTTGTCCTGAGGCTTCAAGTTCAGGTTGAGCAATGCGTTGCTAACTTGTTTCACTCTCAGAGAGAACTGATTCCACGAAACAGTTTGCCATTGTTCACCGCCAAACTTCTTAAAAGTAAGCGCTGGTTTATCACCGTACTTTTTAGCCAAGTCGTGAATCAGTACTGAAAGATGACTATTGATTTGCATAAGCTTTTGTTATTTATATGGGTGCAAAGATACGGCAAATAGAGGACAAAACAAAATAAAAATGGCATTTTTTCCATTTTGTCTGCTCTTTTTTTCGTAACTTTGCCACAGAATTCAAAAACGAGGGAGATTATGATGACACAAGAACAATTCACCAATGATGCCGTTGAGCTGCTGAAGAAGCTCATCGCCACCCCATCTGTAAGCCGTAATGAAAAGGATGCTGCAGATATCATGGAACAGACGATCCGCAGTTATGGTTTTGCACCTCAGAGGGAAGCCAACAATATTTGGGTGATTGACCCGCACTTTGATGAAAGCAAACCTACTTTGCTGCTCAATGCACATATTGACACGGTAAAACCTGTAGACTCATGGCAGCGCCACCCCTATGCTCCTACCATAGAAGGCGACCTTCTTTATGGTTTGGGCAGCAACGACTGCGGAGGCGGACTATGCTCACTACTACAGATATTCAGAATGCTTACAGAGAAGCCACAGAGCTATAACCTTATTTATCTGGCTTCTGCTGAAGAGGAAGTATCGGGCAAAGATGGTATCAGCCGTGCTCTACCGCTATTGCCTAAGATAGACCTCGCCATCGTTGGTGAGCCAACTGGCATGAATCCAGCTGTAGCAGAAAAGGGGTTAATGGTCTTAGATGTCATCGCTCATGGCAAGAGCGGTCATGCTGCCCGTAACGAAGGAGTAAACGCTATCTATGAGGCACTGGATGATATGCGCTGGATTCGTGATTACAAGTTTGAGAAAGTAAGCGAGTTCTTAGGTCCTACCAAAATGACATTAACGGTAGTGAATGCAGGTACTCAGCACAATGTGATTCCAGACAAGTGTACGATGCTGGTAGATATCCGCACCAATGAATTTTATGACAATGAGGAGGTCTATCATTTTATCTGCCAGCACTTGAAGAGCGAAGTAAAGGCTCACAGTTTCCGTTTGAAATCATCCCGTATTGATCCTGAGCATCCTCTTATTAAGAAATGTATAGCCATGGGGATGAAGCCTTTCGGCAGTCCTACCCTTAGCGACCAGGCGCTGATGTCGTTCCCATCCTTTAAGTTGGGACCAGGCGAGTCTTCCCGCTCCCATTCCGCAGATGAGTTTATCAGAATAAGCGAAATAGCTGATGCTATTGCCAAATACAAAGAGCTCTTAGATGGCGCTGCCATCTAAGAGCTCAATTCTATTCATCTATTATATTATTTATTATACCTTATCTATATAACATTACAAGGACTTGCCAATATAAGCGAAAGGAACGGTGATATTGTCGTCATCTTCCTTCTCGTTTGTAGTAGAAGGATCTCTTGAATAAGACTGATCGGCATTGTCGCTCATACTTGTGTCGTAAGGCAGACAGTCCATACCACTTGTACCAAAGGTAGCTACTAACATCACACCCAATCCCTTGCTTGCCACATCGGCAGCTGTAACACCAAGCTTAGCTAAAGGAATCGAGATTTCGTAATGGAAATCGTATTGGGAAGACTTGTGTCCTAAGGTATTGAAATCTACATAAGTAGATGTACCCTTTGTCATATCACCTACAAGACGGTTCTGTGACTTTCCATAACATTCTTTAACACCCTTTATCGTTTTGCTGAGAATACCCATACCATACTTCACAACAACACCTGTCTCTTTATAGGCAACCTCTTCTAAAGCATTTAATCCTGCACTGCTTCCACCATAAATGAATGGACCATTGGTGTTATTGGTTGAGAATACCACTACCTTGTTGACTGGGCTTTCGCAAGTAATGCCACTATCCCATAGAGTTCCACCTGCTGTAGTCTTACAATGATTGCCTATTCTTGTAGAGGCATTATTGGTGTTGATGCCGATAAAGAATGGCATATTGTAATTTTTGAACAGCACACCATTACTGAGTGGAAAATCTGCTTCTGGAGCTACCACATCTTGAACGTTGGTCATCTCCCACATCAGATAGAGGTTATTATCGTCATAGCAACCATAAAGTGCATAGAGATCGACAGGATTCTCGTGCATGGAAGCATCCATATATACACGTGGGTCGTCATTGGCAGCACCCTGTGCTATAATCATACTCTCATCCCAATCGCTGATATCACCATCTACAGTAATGGTTTTCTTAACACCTGCACCATTTGGATTGGTCTGATACTGAGCATCCAGACTCTGTGGATTAGGGGTAGGTGCTGGAGTTGGTTCAGGCTCTGGAGTTGGAGTTGGCTCTGGTTCTGGTGCTGGAGTTGGCTCTGGCTCTGGTTTTGGTGTTGGAGTTGGAGTTGACTCTGGGTTTGGGTTTGGAGTTGGTGCCACTACAGCACCTTCGTTTACTACCTTTTCAGCAGAAGCATTTGCGCCATTGATAGCAGTACCAGGAGTACCATCGTTGATAAAGAACTTAGCATTGAGGTATGCTGTAGGAATCATTGCCTTATACCATCCTGTCTTACCATTATGAGAAGCAGAAGCATCGTAAGTCATCTTTACACCTGGCCATGCGGTAGAAGATGTTTTACCATTATAGAAGTAGCAATAAACATTCTCCCAGTTGGAAGCGTTATCGAAGTAAACATACTCTGGATCAACGATCTCATCTTCATGTACCTTGGTCACAGTATTGCTGTATGTTCCGTCAACATAGTAGCCGTGGTTGACAAACTCCACGTCAGCAGTTATCTTATTTCCATTACCATCCAAGAAAATGATTTGAGTAGGAGCACTTGTCTCGGTGCCATCATAAGTCCACTTGAAGACATTCTTTCCAGAAACGCTCTTACCTACAAGAGGCAACTTTTTATTGATAGCATCATTCCATACACCAGCATACTTAATTACAGGACTAACATTGTTATTCCATACATATACGGCTGCTGCCGCATTGGATGTCTCCAAGAAACAGGAGATTTCATCAGCCTTGCCCAATTCTGGAACATAAGCCTTCACTTTCTTGTAAGTTACCGAACCACTTTCTGTCTTGCCATCCTTGTCGGTTGCACCCCAAGTGATAGTAACATTCTTACCATAGGCAACATCAGCACCTACAGTAAACTGCTTGGCAGCAGTAAAAGTCTGCTTCTCACCGCCGTTCACCTGAATCCAGGCAGAAACAGCATTCAAAGGAGTAGCAGTCACAGTAAGCGTCTCATCAGAGAAGGCTGTACCATCAGCTGGATTGAAAACAACCTCAGGAGTCAGCACGATAGGACCAGCATTATAGATGACAGCAATACCTGACTCGCCAACATGACCAGAGATTGTAGAAGCATTGACGGTGAAAGCACCACCG
>OGXZ01001988.1_pt1 | contig 10969 bp, 10 predicted proteins | sample 1576431 | NCBI WGS metagenome assembly OGXZ01 (sample SAMEA3541590, study PRJEB24748) | human gut metagenome | biome: human gut; feature: human-associated habitat; material: faeces | place: China | collected 2012
GGGATAGGAATAAGTTGAAAAGGACTTTTTCATCTCTCCTAACTGCACACATCGGCTTGGCATTAATAATTGTTTTCTTAGCAGAAACTATAGGATTATGGTTTTTATATAATAAGATGATAATCCCTCAGGATAGATTTGATGCAGCCATTTTTGTTTTCCATATATCTGTTGTCACATCTGTATTGACTATTACTCAAGTTCCATATAATGCTTCTATAATTTCTCATGAGAGGATGGAGGTTTATGCATATACTTCTATCTTCGAAGTAGTTGCAAAGTTGGGTATCTGTTACTTTCTCAATGTAGGTGATTTTGACAAGCTCAAGCTATATGCTATCTTGATGTTTTTTGTTCAGGCAGGTTTGATATTGTTCAATAGGTACTATTGTACACGACATTTTTCAGAAACAAAATATCAGTTTTTGTGTGACAAAACTGTCTTGAAACCGATCCTGTATTTTTCAGGATGGAACCTGTTTGCAGATGGCACCACGGCACTTTCTAAACAACCTCCGAAGATGGCGGTAAAAGTGAAATAAGCCAACAGATAAAGCGGTTTGCGGGCAAAGGTATCTAACAGATAGCCGGAGAAAGGCCGTATGCACAGGGCGGCAATGGTGTAACAAGAAAGTACGGCCCCTATAGTTGTTTTGTTAGCGTCGAAAACTTCCGCCAAGTAGAAAGGTAATACAGGCATTAATAACCAGAATCCAAAGAATAATAGAAAATTGGCTGCCAGTATTTCTATATAATTTTTGGTAATCAGCTTGTCCTTCATGAGCAATAATGTGCTAATATGTCAATGTATCAATATGCTAATGTGGCAATATGTTAATATGCCAATTGACCGCGTTCTATTCCGCATGGCAATTGGCATATCAGCACATGGTCACATTGACACATTATTAATTGGCTGCTTCGAATTCTTTCAAGAAGCGAGTATCGTTTTCAGAGAATAATCGTAAATCGTTTACACGATATTTCAAGTTGGTGATGCGTTCAATACCCATACCTAGCGCATAGCCTGAGTAAACTTTGCTGTCAATGCCGTTGGCTTCCAATACATTCGGATCCACCATACCACATCCCAGAATTTCCACCCAGCCTGTGCCTTTACAGAACGGACAACCTTTTCCGCCGCAAATATTGCAACTGATATCCATTTCGGCACTTGGTTCGGTGAACGGGAAATAGGACGGACGCAAACGGATTTGAGTATCTTCGCCGAACATTTCTTTGGCAAACAATAGCAATACCTGCTTTAAATCAGTGAATGATACATTCTTGTCAATGTAGAGTGCTTCCACTTGATGGAAGAATGCATGGGCACGATAACTGATCGCTTCATTGCGGTATACACGTCCCGGACAGATGATGCGGATAGGAGGTTGCGAATGTTCCATAGCTCTTGCCTGTACGGAAGAAGTGTGAGTGCGAAGCACGATGTTCTTTTTCACATCTTCCTGATTGGCTTCGATGAAGAAAGTATCTTGCATATCACGTGCAGGATGGTCTTCGGCAAAATTCATGGCAGTGAATACGTGCAAGTCGTCTTCTATTTCGGGACCGTCGGCAATGCTGAAGCCCAGTCGATGGAATATATCAATAATTTCATTTTTTACAATGCTCAGCGGGTGGCGTGTTCCCAGTTCGATGGGATAAGCCGTACGCGTAAGATCCATTTCGGCGGCACCGTTATCTTGGGTTTCAAAAACTTCTTTCAATGTAGCGATACGTTCCTGAGCCTTGTTTTTCAGCTCGTTCAGTTTCATGCCCACCTCTTTTTTCTGCTCGGCAGGTACGTTGCGGAAGTCTGCCATCAACTCATTAATCGCTCCTTTTTTGCTAAGATATTTAATGCGCAAGGCTTCCAATTCTTCCGCATTGGCTGCTTGCAAGCCTTCAATTTCCTGAAGTAATTGTTCTATTTTAGCTAACATAGTTTCTTCTTTATTTTTTAATGACCGCAAAGTTAGCGAATTAAACCCATATATTTTGCTGAAAACTAAAAAAAACGATATTTTTGCATCGATTTTTTCTAAATATAGAAAATGAGAAAACTAATAATCGGAGTTTGTCTGCTTATGCTGATAAGCTCCTGTGGAGGTGGAAAAAAGAAAATGGACCCCTTCGAGACGCTTACTGAGGAGATTGATTCGCTGACTGCACCCCCGGACACAACAGAAGCGATGGCTGCGGTAGAGGAAGAACCAATGGTTCCCGCTACGGCCGACGAAAGTTTTGCCGACTTTTTCTACAATTTTGCCAGTGATGAAAAGTTACAATTGTCACGCATCGTGTTCCCTTTGCCGTATTATACAATGGAAAAGAAAGAGCACATTGAAAAGGACCAATGGAAACACGATCCTTTATTCAGCCGGCAAGATGCCTATACAGTTCTGTTCGATAAGGCGGAAGATATGGAAATGGAGAAAGATACGGGGCTTACCAGTGTCAAGATAGAATGGATTTACTTGAAGAAGGGAAAAATCAAGCGGTACTATTTTGAGCGTCTGAAGGGGCTGTGGAAACTGGAAGCCATAGATTTCGCGGATATGCCGAGAGAGGATACCGGTAAGGAGGACTTCTTTGAGTTTTATGAACGTTTTGCCAATGATTCGGTTTTCCAGTTGTCACGTTTGCACGAACCGTTGAAGTTTGTGACTGCTGATCCCGAAGACGAGTTTCAGATACTGGAAACGACTTTGGAGGCCGGACAATGGTTCGCATTCCAGCCTGTGTTGCCTCGTGAGAATTTGACAAATGTGAACTATGGCCAGAACGAGAATGTGCATTCCAATACGAAAGTGATTGAAATGAAAGGTTTTGGCAATGGATTTAATAATACGCTCTATTTTGAACGGCGGCACGGTCTATGGAAACTGATGCAGTTTGAGGATCTGAGCGATTGATTTGATTGTAAATGAAGGAAATAAAAGACTATTCTCTGTTGCCTCATAATACATTTGGTATGGATGTGAAGGCATCTTTGTTTGTGGAATATGAATCGGTGACAGAGCTGCAATCCATCTTGTCGGATAAAAACCTGATGGCCGGTAACTGGTTGCATATCGGCGGAGGAAGCAATTTGCTTTTTAAAGGTGATTATGCAGGGACTGTCCTGCATTCGGCTATCCGGGGGTATGAGGTGGTTACTGAAAACGAACAGGAAATAGAGGTAAGGGCAGGAGCCGGTGAGGTGTGGGATGATTTTGTGGCATATACCGTGAAGAACAGTTGGTATGGTGCTGAAAATCTGTCATTGATTCCCGGTGAAGTGGGTGCTTCTGCCGTTCAGAATATCGGTGCGTATGGTGTTGAGGCAAAAGATTTGATTGTAAGTGTGGAAACCGTCGAGGTGGAAACCGGCAGGAAACGGATTTTTACCAAAGAGGAATGCCGTTATGCTTATCGTGAAAGCATTTTCAAGAAAGATTTGAAAGGTAAATATATAGTGACTTACGTCACTTATCGTTTAAGTAAGCAGCCGGTTTTTAATCTGGAGTATGGAAATGTGCGTGGCGAATTGGAAAAGCGAGGAGGTGAGGTGGCATTGGAGAATGTAAGGAAGGTGATTATTGCCGTGCGTGAAGCCAAGTTGCCCGATCCCCGGGTGCAGGGAAATGCCGGAAGTTTCTTTATGAATCCGATTGTTCCACGCAGGCAGTTTGAAATAGTACAGCAACAGTATCCTGATATGCCACATTATGAAGTGGATGGCAATCGGGTGAAGATTCCTGCTGCATGGATGATAGACCGTTGCGGCTGGAAAGGCAAACAAATAGGGCGCGCGGGTGTTCATTCTAAACAGGCGTTGGTCTTGGTGAACTGTGGAGGCGCTACGGGAGATGAAGTGATTGCTCTTGCCAGACGGATACAGGAGTCTGTGCTTCAAAAGTTCGGGGTAGCTATCTCTCCCGAAGTGAATTTTATATAAAGTATAATATGAAGATTACAATACTAGGCAGCGGAACGTCTACGGGAGTACCCGAAATAGGGTGCAAATGTCTGGTATGTACCAGCAGCGATCCCCGGGACAACCGTTTGCGTTGTTCGGGACTGATAGAAACGGAAGGGCTCCGGATTCTGATAGATTGTGGTCCCGATTTCCGTGAACAGATGATACGGTTGAACGATTTCAAACCGTTGGACGGTGTTTTGATTACTCACGAACACTATGACCATGTAGGAGGCGTGGATGATTTGCGTCCTTTCTGTCGTTTTCGTGATGTGCCGGTTTATGCCGAACAATATACAGCAGAGCGTTTACGCCAGCGTATTCCTTATTGTTTTGCCGAACATCTTTATCCGGGAGTTCCCCGTATTACATTAGAGGAAATTGTTCCCGGTTCTCCTTTTATTATCGGCAATCCCGAAGGAAACAAAGTAGAAGTGACACCTCTTCGGGTAATGCACGGCAAATTGCCCATTTTGGGATACCGTATCGGCAAGATGGCATGGATTACCGATATGCTGACGATGCCCGGGGCTGAATATGATTTGTTGCAAGGACTGGATGTGTTGGTAATGAATGCATTGCGTCCCCAGCCTCATAATACCCACCAGAATTTGAAGGAGGCTTTGGACAATGCACAAAGAATAGGAGCCGGGGAAACTTATTTTATTCACATGAGTCATCATATGGGATTACATGCTGATGCTGAACGGTTATTGCCGCCGCATGTGCATTTTGCATACGATGGAATGAGAATTAGTTTATAAAGCCGGCTTCAACGAATACCGGCACAATCCGTTCAATCCGCATTCCGAACATTTCGGTGTCCGTGCCATACAAACATATCTTCCGTGTAAAATAAGCCAATGATGTGCGGTGGGCACAATCTCCTTCGGAATATACTTCATCAGATATTTCTCGGTAGCCAGCGGTGTGGTGCAGGTTTGAGGAACCAGTCCGATGCGGTGGCTCACGCGGAACACATGTGTATCTACTGCCATGGCCGCTTTGTTGAATACTACACTTTGAATGACATTAGCCGTCTTGCGTCCCACTCCCGGCAGTTTAATCAGTTCTTCCAATGTTCCCGGTACTTCGCTATGAAAATCCTTCACCAGCATTTGCGCCATGCCTACTAGATGTTTTGCCTTGTTGTTGGGATAACTTACACTCCGTATGTATTCATAAATCACTTCCGGCGTCGAAGCGGCCAGTGCCTCAGGAGTCGGGAAATCCCGGTAAAGAGGAGGGGTGATCATATTTACCCGTTTGTCCGTGCATTGTGCACTCAGGATAACGGCTATCAACAACTCGAATGGGTTATTGTAATGAAGTTCAGTTTCGGCAACAGGTATCGTTTTTTGAAAATAAGCGATCACCTTGTTATAAAGTTCTTGTTTTTTCATATTACCTTCTTTTTTCGGTTGCAAATATAATTGATAAATCAATAAGGTAGAATTATTCGGGCAATTCATTTGTTTAGTTGAGTAAACTTCTTATATTTGCATAAATATATTAGATTTATGCAGCTTAACGTAAAGAATGAAACTTCTACATTGAAAGCTGTGGTGCTTGGACAACCCGGTTCCATAGGGAAGGTCCCCACGCTGGAAGAAACTTATGACGCCAAGTCATACGAGTCCGTATTGCATAACATATATCCCCATGAAGAAGATATTTTCAAAGAGATGAGATGCTTTGAAAGCGTATTGTTGAAATATGGGGTACAGGTCTATCGCCCGTGGACACTGGAGAATTGTAATCAGGTGTTTGCCCGTGATGTGGGGTTTGTGATTGACGACAAGATTATTGTTTCCAACATCATCCCCAACAGGGAAGATGAGAAGGAAGCTTACGAAGTGGTCTATAATCAGATAGCTTATAACAAAATTTTCAACCTTCCCGAAAAGGCGCACGTAGAGGGAGGTGATGTGGTGCTTTACAATAATATTGTGTTTGTAGGCCTTTATACCCAGCCCGATTATCCGCAGATGAAGACGGCACGTACCAACCGATATGCTTTTTCCTTTCTGAAAGAAATCTGTCCGGGGAAGATATTCATCCCCTTGGAGCTGAAAAAACATAATACAGATCCACGTGCGGGGATTCTGCATCTGGATTGTACCTTTATGCCGGTAGGGAAAGGGCATGCGATTATTTATAAGGACGGATTTATGTATCCTCAGGATTATCATACTCTGCTCGATTTGTTCGGCAGGGAGAATGTATTTGAAATAACGCGGGAAGAGATGTACTATATGAATACGAATGTCTTTTCCATCTCTCCTGAGGTGGTGGTTTCTGAAAAGAACTTTATCCGCCTGAATACCTTTATGGAAGAGGTATGGGGAATGACGGTAGAGCGTGTACCTTATTATGAAATATCTAAGATGGGCGGACTGTTGCGCTGCTCCACCTTACCATTAATCCGAGAAAATGACTAAACAAACAACAAACCACATTTTGATGGTGGAACCCGTAGCCTTCGGGTTCAATGAAGAAACAGCGGCCAACAATTATTTCCAGCAGCGGACAGTTGCGGCAGGTGAGACAGTACAAGCTTGTGCCTTGAAGGAATTTCGGGGCATGGTGGATAAGTTGCGTGCAAACGGCATAGAGGTAATAGCGGTGCAGGATACCCCGATACCTCATACTCCGGATTCCATATTTCCGAACAACTGGGTGTCCTTTCACGACGACGGAACGGTGGTGCTGTATCCTATGTTTGCGGAAAACCGCAGGGCGGAAAGACGGGCGGATATCTTGCAGCGGATAGAGTCGGAGGGGTTCAGCATCCGTCGGAAGGTAGATTATACAGGTTTTGAGGAAGAAAACCGCTTCCTGGAGGGGACCGGGGGAATCATTCTGGACCGAGTGAACCGTTATGCATACGCGGCTTTGTCGCAACGGGTGGACGAAGCATTATTGGGTCGGTTCTGCAAGGAACAGAACTTTATTCCAGTGCCCTTTCGCGCCTATCAGACTGTAAACGGACAACGTCTGCCCATTTATCATACCAACGTCATGATGTGTGTGGCAACAGATTATGCGGTCGTTTGTCTGGACAGCATTGATGACGTGGAAGAGCGTGAGCAGGTTTGCCACATCTTGCGGCAGACAGGGAAAGAAATCATCGCCATCTCCGAGGAACAGATGCATCACTTTGCCGGAAATATGCTTCAGGTGGAGAACGGGAAAGGTACATTGTTTCTAGTGATGTCTCAAAGTGCTTACGATTCGTTGGATGAAGGCCAGTTACAACGGCTGTCTAAGTATAACGCGTTGCTTCCCATGCCCATCCCTACCATTGAAACGCTGGGAGGAGGAAGTGCCCGTTGCATGATGGCGGAAATATTCTTGAAGAAAGAAAAACATTAAATAATAAAAAGCTTATGGATGCAAAATTATCGGCAGCTCAATTAATGGAGCTTGAGAACAAACATGGAGCACACAATTATCATCCTGTTCCTGTGGTATTGGATAAAGGAGAAGGTGTGTTTGTATGGGATGTGGAAGGAAAGAAATATTATGATTTCCTTTCCGCTTATTCGGCGGTGAACCAAGGACATTGTCATCCGCGTATTATTGATACGTTGGTAAAACAGGCGCGAAAGCTGACTTTGACTTCACGCGCTTTTTATAACAGCCAGTTGGGACGGTATGAAGAATTTGTCACCCGTTATTTCGGATATGACAAGGTTTTACCGATGAATACGGGAGCCGAGGCGGTAGAAACCGCATTGAAGCTTTGCCGCAAATGGGCGTATGAAGTAAAAAAGCTTCCCAAGGATACGGCGGAAATCGTTGTATGCCGGAATAATTTTCATGGGCGTACTACCACTATCGTTTCTTTCTCCATTGATCCGGACGCTTACAATAACTACGGACCTTTTACTCCCGGCTTTGTTGTGATTCCTTACAATGATGCCGAAGCGCTGGCGAAAGTGCTGGACGAACATCCCCATGTGGCCGGATTCCTGGTTGAGCCCATTCAGGGAGAAGCAGGTGCTTATGTACCCGATGAGGGATATTTGAAAAAATGTTACGACTTGTGTCGTGCCCACAATGTACTTTTTATAGCCGATGAAGTGCAGACCGGCATTGCCCGTACAGGCAAATTGCTGGCTTGTGACTATGAGAATGTTCATCCGGATATCCTGATTTTGGGAAAGGCTTTATCGGGTGGGGCCTGTCCTGTTTCTGCAGTATTATCATGCAATGAAGTGATGGATGTTATCCGTCCGGGACAACATGGTTCCACTTTTGGCGGAAATCCTATTGCTGCGGCAGTGGCTGTTACGGCACTGGAGGTGGTACGGGACGAACAGTTGGCGGACAGGGCATACAGACTGGGATTGATATTCCGGGAAGAGATGAGAAAACTGTGTGAAACATCTCGTGTGGCTTCTTTTGTCCGGGGCAAGGGATTGTTGAATGCGTTGATAATCAATAATGATGAAACGAAGGATTTGGCGTGGGAAATTTGCTTGAAATTGGCCGAAAACGGCTTGCTGGCCAAACCGACACATACGAATATTATTCGTTTTGCTCCGCCATTGGTGATTACAGAGGAACAGTTAAAGGAGTGTATCGAAATTATAAAGAAGACGATTGCCCTGTTTGAATAAAGGATTTTTTATCCTGTCTTTTAGGGGTGGATTCAATCTGCCCCTCTAATCGTTTTCACTGATACCCACCTGTTTATGACGCTTCATCTTTCACTGTTCTATACTGTTTGGCAATCAAGGAAGTATAGAAAAAGTAATTATTTGATGAGGCTGTTCTTCTTGATAAGAATATTTAATGCAGTTATATCCGGTTAACTCGGAAATAATTTCTATCTTTGCACCCCGAATTAAAAAATAGACGTATGATGCCGTGAATAGCGGTCGTGTATTCTAGAACACCACGTAAAAAACAGGAGAAATGAAGAATAATAACACTGTATCTGTATCGTTCATGTTGCTTGGCATACTGTTTTGTGTATGTCTTGTCGCAGCAAATTTATTGGAGACCAAAGTAGTCCAGATCTGGAAAATTACGGCAACTGCCGGATTGGTTGTATTTCCTATCTCTTACATTATCAATGATTGTATAGCCGAAGTATGGGGCTTCCGCAAGGCACGTCTTATCATCTGGATGGGCTTTGCCATGAATTTCATGGTGGTAGCTTTGGGGCAGCTTGCCATTCTGATGCCCGCAGCTCCGTTTTGGGAAGGAGAGGAGGGCTTCAACTTCGTTTTCGGCATGGCGCCCCGCATCGCTGTAGCCAGTCTGACCGCTTTCTTGGTCGGCTCTTTTCTGAATGCCTATGTCATGAGTAAAATGAAGCTGGCCTCGGGGGGAAAGAACTTTTCACTTCGTGCTATCACTTCTACCTTGGTGGGTGAGAGTGCCGATTCCATGATTTTCTTTCCTGTTGCCTTCGGAGGTTTGATGCCTGCCGGTGAACTGATAAAGATGATGGTTATTCAGGCGGTGCTCAAGACACTCTATGAAATTATTATCCTGCCTGTTACCATCCGTGTGGTAAATTACATCAAGAAGGTGGATGGCAGTGATGTCTTTGATGAGCATATCTCATACAATGTATTAAAAATCAAAGAACTTTAATAAGTTGCTGATGTGTCAGTGTGCCGGTTAGCCAATTACCATGCGGTATATGGCGCAGCATATCCACATAGCGCAGCAATTGGCACATTAGTAAATTGAAAAATTATCAACAATGAATAAAAGTGACGCATTGGTTGTGTTCAGCGGAGGGCAGGACTCAACCACGTGCCTGTTTTGGGCAAAAAAACATTTCCGCAAAGTGTATGCTTTAAGTTTTATCTATGGACAAAAGCATGTGAAGGAAGTGGAGCTGGCCCGTGCTATTGCCGGAAAGGCAGGTGTGGAGTTTAAAGCGATGGATGTTTCCTTTATAGGCAACCTGGGTAAAAATTCGCTGACAGATACTACGATAACGATGGATGAGGTGAAGCCTGCCGATAGTTTCCCTAATACGTTTGTGCCGGGGCGGAATTTGTTCTTTCTGAGCATTGCAGCTGTCTATGCACGCGAATTGGGGATCAATCATATCGTGACCGGTGTGTCGCAGACAGACTTCAGCGGTTATCCTGATTGCCGGGATGCTTTTATCAAGTCACTGAATGTGACGTTGAACCTTGCCATGGACGAGCAGTTCGTGCTTCACACTCCGCTGATGTGGATTGATAAAGCGGAAACATGGGCGTTGGCGGACGAATTGGGCGTGCTCGATTTGATCCGGCATGAAACGTTGACTTGCTATAATGGCGTACAGGGAGATGGCTGCGGTCATTGCCCGGCCTGTAAGCTCCGTCGTGAAGGATTGGAAAAGTATCTGGAGATAAAGGCGGAAAGAGAGAAACGATAGGATAAATGAATGTGTTTTCTCCTTGTATGAAAGGTGTTTTCTTTTTGCCGAGTATATTGTTTCACTTTAGTGAGCAGGTTTTATCACTAGAGTGAAGAAATTTCATCACTTTAGTGGTACAACTTCATCACTCTAGTGAAACGATCTGCTCGAAGCGGGGAGAGAATTTCTTTTCTAAGGTATAATAGAGAAAACATGAATATGAAAAAAATAACTTTAATGGAAAGAAAAGATGAATTGACCCTTCTCGGGGCGAAGACCGAGTACAGGCAGGATTATGCTCCCGAAGTGTTGGAGTCCTTTGTGAACAAACATCCCGGAAACGACTATTGGGTACGTTTTAACTGTCCCGAATTTACCAGCCTGTGTCCTATTACAGGACAGCCCGATTTTGCGGAAATCCGTATCTCCTACCTGCCTGATGTGAAAATGGTGGAGAGCAAGAGCTTGAAGCTGTATTTGTTTAGTTTCCGTAATCATGGCGATTTTCATGAAGATTGCGTGAATATCATCATGAAAGATTTGATTAAGTTGATGGATCCTAAATATATTGAGGTGACGGGCATTTTTACTCCGCGCGGTGGTATTTCCATTTATCCGTATTGTAATTACGG
>OGXZ01001989.1_pt1 | contig 10967 bp, 8 predicted proteins | sample 1576431 | NCBI WGS metagenome assembly OGXZ01 (sample SAMEA3541590, study PRJEB24748) | human gut metagenome | biome: human gut; feature: human-associated habitat; material: faeces | place: China | collected 2012
ACTAGGGCGGGGGAGCACTATTGCACTGTTTCATGTTTCTGTACATACATAAAAATTAATAAGGTTCACAGGTGTATATTTTAATGTTATTTCGTGGCTGCCCTCACTTATCTGTACGCTTAAGAGAGCATCATAAAGGGCAGAGGTCTCTACTTTTCTGCCATCAATATATACCTTCCAGCCTTTATCGTAAGGAATGGAGAATATAAGGGTTGCGGCTTTATTAGCTGTTATAGTTCCCTTTATCTTGGTGTCTTTAAATGAAGTGATAGAAAGGGAACTGCCATTTAATATATTGTAAGCTTCTGTAAATCTTGAAGTTTCAAGTGTATACACGCTGGCATTCATTGCTGAATCGCCAGATATGACAACGGTATCTGCTGGAACGGCGTAGCCTAGGTCAATTATGTGATTGCCATTTTTAAGTCCTGAATAAGTATATTCAGAATTGTTAATAGTGGCAGTTACGTTGTCGCAGGTCGTATTTCTTACAACCATATACAGATGTCCTGCTTTTACAGGCTTAACTTCAAAGCTTGAGTCGGTGGCATTTTCATAAGTAAGTGTAAATACATTGGCAATGCCTGTAAGTGTCTGTATAAGCGAGTTCTGGTTCTCAATTCCTGTTCCATTGGCTTCTGATGGATTCCATTCGCCTGCATTATTATAGGTTATAAATCCAAGTGGAAGTGTATATTTATTCTCATAGACGAATTCGCCGTCATCTCCAACGTAATACTCGCGAAGAGAACTGCTTGTAAGTATACGGTTGGTAATTGTATATTTAACCGAGAATAAGCTTTCTGTAACAAGTGTAGCACCATTGTAGCCATAGGCATTCATTGAATGTTCAAAGCCAAGCTTTCCGAACAATTCTGACATTCCAGCACTTGAAGTTGATGAAAATGTTGATATTGAGTGGTAATTATGCCAAGCTCCGTCATTTTTTGAACGCGCACCAAACTTCTTATCCATTCGGTAAAATGATGTATCTTCATCTCTTACGGTCTGTGTCACAGATTTAACAGCATCATAATCTAAAAGATAAGAGGTTCTGTTAGTAGTTCCAATTCCTGTTGAATCCATATTGATAGTACATTCTATTATACAGACTATAAATGCAAGAAATACTGTTACAGGCAGCTTCCAGTTGGTCTTGTTATAGACAATCATAAGTCCTGCATACACAAGAATAAAAGCACCGCTTAAGTAAATTGCCTTAAAATCATAAGTTTCATCAACTGCAAATACCTGTTCAATAAGCACAAGAAGTCCTAAGCTTATCCATACGGCAATTCCTAACTGTCTGCTTGTCATCCGCTTTATATGGCTTAATGCCTCATAACACATTGTAAGCAGGAAGAAAATGTATATAAATGATTGTCTGCAAGGCAGGCTGTTAGGATAATGAAATCCGTGCCATATAAAATTAGGTATATTAAGGTTAAATGCTGTAAGGAAGACAAGCAGTAATACGGATTTGCCTATCTTTTCGCATAAATTGATGTCTTTGTCCATAACATAGAGAGGATAAAGAAGGAATACAGCAACGCCGCAGTATATGTTAGGGTAGTGTTCAAGTCCAAGGTGGACAGGAACATTTATTAATTGTCTAGTGAGCATATTTAATATGCTGAAATAAAGACTTAATTTCTTAGGAAATGCAATGTCACTTGAAGCTGATAAAGAAAATGTGTAGAACTCAGGCAGTAAAAGGCATGCCGCAAGCCCACCGGCAATCAGTGAGTAAAATGCAAATTTTAGAAATGTCTTAAAATAATTCTTGAAAGTACGTTCTTTTTTGTAGGCAGTTACAAGCACAATAAAATAAAGAACAACTGATAAACATACCATAATTGCAATATAGTAGTTAGTGAATATACATAATCCAAGACTTATGCAGTATAGAAAGCATTTATCTTCATTAACAAGTCTTTCAAGGCCAAGCATAATAAGAGGAACAAGTATAAGACAGTCAAGCCACATAATGTTCCAGCTATAAGCAGCTACATATCCGGAAAATGCGTAGAATAACCCGAATAAAGCTATACATATATTCTTGTTGGAAAAATGCCTGCTTATATAGTGGGTCATAGAAACGCTTGATAAAGATAACTTAAGGATTATGAGAGTATTCATAATCTCAATCATATATTTCTGTGGGAATAATACAATAATCCAGTTAGCAGGGCTTGCCAGATAGTACGCATATAAAGATGTGAAATTAGTTCCCATACCGATATCCCAGCTATAAGTAAGGCTTTCTGCGTTGCGGATTTTATACCATAGCTCAGAGAAAAATGGAGCGTACTGGTGATACATATCAGAACGCAGATAACAGTTATTGCCGAATGGAAATATTTCCCTTGCAAAATACAAGGCTGTAAATATTATAACTGGAATAAAAAATGCAATTATATATACGATATTTCCACACGGAATATTACCTGTCTGTTCGTCAAATAAACTGAATTTGTGTCGATGTTTAGTCTGTTGGTTCAAATTTGCTTCCCCCTATGGATAATAATGTTTACATTTTACCAAAAACGGTATTTTATGTAAATGATATACGGTAATTATAATGATTATTTGTACAGTAATTTATATAGTAATATTTGAGGTTTTGCTTGTAATATGGATATTAATTAGGTACAATAAAAATGTATGCGAAGGGAACTTTATATCTTATAATAATGTATTATAGATATAAGGAGTATACATGGACTTAATTAAATTATATAAAAAGCGTAGATATATTATTAAAACAGCTGTATTAGTATTAATTATTATAATTGCAGGCATATTTTATATAAACCCAACCAAAGAAGATGGCAGTGTTATAATTAATAAAGATAATATTTCAGATAAGGAAAGTGATAGCAAGAGTATTATCGGTGGAGTTACCAGCGGCGGTGCTGCTGATATTAACAATAGTAATGGTATTAATGGTAACGAAGCAGGCAATGACGGACTGGATGAGAATAACAGTAAGATATATGTATATATATGTGGTGCAGTTGTTAATGCAGGAGTTGTCAGTGGTGGTGCAGGTATGAGACTGTATCAGGCGGTGGAACTTTGCGGAGGTCTTATTGATGAGGCAGACGGCACCAGAGTTAATCTTGCAATGCAGTTAAAGGATGGAGATAAAATATATATCCCATATGCTTACGATGATATAAGCCTGACAGATGAAATGAACAACGGCTGTAATCCTAATGCCACGGGAATATCGGGCAGTAATACAGAGAATTCAGACGGTAATAGCGAAAGTTATGGTAGTAACACAGGGGGAGCAGGCAGTAGTAATCTTATTGATATTAATAAAGCTTCCAAGTCTGAACTTATGCAGTTATCCGGCATAGGTGAGGCGAGGGCATTAGATATAATAAGTTATAGGGAAAAGCATGGTGCTTTTAAAAGGATAGAAGATATAAAGAATGTATCAGGAATAAAAGATGCAGCATTTAACAAGATAAAAGATTATATATGTGTTTGAACAAGGAGTAATTATTAAAGATGGCGGGTAAAGTATTAGTTGTTGATGATGAAAAGATGATTGTTAAAGGAATTAAATTCAGCCTTATACAGGACTACAGTGTGGTTGACTGTGCCTATGATGGTGAAGAAGCACTTGATATGGCGAAGAACAATGATTACGATATAATACTTCTGGATATAATGCTTCCTAAGATGAATGGACTTGAGGTATGCCAGCAGATAAGAGAGTTCTCTAATGTTCCTATAATTATGCTTACGGCCAAGGGCGATGATATGGATAAGATTATGGGACTTGAATATGGTGCGGATGATTATATAACAAAGCCATTTAATATTCTTGAAGTTAAAGCAAGAATGAAAGCAATCTTAAGAAGAAATAATAAGCCTGAGAAAGAACAGGCTAAGAGTAATGTATTAAATATCGGGGATATGAGAATTGACTGTGACAGCAGAAGTCTTTTTATCAGAGGCAAAGAGATTTACCTTACAGCTAAGGAATTTGACCTTTTAGAGTTGCTTGCATTTAATCCTAACAGAGTATATAGCAGAGATGTACTTTTAAAGACAGTGTGGGGAGCGGATTACCCGGGTGATGGACGTACAGTAGATGTTCATATAAGAAGATTAAGAGAGAAGATAGAAGATAATTCAAGTGAACCTAAGTATGTTCATACTAAGTGGGGAGTAGGTTATTATTTTAATGTTTAATATTAATAAAGGAACGCGGGGACAATCGGCTAAATCCAGGATGAATCATAAGAAATTAATAACAGATATATTAAGTTTTTTCTTAAGCACAAGATTCAGACTCGTATTTATAATAGCAGTAATGTCTATTATATCGACAATCTCAGCAGTCAAGGCTGTTAAATATTCATATACGACATCACTTGTTGAAGCAAGGAAAGCATACGTTAATAATGAGGCTGTGCTTATTGCGGCTGAATTTACAAAGTACGGAAGCATTGATGAAGCACATAATGATGGGGTGTATGAAAATCTTATGAATTATTCATCGCTTAATGCAATAAGAATAAGGCTTGTAGATAAGAAATATAACATAAGCGTGGATACATATGCTGTTGACACTGGAAAGACTATGATTAATTCCAAGGTTATAACTGTGTATGACAGTCCTAAGACAATAACTGATTACAGCAAAAAGACCGGCAATATAGAAGCAGCTTCTCCTGTATACAACAGCGAGGGACAGCTTATAGCTGTTCTAGTAGTTAATCTTGATATATCAGATATAAGCCAGATAGCAGGGAATGCTTTTGACAGGATATGGGTTATTGAATTTGTGATAATTACTATTATTCTTGTTGTTTCGATTATTGTGACATATTTTTATTTTAAGCCGTATAAGAAAGCACTTCATATTGTTGAAGAAGTTGATTTTGGATATATAGACAAGAGAATGGACGTTAAAGGTTCTACAGAACTTAGACAGTTTGCAAAGCATTTTAACAGTATTATGGACAAGAACAGTGAACTTGATAATTCAAGGTCTGAGTTCGTGTCAAATGTATCACACGAGTTAAAGACACCTATAACTTCAATTAAGGTTCTTGCCGATTCGCTTAATACGCAGGAAGATGTTCCTGTGGAAGTATATAAGGAATTTATGGTTGATATTGTAAGTGAAATTGACAGGGAGAATAAGATTATTGAGGATCTTTTATGTATGGTAAGGCTTGATAAAGCTTCAGCTACCCTTAATATTTCATCAGTTAATCTTAATGAGCTGTTAGAGCTTGTGTTAAAGCGGTTAAAGCCGCTTGCACAAAAGAAGAATATAGAATTGTTATTTGAGAGTTTCAGACCGGTTGTGGCACAGATTGATGAGGTTAAGATAACACAGGTAATATCTAATCTTGTTGAAAATGCTATCAAATATAATGATATGGACGGCTGGGTGCATGTTTCACTTAATGCAGATCATCAGTTCTTTTTTGTAAGGGTTGAAGATTCTGGAATTGGAATACCTAAAGAGAGCCAGAGCAGGGTTTTTGAGAGATTTTACAGGGTTGACAAGGCAAGGTCAAGGCAGACAGGTGGAACAGGTCTTGGACTTTCTATAGTTAAGAATATTATATTAATGCACCATGGAACAATTAAGCTGTATAGTGAGGAGGGAATGGGAACAACATTTACTTTCAGAATACCGCTTAATTATGTGGAGTCAAATGATGAGGATAAGAATGAGAATTAGACTATTGATTAATAAGCTGGTAGTTACATTATTATGCTGTTGTATGGCTGTAGAGCTGACGGCGTGTTCTTCACAGAACAGGGGCAGGCAGTATACAGTTTATTATACGAACAGTTCAAAGGACAAGCTTATAGAACAGAATTATAATATTGACATTGACACTTCTATAGAAGATACAGCAAGACAGCTTCTTGATAAGATGAATGTTAAGCCTGCTGATAAGAATGAGTATATAATAAAGCCTGATAATGTTACGCTGTTAGATGTTATGCTTGATGGAAAAGCGATTGCACTTAATTATTCATCTTCATATAAGCAGATGAGTACACAGGTTGAACTGTTATTCAGGGCAGCAGTAGTAAAAATGCTTACGCAGATAGATGATGTATTGTATGTACATTTTTATGTTGATGGCAAGGAAGCTTTGTATGAGGACGGTACAGTTATAGGTGCATTAAAAAAGACAGATTTTACGGAATCAGACAGTGCATTTGGAGAAATGGACTGGCGTAATGTACAGTTGTATTATGCAGATTATACAGGTACCAAGCTTGTTAAAGTCAAGGAAATGCTTGCTTATAATAAGAATATGCCAATAGAAAGAATGATTGTGCAGAGGCTTATAAGCGGACCTACAGCCGCAGGAGCATACACGTCACTGCCCAAAGATATCAAACTTCTTGGTGTGTCTGTTGTAGAAAAGGTGTGTTATGTTAATCTTAGTGAGGAATTCCGTGACGAGCTTGTTAATGTGAGCTCATATGTTGAGATATATTCAATAGTTAATTCATTATGTGCCCTTGACAGCATAGAGTCTGTTAAAATATTCATTAACGGAGATTATACGAATACGTTCAGGGACAGTATAAGCCTTGACAGACTGTATAAATTTAATTCAGGTATAGTTGAATAAGCGTTCCAGAAAGGAACAAAAGGTTAGTTATTTGAAAAGACCATTATTAAGTGCGGCTGTAACTCAGCTTATAGCCGCAGTAATATCTACATATTGTTACAGGGAAAAGCTGCATTGGAGTGCAGTGCCTGTAATAGTATTGGTTGGAATTTTGGCATTTGAAGTTTTACGCATATGTGTAAGATTCAATAAGAATTCCTGTCTTTATTATCTTATATTTCTTATATTTCCAGTGACAATAATAAGAACAGGCATAGTAAGTGACAGACTGGGAAAATGTTATGAGAATATAACATTTACAGGCACAATATATAATATGCAGAATAAGGATGGTTATAATGTTTTGTATATTAATAATACGGACATTCATACAGGAATTATTGTATACACAGATGATAATAAATGTAATGCAGGAGACATAGTGCGGGTTACTGGAGATGTTAAGGAATTTGATAAGCCAAGAAATTATGGCAGTTTTGACGCTAATATGTATTATATTTCGCTGGGTTATCCATATAAATGCAATGCAGATAAGGTTGTAGTTACAGAGAGTAACAATAACCGGCTTAGATATATTTTGTATGTAATTAAGCAAAAGATTAAGGGTATATATGCAAAGGTATATAAAGATAAAGCTGGGCTTATGTCATCAATTGTGTTAGGTGATAAATATGAGCTTGATATTAAGACTAAAGAGGAATACCAGAAAAATGGAATTGCACATCTGCTTGCAATAAGCGGTCTGCACATATCTTTAGTTGGTATGGCTGTATATAAGCTAATAAGAAAATATATAGGGATAATGAAAGCTTCTGTAATATCAATCGCGGTTATTATAATGTACCTTATTATGACAGGAGAAACGGTATCTGCCAAAAGGGCGGTATGTATGCTGGTGCTTATTATAATTGCAGATGTATATGGCAGGACATTTGATATTCTTACAGGGTTGTCAGCTGCTTCAATATTAATACTTGGGCGTAATCCATATACGGTCTATAGTATGTCATATATAATGTCATTTCTGGCAATTATAGGTATATCACAGTTATATCCTGTATTAATGCCTGATGAAAAAGCTATAAATAGCAGAATGGACAATACTGGCAAAATAGTAAAAAAGTCGATAGTGTACATTATTAATGCATTGCTATGTAGTATTGCGGTTACATTAGCGACACTTCCAGCAGTGCTTTATAGTTATAATTCGGTATTCATGACAAGTATTTTTATTAACTGCATTGTAATACCACTTATGCCAGTGGTGATGATAACGGGAATTATTACAGCATTTGCTGGTTTTATATCGCTTAAGCTTGCGTATTTTACGGCTGGGGCAGGTAATTATGTTCTTGATTTCTATGACTTTGTGTGCGAACGTAATTCAAGGTTGGGACAGTTCAGAATAATAACAGGACAGCCGCCAGCAGGAATAATTATAGTATATAGTGTGCTAATGATAATATTTATCATTATAAATAAGCCGTCCTTTAAATATAACTTTAACAATTATTACAAGATGCATAGCTTGGTAAATAAAGCAATTAACAACATTATTGCTGTTATGCTGGTGGTATTGGTTCTTAATATGCGCTACAAGCCTTATAACGGGCTTCAGATTAATATGTTAGATGTAGGGCAGGGCGACAGCATATATGTAAGTGCTTCGGGCAGACATAATTTTTTGTTTGACGGTGGAAGCACGGATATTAAAAGTGCAGGACAGTACCGGGTGTATCCTGCATTGCGTGCGATGGGCTGTAAATATATAGACTGCATTTTTATAAGCCATACGGATAATGACCATATAAGTGCAGTTATGGAGCTTATTAAGATGTGTGATGATACATTTTCTATTGGGAGTATTGTTATGCCGGATATTAAAGGCAAAGAGAATATAGAGGCATATATGAAGCTTGTGGATATGGCTGATAAAGCAGGCATAAATGTATGTTATGCCGTAAGAGGATATACATTTACAGTAGGAGAGCTGGATATTAAATGTATACATCCTTGTGCTGGTTACGACTATGAGGATAGTAACGATTATTCTGCTGTTTATTGCATAAGTTATAAAAAATTCTCAATGCTTATGACTGGTGATGCAGAAAGCAGGGCAGAGGACTGCCTTATTAATGATATTAATAAAGAGAGAGCAGCTAATGTAGATATTAAAGATGAGCTTTCTGATATAACAGTTCTAAAGGTGGGACACCACGGCTCTAAATATGCTACAAGTGATAAGCTGCTTAAGACAATTAAGCCGCAGTATGCACTTATATCGTGCGGTATCAATAACAGGTACGGGCATCCCCATAGTGAAACGCTTGAAAGGTTAGAAGACAATAACTGCAAGGTGTATGTTACAAATACATTAGGAGAGATAATAATTAGAACAGACGGATACAAAATGAGCGTTCATCAATATTTACAATAATGCAGTATAAATGGTACAATTATACTTATGAAAACTTTAAATGATAATATTAAAAAAGGCGAATATCAGAAAGTATATCTTATATATGGTGAGGAAGAATATCTTAAAAAGCAGTATAAAGATAGAATGAAACAGGCGATAATAGGTGATGATACTATTAATTACAGTTATTTTGAAGGAGATAATACAAAGCCTGAAGATGTAATTACTATATGTGAGACAATACCATTTTTTAGCGAAAGACGACTTGTTATAGTAAGTGACAGCGGGTATTTTAAGACGGCTAATGATAAAATGGCAGACTATATTAAGGAACTGCCGGATTATCTTATATTAATATTTATAGAAAAAGACGTTGATAAGAGAAATAAAGTATATAAGGCTGTAAGTTCTAATGGATATGTATGTGAAATGCAGTATCAGACACTAGCAACGCTTAAAAGGTGGATAGCAGGAATGATGGCTTCTAATGATTATAAAATAAGTGAGGCAGCATGTGAGCTTCTTCTTGATAAGACTGGTGCAAGTATGGAGCTTATAAGAAATGAGATAGACAAGCTTATAAGCTATTGCAGTGATAAAAAGATGGTTATGCCGCAGGATGTTGAGGCGGTATGTTCAACACAGACTGTAAGCCATATATTCGATATGCTTGAGGCGGTTGCCAATAAGAATAAAGAAAAAGCACTTTCGCTTTATTATGATTTGCTTACATTAAAAGAGCCTCCGATGAGAATACTATATCTTATAGTAAGGCAGTTTAATGGAATATTGCAGGCAAAGGAGCTTGCGGCAAGGGGGCTTTCAAGCAAAGAGATAGCTTCGGCTATAAAGGTTGCACCATTTGTTGCTGGTAAATATCTTTCACAGGCAAAATATTTTACAACAGATACAGTTAAAGATATATTAAATGAATGTGCAGATATAGAAGAACGTGTAAAGCAGGGAAGATTGCAGGATAAGCTCGGAGTAGAGCTTATAATAATTAAATATTCAGCGTAAAATATAATAGGGAATTTCCTATTACATAAAAAAGACTGGTGCGAGGGTATGCACCAGTCTTTTATGTTAAATAAAATAATTAAGCTAAAGTGTTAACAGCCTTAGTAATACGAGATACTTTTCTAGCAGCTGTGTTCTTGTGGAAGATTCCTTTAGAAGCAGCCTTAGATATCTCAGCTATAGCAACAGGAAGAGCAGCTTCAGCAGCAGCCTTGTCACCAGCAGCAACAGCAGCGTCCAGATCGCGACAGACAACGGAATCGAATATTCTTTCATTCCGAACAACGTAGAAACCGACGTACACCCGAATACCGTCGATATCCTGATGGTAAATGAAGAAGGGCAGGAGATGATAATCCGCGGAGAATCTCTCGGTGGCGGAAAAGCCCGCCTGTGCCGGATCAATGGTGTGGAGGTTGATTTTACCGGAGAATACAGCTCGATCGTCGTCGTCCAGAAAGATGCACCGGGCGTTGTTGCTTACATTACCAAATGCCTCAGTGAACTTGGAATCAATATCGCATTCATGCGTCTGTTCCGCGAATCCAAAGGAAATACCGCTTATACCATCGTAGAATCCGATGATCTGGTACCGGAAGATATCGCAGATACAATCAGAAAAAACAAAAATGTATACAACGTTATGGTTGTTCAGATGTAATTGGAAGGAGAATACAGATTATGGATTTTAAAAATGCAAAAGAATTATTAAAAGTCTGTCAGGAACAAGACCTTTCAATTTCTGCTGTGATGCTTCAGAGAGAGCTCACAGAGGGAGAACAGGATCCAGAAGAGACAGACCGCAAAATGGATCGTGTTCTTGAGATTATGAAATCAGCCGCTTCTACTCCGATCCATACCCCGGTCAAATCTATGGGTGGACTGATCGGTGGCGAAGC
>OGXZ01001991.1_pt1 | contig 10965 bp, 9 predicted proteins | sample 1576431 | NCBI WGS metagenome assembly OGXZ01 (sample SAMEA3541590, study PRJEB24748) | human gut metagenome | biome: human gut; feature: human-associated habitat; material: faeces | place: China | collected 2012
TAGCCACAAGATCAAGGATGTTCTTCATTCTGACAACAAGTTGGCTAACCTCGACAACGACCTGTACTACATGTTTATCCCAAATCTTATCAAATAAAGTGTTCATTATTATAATGTTATGTATTATTTGTTAAACGTCTTCTTTTAGCTGTCAAAACGTCGTGTTTATTATTAAGACAATCTATCTACAGAGCCTTTATTTCACTCTAAACTTGTTTATACAATCAATATAAGCCTCCACAGAAGCCGTCACGATATCGGTATTGGCGCCGAAGCCATAATAAACATTTCCGTCATATTCCACCTGCATGTGAACCTTACCCACATCATCGCTACCCTTGGAAATGGCTTGTATGGTAAACTCCTTGAGGACCATGTGCTTCTGTATAATCTTTTTCAGGGCGTTTATAGCAGCATCGACAGGACCGTTACCCGTTGAAGCCTCTTCAAACTTCTGTCCAGAAATGTCAAGACCGATGCTTGCCACACTCTTCACGCCCATACCTGTTGTCACTTGCAGGAAGTCGAGTTTCACGGCGTGAGCCTCAGCAGTATCAGCTCCGGCAAGAATAAGAATGTCATCGTCGTTAACCTCCTTCTTACGGTCAGCCAACTTGAGGAACTTCTGATAAAGAGCATCAAGCTTCTGCTCGTTGTCTATGTTCACGCCAAGCACATGCAGACGATATTTCAAAGCGGCACGACCCGAACGTGCAGTAAGCACAATTGAGTTGTCATCCAATCCCACATCCTTGGGGTCCATAATCTCGTAAGTCTGAACATTCTTCAACACGCCGTCTTGGTGAATGCCACTCGAATGAGCGAAAGCGTTGCGACCCACGATGGCCTTATTGGCCTGAACAGGCATGTTCATGAGCGAGCTTACCATGCGACTGGTGGGGTATATTTTTGTTGTGTTGATGTTTGTATCGATTCCAAGATTCTTATGACATTTCAGAATCATCGCAATCTCTTCAAGCGAGGTGTTGCCAGCACGTTCTCCAATGCCGTTTATGGTAACCTCCACCTGACGTGCTCCGTTTATCACGCCGCTGAAGGTGTTGGCTGTGGCCATACCCAAATCGTTGTGACAATGGGTTGAAATAATAGCCTTGTCAATATTGTCTACATGTTCAACAAGATATTTAATCTTTGCGCCATAATCGGCTGGCAGACAATAGCCTGTGGTATCGGGAATATTTACCACGGTTGCCCCCGCCTTGATAACCGCCTGTACAACCTGAGCAAGATACTCATTATCAGTACGACCGGCATCCTCGGCATAAAACTCTACGTCCTCGACATAGCGTTTGGCATATTTCACAGCTGCCACGGCGCGTTCAAGGATCTCTTCGCGAGTGCTGTTAAACTTATATTTGATATGACTGTCGCTTGTTCCGATACCTGTATGTATGCGCTTGTGCTTGGCATACTTCAACGAATCGGCCGCAACATCAATATCCTTCTCCACGGCACGTGTCAAGGCGCATATCGTTGGCCATGTTACAGCCTTGCTAATCTCTATGACAGAGTTGAAATCACCAGGACTGGAAATGGGAAATCCTGCCTCAATAACATCTACGCCCAACTGCTCCAGTTGTTTGGCCACCTGAATCTTCTCCACGGTGTTGAGCTGACAGCCTGGCACCTGTTCACCATCACGAAGCGTGGTGTCAAAAATAAATAATCTCTCGCTCATTGTCGTTCTATTAATGTTTGTTTTTCTATTTCCTTTATAAAATAACTCTGGTTTTCGCCATTTTTTAAATCAACGTTTTGGCGTTTATCCATTTTAAAACAAGATATGAAAGCTATAACGAAAGAGCCTTTCACACTACACATGGGGAAGTGAGAAAGGCTCTTGCTATATAATCTGCTACGGTTATTTACATACCTCGACACTTCCGGCTCCGTCCTGAAGTCGAATTCGAATAATGATGCTTAGCAAACCGATGAGCAATATTGTATTCATATTTATTGTTTTTTTGATTATTTGATTGCAAAGGTAATAATATTATCGCAACAAACAAAAGAAATTATAACTTTTTTAGCACTATTTCTTACAAATTGCCACTTCATCATTTGTTTTAGACATTCATAAGAACACAAAAATCGCATGTATGCCTCTCGCTTTCAACACACTAATGAATGTATCAAGCCAAAAAGAAGCATACATGCGACTACCTAAACATTTTTCAGAAAAGCGATCCATCCGATCTTATAAAGCGATCTTTCGGGTCTTATAAAGCGGCCCATCGGGTCTTATAAAGCGATCCATCGGGTCTTAAAAGGCGCACCATAGGGTTTAGAAAGGCATTCCATCAGGCAGAGGCGCCAGATCATCACCATAGGGATCAGGCATAGAGCCGTTCACAGCCGAAGCCCCGAACGGATCATCGTTGGCAGCAGGAGCGCCACCAAGCTTGCTACCGATAAGACCTTCTGGCGGAACATCCTCTCCTGCCCCGCTGTTCTTACGGGGCGTTGGGTCTTGGAAGCGTGTAAACTCGCCACGGAACGTGAGGAGCACATCGCCCACAGCACCCTTACGATGCTTTGCTATAATGATCTGAGCCATGCCGCGAAGGTCATTACCCTTTTCATCCTCAAAGATGTGATAATACTCAGGACGATGAACAAAGAGCACCATATCGGCATCCTGCTCGATGGCTCCCGACTCACGAAGGTCGCTAAGCTGCGGACGCTTTCCTTCAAGACCTTCACGGTTCTCAACCGTACGGTTAAGCTGCGACAGCGCAAGGATAGGGATGTCAAGCTCTTTGGCCAAACCCTTTAGCGACTGCGATATTTTTGACACCTCCTCCTGTCGGCTTCCAAACTTCATGCCGTTGGCGTTCATGAGCTGAAGATAGTCGATCATCAAGATCTTTACACCTTTTTCCTTAACAAGACGGCGTGCCTTCGTTCGAAGCTCAAAGATAGAAAGACCAGGCGTGTCGTCTATATATAAAGGTGCGCCCTGAAGGTTGCCTATGCGTTTGTCCAGACGGTCCCACTCGTCAGGCGTGAGCTGACCGTTAAGCATCTTGTTACCCGGAATTTCACACACATTACTTATAAGGCGGTTCACCAGCTGCACATTGTTCATCTCAAGCGAGAAGAACGCTATGGGCACATGATAGTCGACAGCTATGTTCTTTGCAAGCGACAGAGCAAACGAGGTCTTACCCATGGCAGGACGTCCGGCTATGATGACAAGGTCCGAACTCTGCCATCCGCTCGTCTTCTCGTCAAGCTTCACATATCCTGTCGGAACACCCGTCAATCCGCCGTCGTTGGCAGACGCTTTCTGCAGAATCTCCACAGCCTTGGCAATCACGGGGTCCACCTGAACATAGTCTTTCTTCATGTTGCGCTGAGACAACTCGAAGAGGCTACCCTCAGCTTCCTGCATAAGTTCCTCCACGTCAACCGTATCGTCAAACGCCTTCGTCTCTATGACGCTGGCAAAAGAGATGAGCTGCCGGGCAAGAAATTTTTGTGCAAGAATGCGGGCATGATACTCTATGTTAGCCGAAGAAGCCACGTTAGAGCTTAGTTCCACAATATATGCGGCACCTCCTACCGAGTCGAGCGTTCCCTCACGCTTCAGCTCGTCTGTAACAGTCATAATGTCTACAGGATGCTCGTTTACGTTAAGCGTCTGTATGGCTGTAAAAATTTTCTGATGACGTGGTTCGTAGAAGGTCTCAGGACGTATGATCTCAGAAATTATAGAGAACGCATCTTTATCAATCATCAGGGCACCAAGAACAACGCGCTCAAAGTCGAGGGCTTGAGGTTGAAGATGTCCGTAGGTGTTGTCAATAGGTGTTGGGGCCTTATGTCGTGTATTCGTTTTGTTATCTGCCATTTTTTATTCCATTTGTCTTTATTCCCGTTTTCCACGTTTTTATTAAAATACATTTTTTAGATATGTTCTTTTATAAAAACAGATTTTCAAAAACGGAAATTAATGTCATTTCATTGCCTCTAATGCTTCATCAAGCTTTCGCACACCTTCCTCCGTGCATATTCCTCTTACATAAAGAAGGGTCAGGTTGTGCAAGATATAGCCGAGCTTAAACTCACGATACATCTGCGTGCGCATTACATATTCCATTGACGAGTCGCAGATACGCCCAAAAATATCATAGTCAACATCATCACGGAAACAGCCCTCGTTCACGCCACGCTTGAAAAACAGCTTCTGCTTCAGGCGGCGGTCCTTGTGCTTCTGCTCAAAAAAAGCAAGCACACTCGGGTAGCGATGAAGTTCCTCAAAATAAAGCGGATTGATGTTTGCCGATTGCTTGATCTGCAGATTGTAAAACTCGATAATTGTTTCTATAACATTATGTTCGTCGCTTTCAACAAACCGTGTCATGTAAGCGTCAATATCTTCCTCATACATCTTCATTCCTTCAAGAAGAAGCGTCTCCTTGTTAGAATAGATTTCATAGAGTGTACGCTTCGAGATGCCAAGCCTGCTTGCTATGTCGTCCATCTTCACGGCTCTGACACCATGCTTGCGAAACTCTTCCATGGAAGCGGCGAGAATGCGCTCACGAAGCTCTTTGCGATATGCTGTAGGACTGTTATTTTTTTGCATAATAATTTCTTTTGCTCACAAAGTTACAAAAAAAATGTAAAACCTGTGATTTTTCGAAAGTTTTTATTAATTTTGTCGTACTTTTAGCATCCCGAAAGCAACAGGAAAGCAATATCGCTCAACAAGACATCCCGCAATAACATTTTTACATCCCACAAAAAAACAACTGAAATTAAAAACTCTTTATAATAAAAGAACGCTATGGTCAAAATTACAAAAGAGGCCGCCCTGGAGTATCATAACAACGGGCGCCCTGGAAAAATTGAAGTAAAACCGACAAAACCCTACCACACGCAGACCGACCTCAGCCTGGCCTATTCGCCTGGTGTGGCCTATCCGTGTCTGGAGATTCAGGAAAATCCCGACTCTGTTTACAAGTACACAGACAAGGGCAACTTGGTAGCTGTCATCTCTAACGGCACAGCTGTGTTGGGATTGGGCGACATCGGCGCAATGAGCGGCAAGCCAGTAATGGAAGGCAAGGGTCTGTTGTTCAAGATCTACGGCGGCATCGACGTGTTCGACATCGAGGTGGCCGAGAAAGACCCCGAGAAGTTCTGCGAGGCCGTGGAGAAGATTGCGCCCACATTCGGCGGCATCAACCTTGAGGACATCAAGGCTCCCGAGTGTTTCTACATCGAGGAGCGCTTGAAGAAGAACCTCGACATCCCCGTCATGCACGACGACCAGCACGGCACAGCCATCATTTCTGCTGCCGGTCTGAAGAACGCTCTTGAGGTGGCTGGCAAGAACATCGCCGATGTCAAGATTGTGGTCAATGGTGCTGGAGCAGCTGCCATTAGCTGCACCAAGCTCTATGTGGCATTGGGAGCAAAGGTAGAGAACATCGTGATGCTCGACTCGAAGGGCGTCATCACCTCCGACCGTGAGAACCTCACACCACAGAAGAAGCTCTTCGCTACCGACCGCCGCGACGTCCACACCCTCAAGGAGGCCGTTGTCGGAGCCGACGTGTTTGTAGGCCTCTCCAAGGGCAACGTTCTGTCACAAGACATGATACGCTCCATGGCCGACAGCCCCATCGTCTTCGCCCTCGCCAACCCCGTGCCTGAAATCAGCTACGATGATGCCATGGCAAGCCGTCCCGACGTGCTCATGTCTACAGGCCGAAGCGACTATCCCAACCAGATCAACAACGTGATCGGATTCCCCTACATCTTCCGCGGAGCTCTCGACGTTCACGCCAAAGCCATTAACGAGGAGATGAAGATGGCTGCCGTCCATGCCATCGCCGATCTGGCCAAGCAGCCTGTACCCGATGTCGTGAACGATGTTTATCATGTCAACAACCTCACCTTCGGTCCTAAATATTTCATCCCGAAACCCGTCGACCCACGCCTCATAACAGAGGTGAGCGCAGCCGTGGCAAAGGCAGCCATAAAGAGCGGCGTGGCAAGAAAGACCATTACCGACTGGGATGCCTACAAGAAGGGCCTCATGGAGCTGCTCGGTCAGGAGTCGAAGCTCACACGCAAGCTCCACGACACGGCTCGTCTGCACCCGCAACGCGTAGTGTTTGCCGAGGGAGGACACCCGACCATGATGAAGGCTGCCGTCCAGGCCAAGACCGAGGGCATCTGCCAGCCCATCCTGCTCGGCAACCCCGACCGTCTGAACCGTCTGGCCCAGCGCCTGAAGCTCGACCTCTCCGACATAGAGATCATCGACATGCGTGCAGACCAGGAGCAGGGCCGTCGTGCCACATACGCCAAGCACCTCGCAAAGAAGCGTGCCCGTCAGGGCTACAACTTCGAGGAGGCTTATGACAAGATGTACGAACGCAACTATTTCGGAATGATGATGGTTGAGACAGGCGAGGCCGATGCCTTCATAACGGGTCTCTACACCAAATATTCAAACACCATCAAGGTGGCAAAAGAGGTGGTGGGCATTCGTCCCGAATACAAGACCTTCGCTACGATGCACATCCTCAACACAAAGAAGGGAACCTTCTATATCGCCGACACGCTCATAAACCGTCACCCCGACGAGAACGTGCTGATGGACGTTGCCAAGCTGTCGGCCCACACCGTACAGTTCTTCAACGAGGAGCCACACATCGCCATGATCAGCTACTCCAACTTCGGTACCGACGAGGTGGGCTCGCCAATGAAGGTTCACCTGGCTGTTGAAGAGATGCAGAAGCAGTATCCTTACCTCGCCATCGATGGTGAGATGCAGGTCAACTTCGCCCTTAACAAGGAGCTACGCGACGACAAGTATCCGTTCTCACGCCTCAAGGGTCTTGATGTCAACACGCTCGTGTTCCCCAACATGAGCAGCGCCAACAGCAGCTACAAGCTGCTCCAGGCCCTTGACCCCGACGCCGAGATCATCGGCCCGATCCAGATGGGTCTGAACAAGCCTATCCACTTTACCGACTTCGAGAGCTCGGTTCGCGACATCGTCAACGTTACAGCTGTTGCCGTGATCGACGCCTACGTTGATAAGGTTAAGAAGAACGCCGACAACTAATAAAAGATAAAGGAGAAGGCAACTGCTACACACATTATATATATGTATGTGGTTCAGTTGCCTTCTTTTTTAAAAAAACATAGACCTATAAAAACTTTTATTATGATCACTTTCCCTTGCGCCAAAATTAACCTCGGTCTTAACGTCATCAACAAACGGCCCGACGGCTACCACAACATAGAGACCATTTTCTACCCCATCCCCCTTAACGACGCCTTGGAGATAAAACTCATGAACGACATATTTCCTTCAAAACAAAACTGCGACTTGAAGGTTACGGGCAAAGGCGTCGACTGTAACGAGGAAGACAACATTGTTGTAAAAGCATACAATCTGCTGAGCAAAGATTTTGTCTTGCCACGCATACACGCTCATCTTTACAAGAACATACCGTCACAAGCCGGACTGGGTGGCGGCTCCTCCGATGCCGCTTTCATGATCAGACTGCTCGACGAGCGCTTCCGCCTGAACATCGGAAACGCGGAGATGGAACGCTACGCCGCCATGCTGGGAGCCGACTGCGCTTTCTTCATAACAGCCGAACCGTCATTTGCCACAGGCATAGGCGAGGTGCTCTCGCCTGCCGACTCGCCCCATGGCAACCTCAACGGCTATCATCTGGTTGTGGTAAAGGACGATGTGGCTGTGTCTACAAAAGAGGCTTACGCCCAGATCACGCCAGCCAAGCCTCAAGTGTGTTGCAAAGACATCGTGAAGATGCCTATCGACAAATGGAAGGACCTTCTCACCAACGACTTTGAAAAACCTGCCTTCAAAGCCCATCCTGTGCTTGCCGAGATCAAGCAGAAGCTCTACGTCTTGGGAGCAGCCTATGCCCAGATGAGCGGAAGCGGAAGCGCCATGTTCGGCATTTTCAAGAACAAGCCCGTCATACCTGAAGGCACATTCGGAATGGCTGATGTTTATGTCATGCAGCTTTAAAAAACAAAAAAACAATGGACAACAAAAACGAACTGTTTCCTCTCGTCAATGAAGACGGACAGGTTCTTGGGAGCATCACAAGAGGCAAAGCCCACGACGGCAGCAAGCTGTTGCACCCCGTTGTGCATCTGCATCTCTTCAACTCTCATGGCCAGCTTTACCTGCAAAAGCGTCCCGAATGGAAGGACATTCAGCCAGGCAAATGGGATACTGCCTGTGGCGGACACGTCGACTATGGCGAGACCGTAGAGGCAGCCCTTTCACGCGAGGTGCGCGAGGAGCTTGGCGTAACATCGTTCAAACCTCTGTTTATAAAGAAATATGTGTTTGAGAGTGCCCGCGAACGTGAGCTTGTTCATGTTCACGCCACCACCTACGACGGCCCCGTCGCACCATCAAAAAACGAGCTCGACGGCGGACGCTTCTGGTCACGCGAGGAGATTGCGGCAAACATCGGAAAGAACGTCTTCACGCCCAACTTTGAGAGCGAATACACGAAAGTGGTGCTTCCATGGCTTGAAGCCACCTGTAAAGACACAACATTTTAAGCAATATGGACATAAAGAAAATAATAAACCCATGGATAGGAATGGAGGGTTACAACTGCATTGGCTGCTCCCCTGACAACCCGTTCGGCCTGCACCTCTGCTTCTACGAGGATGGCGACGACATCGTTACAACATGGAAGCCATCGCCCCTCTATCAAGGATGGCTCAACACGCTTCATGGCGGCATACAGGCCCTGCTGCTGGACGAGGTGTGCGGATGGGTTGTAACACGCAAGTTGCAGACGGCTGGCGTGACGTCAAAGATGGAGACACGCTACAAACGCCCCGTCTCGACAAACGACACGGAGCTTACCGTGAGAGCGCACATAAGAGAGCAAAGACGCAACATCGTCATCATAGATGCCACCCTATCCAGCTCTAACGGCGTTGTGTGTACAGAAGCCACCTGCACCTATTTTGCGTTACCACGCGAGAAGGCAGAAAAAGAAATGCACTTTGTGGCTTGCAAAACAGAAGGAGAAGAGTGAGTGGTTACCAATGAGAGATAACCAACCAAACAACCAAGCAAGCAAACAAGCAAACAAGCAAATAAGCAAACAAGCAATAAATAGAAAAAGTGTTCGCTAAAACAAACCTTAGCGAACACTTTTTTTATCTTTTATTTCAAAGCCTCTTAATCTTCCATCAACTTGCGGTAGCGGCCCTTCTTTATGTCCTCATTACCAAGGCGTCGTGCCTTGTTAATCTCATAATCAGAGTAGCTATCCATACTGTTTAGAAAGATAGTTTGTCGTAAAATAGTCATCTTTATTTCCATTCGGATCTGTCTCTCCAGTCGTACCGTCTTTAATCTTTGCACCACGATTTCTTAATCCAAGTGCTGACAACTCGCTCAGAATCTTATTTGCCAGATTCTGACCTTCCTGATGGATTCCTTCATTGTAGCTTTTGTTTGGATAGTAAACCTCGGCTCCCGTTCCCCCTCCTGTATTGAAATGAATATCTACAAATACGGTCGCTCCGAGTGCCGCTGAATCTTTGATTCTCTGATTCAGGCAATAGCTTGTATTCTGTCCCGGATATTTACAGGAAATAGAATCTCTGTCCATATACACTGTAACTCCCTGATACTGCTCCAATGCCTGTTTGCAATACTGTGCAACTTTAAAAGTAAGCTCTTCTTCTTTTAGTCCATTGCCGCTGGCTCCTGTATGTGTCGCATCATGTCCGGCACAGATCACCACCGTTTTATTGGCTCTTGCTTCTCTTGCAAGCGGTGATACAGGATCTGCCTCTTCAAGTACTCCTGCCACAGTCTCCTCAATGTTCTCTGTATCGGCAGAAGCCTCGATCACATTTCCGTCTTCACTAAGTGAATATACTGCCACATCCGGCACTGCTTCCTCTGAAGAATTCTCCTCTTCCGGCTGTACTGTAACTGTATAACCCGCATCAATTTCTTCATCCAGCAGATTTACAGTAGAACTTACTCCCGAGCTCTGATATGTCAGGCTATCCAGCTGATACACATCTTCTGCTGATCCTTCCGGATAATCCTGTGTGAACAAAACTGTATTGTTCACAATTGCTGACGCCGGCATTTCAAACTGTTCACCTGTAACAACAGAACTATAATGCAGAACTGCAGATTCCAACACCAGGTTCTCATCCGAAAATCCAACTGCTATATTCTGTGTCTGTGGCATATTGACCACTGCTTCATCCACATATACATACTCCAGAATTCCTTCCGAAGTCTGCTGTTGCTCCTGCGATTGTATATCGGCTTCTCCCGCAACAGAATCCATCTCCCCAGCTGCCGCCACATTCATCCCAGCTGTAGTAAACACCATCATAAACACCAGTAACAGCGCAAGTACTTTCTGTACTTTTTTCATTCTTTTGTTTTAACCCCTTTCTCTTTTGCGTAATATCTATATATAAAAGCCTATGGCTGTATATTTTATAATATATCACACGGATGCTGCTGATTCAATTTTTTCTGTGCTAATCCAGCACTGAATCATCAACTTTTTCATCACCTGCCAGCTGTTCATAAAATACAGAACGTTTTCTGACTTCTCCATTTAACACGTCTAATCCCACTTTTTCCGCAAGAGTCGGTTCTGCTGAGAACAAATTCGTCCCGAGTCCCAGGCGCTCCCCTTCAATCTGTGCGCCTAACGCTGCAATTGTTGTCGGAAACATATCCATGGTAGTCGCCTGTCTGTTCTTCTGATTTACCGGGACAATCGGAGCATTTATAATGGCATTATACACTCCTCTTGTATATTCTTCCGGAACATCTTTGCAGAAATCACTGTCCATCGTCAGATGATCTCCTACGATTACAATTGTTGTATTTTCATAAAATGGCTGCTCCTTTAACCAGTTCACGAAACCATC
>OGXZ01001992.1_pt1 | contig 10964 bp, 9 predicted proteins | sample 1576431 | NCBI WGS metagenome assembly OGXZ01 (sample SAMEA3541590, study PRJEB24748) | human gut metagenome | biome: human gut; feature: human-associated habitat; material: faeces | place: China | collected 2012
TTAAAATGTCATATTCTGTTCCTGCAAGGGAATCAGAATCAGAGGTGCCGTAAATGTCCTCATTGCATTTTTTAAACATATAGTCACTGCCACTTTTATTTCTCCAAAGGTGCTCTAGCGGAGCAACTCCGCCAGTAGAAAGCATGCAGATCCGGCCATATTTGTCCGGATTGTTCAGGCCTACCCACATAGCGCCGCCGCCGCCCATGGACAGTCCGGCAATGTAGTTATCTTCCCGTTTCCGGCTCATTTTCGGGAATAATTTTGTACAAAATTCCGGCAGTTCCTTTGAAATATAGTCATAATAGCGGGGACCATGCTTCATATTGATATAACGGCTGTAGCTAACCTCCGGCATAATGACCATCAGACCTAAAGGAGCTGCGTAGCGTTCGATAGAAGTACGGCGCATCCAGATGGTATAATCATCACTGCGTCCGTGCAACAGCCACAGAACCGGGAAGCTGTCTTCCTGCTCGCTTCCGGCAAGACCGATGCCCTGCATTTTCTGGGGCATGATCACGCCGATCTTAGTGTCCATATTCAGGACCTTTGAGTGGAAATTCACATGTAATAAAGCCAATGTATATACCTCCTAACCTTTGACAGCACCTTCCATCATGCCGGAGACGATCTGTTTCTGGAACAGGCAGTAAACGATAAAGATCGGCAGGATAGAAAGAAGCATAACAGCAAATACAATAGTGAAATTGGTAGAGTTTTCTGTACGGAATGAATACTGGTACAGAGTCAGTGTACGGTTTAAGTTAGACTGGTTTAATACAAGGGATGGCATAAAATAGTCATTCCAGATCCACAGGGAGTTTTTGATAACAACTGTGGACGCTCTGCTGCGCGGTCTCGACAAGCGCTTGCAGGAGAAGATCAACATTCCGTTCCACATCGCCGAAGATCCGTTGCACAGCGTAGCTATCGGTGCGGGTGTTGCTCTTAAGAACATCGACCGCTTCTCATTCCTTATGAGATAAGCTAAAAGTAAAAGAGTAAAAAAAGTAAAAGAGTAAAAAGCTCTCAACAGTAAATATCATTTAAAGGTAAGAAGGTAAAAAAGTAAAAGAGTAAAAAGAGTTGGAACGATGATACGCCCTCTGCTTTTTACTTTTTTACTCTTTTACTTTTTTACTTTTCGACTATGCGCAACTTATTAGATTTTCTTTCACGCCACAACCATTGGTTCGTCTTCCTCCTGCTGGAGGTGGTGAGCCTCACTCTGCTGTTCAAGTACAACAGCTATCAGGGCAGCGTGTGGTTCTCGTCAGCCAATGCCGTAGCGGGAAAGATGTACGAATGGGACTCGTCCGTTAAGCAATACTTCGCTCTTACCGAAGTGAACCGACAACTCACCGACCGCAATATTTACCTCGAACGCGAAGTGGAGATGCTGCGCGAGCAGGTGCTGAAGACAAACAAGGACACTACCCTCGTCGAACGACTGCAACAGAACGTTATGCGCGACTATGAGACCATTCCGGCAAAGGTCGTCAGCTCGTCGCTCGACAAGGCTAACAACTTCATCACCATCGACAAAGGCAGCGCCGACGGCGTGCGCAAGGATATGGGCGTGGTGTGCGGTCAGGGCATCGTGGGCATCGTCTATCTCTGCAACGAGCACTACTCGGTGATTATTCCGGTGCTCAACGAGCAGTCGAACATCAGCTGCGCCATACGTGGACGCGGCTTCTTCGGCTATCTGCGCTGGTATGGCGGTTCGCCGGAGTCGGCTTACGTAGAAGACATTCCGCGACATGCTCACTTCCGTTTGGGCGACTTCGTCGTTACGTCGGGCTACTCGTCGGTATTCCCGCCGGGCATCATCGTCGGACGCATCAAGCATGTGTACAACTCCGACAACGGACTCTCGTATCGTCTCAACATCTCTCTGTCTACCGACTTTGCACGTCTGCGCGACGTGAGCGTCATCAACGACCGCGAGATGGACAAGAAACTCGAATTACTGCGTGCTGCGGAGGATTCTCTGAAGGCGCGCCAATAAATATATAGAAGAAATCAAATGAGCCTGAATTTCATCAGAAACATAATATTCATCATTGTGCTGCTCCTCGTGCAGACGCTGCTACTCAACCATATCAGCGTCTTCGGATGCGCTACGCCGTTGCTCTACGTCTACTTCGCACTTACCATACAGCGCGGAGAGTCGAAGTGGGCTACGCTGCTGTGGTGCTTCGCGATGGGTCTTCTTGTAGACATCTTCTCGAACACTCCGGGCGTGGCTGCCGCAGCAATGACTCTCGTGGGTTTCCTGCAGCCTTACGTCATCGAACTGTTTGCCCCGCGCGACAGTGCTGAAGACCTGCGCCCGTCACCATTCACATTCGGCTCAAGCAAATACGCCAACTACACCATCATCCTCGTGGTTATCTATTGCTTAGCGTTCTTCTCGCTCGAAGCATTCAACTTTTACAACTGGGTTCAATGGCTCTCAAGCATCGGCGGCAGCGCCCTGCTCACCATCATACTCATATTGGTGATAGAGAACTTCAGAAGCAAGCGTTAGTAAGAAAGTAGTATTTGTATTTTTTAGAAGTAGGAAATGAGCAATTATAATCTCGAGAAACGGCGCTACGTCATCGCTTTCGTGGCAACGGCAATTGTCGTTGTCTACATCGTGCGGCTCTTTACGCTGCAGTTGCTGAGCGACGACTACAAGAAGAACGCCGACTCAAACGCCTTTCTCAAGAAGATTGAATATCCGTCGCGTGGAGCCATCTACGACCGCAACGGACGTCTGCTCGTGTACAACCAGCCGGCGTACGACGTCATGGTGGTGATGAACGAGGCGAAGGGACGCATCGACACGCTTGAGTTCTGCCGCGCTTTGGGCATCACGAAAGAGTATTTCATAAAGCGCATGAACGACATCAAAGACTACTCGAAGAACCCAGGCTACTCGCGCTTCACGCAGCAGATGTTCATGAGTCAGCTCCCTTCTGAGGAGTTCAGCTACTTTCAGGAGAAGATATTCCGCTTCCCGGGCTTCTACGTGCAGCAGCGCAGCATACGCCAGTATCAGTCGTCTGTAGGTGCGCACATACTCGGCGACGTTGCGGAGGTTTCGCCCTACGACATTGAGGAAGACAGCTACTACCAGCCGGGCGACTACATCGGCAAACTCGGCGTGGAGAAGTCGTACGAGAAACAGTTGCGCGGCGAGAAGGGCGTGCAGATATTGCTGCGCGATGCTCGCGGACGCATCCAGGGGCAGTATATGAAGGGCAAATACGACCGCAAGCCGGTTGCCGGAAAAGACCTTACGCTCGCCATCGACGAGAAACTGCAGGCTTTGGGCGAACGCCTTATGGAAGGTAAGATAGGTTCTATCGTGGCTCTCGACCCTCGCACGGGCGAAGTGCTCTGCATGGTGTCGTCTCCAACCTACGACCCACGCATCATGGTTGGCCGCGCACGCTCGAAGAATCACCGCGCTCTTGCCAAAGACGCTTGGAAACCGCTCCTCAACCGTTCTATAATGGGTATGTATCCGCCGGGGTCTACGTTCAAGACGTCGCAGGCTCTGACGTACATGACCGAAGGCATTATCACTCCTGGCACCGCATTCCCCTGCAACCGCGGTTTCTACTATCGCGGTCTGCATGTCGGCTGCCACTCCCACCCCGCTCCTATCGCTCTTGTCGACGCCATCAGCACTTCGTGCAACTCCTACTTCTGTTGGGGACTCTACTACATGATAGGCAACCGCTCCAAATACAAGAATCCATACAACGCCATGAATATATGGCGCGACTATATGGTGTCGATGGGCTTCGGCTACAAGTTGGGCATCGACCTTCCGGGCGAGAAGCGCGGCATGATTCCGAACGCCGACTACTACGATCGCAACTATCGCGGCTCGTGGAACGGACTCACCATCATCTCTATCTCTATCGGTCAGGGCGAGGTGACGCTCACTCCGCTGCAGATTGCCAACCTCGGCGCTACTATCGCCAACCGCGGCTACTACTATCGTCCGCATGTCGTGCGCAAGGTGCAGGGCGAACCGCTCGACACGGCTTACACCCACAAGCATTATACCAAGGCGTCGCGCCGTGCGTACGACTACGTTGTCGCGGGTATGCGTTCTTCGGCACTGAAGGGCACGTGTAGAGCGCTGGCTCGCCTGCCGTTCGAGGCGTGCGGCAAGACGGGTACGGCGCAGAACCACGGTCGCGACCACTCGGTGTTCATGGGCTTCGCACCGATGAACGAACCGAAAATCGCTATCGCCGTATACGTTGAAAACGGCGGATGGGGTGCCGACTTCGGTGTGCCTATCGGCGGACTGATGATGGAACAGTATCTCACGGGCAAGCTCTCGCCGGCTGCAGAGGCTCAGGCAAGCGCTATGCAGGCTCGACGCATCGGCTATGGTCCGCGATTTCCAGGGCAAAAAGATAAAAGTAAAAGAGTAAAAGAGAAAAAACAATGATAAACGAGAAGCCACAAAGCATTTGGTCGCAGGTCGACTGGCTGACAATTGGTCTATATATAGCGCTGATGATCTTCGGATGGCTCAGCATATGCGGTGCCAGCTACACCTTCGGCGACAACGACTTGTTGTCGCTCGGCACGCGTTCGGGCATGCAGATCGTGTGGATAGGCACAAGTATATGCCTCGGATTCGTCATTCTAATGATGGACTCGCGTTTCTTCGACACGTTCTCGTTCGTCATATACGGCGTGCTGCTCTTACTGCTTTTCGCCACCATCTTCAACCCTCACGACATCAAGGGTTCGCACTCGTGGCTCGTCATCGGACCGCTCCGTCTGCAGCCTGCCGAGTTCGGCAAGTTCGCTACGGCGCTGGCTCTCGCCAAACTGATGAGCACCTACGGCTACAACATACAGCGCTGGAAAGACTTTGCTGCGGCTTGCGCCGTGGTGTTCGTGCCAATGCTCTGCATCGTGGGTCAGCGCGAGACGGGTTCGGCGCTGGTCTACCTCACTTTCTTCCTCATGTTCTACCGCGAAGGCATGCCTGGCAGCATCCTCTTCACGGGCGTAGCGATGGTGGTATACTTCGTTGTGGGCATCAAGTACGAGGGCATTATGCTTTTCGACACGCCTACATCGGTGGGCAAGTTCGTCGTGCTGCTACTTGTGCAGATATTCGTTGCGGGCATGGTGTACAACTATGTGCACAACCGCAAGCATACCAATACTATTCTTGGCTATAGCATAGCACTTACCGTTATAGCCATTCTCTTCGACGTGTACGTCATCCCGTTCGACGTAACGTGGGTGCAGCTCGGCATGTGCATAGCGCTGTTCCTCTACCTGCTCTATCACGGACTGCGCACACGTCTACCCCAATACTTCTTTATCCTTGCGTTTGCCGTCGGTTCGGTGGTGTTCTTCTACTCTGCCGACTATGTGCTTAACAACGTGATGGAGCCTCATCAGCGTGTGCGCATCAACGTGCTGCTCGGTCTCGACGAAGACCTTGCTGGCGCCGGATACAACGTTCACCAGAGCGAGATTGCCATCGGTTCGGGCGGACTGAAGGGCAAGGGATTTCTCAATGGCACACAGACCAAACTGAAGTTCGTGCCCGAGCAAGACACCGACTTCATCTTCTGCACCGTAGGCGAGGAGGAGGGCTTCATCGGTTCGGCTGGCGTGTTACTGCTGTTCCTGATTCTCATTCTGCGTCTGCTTGCACTCGCCGAACGACAACCATTCGTCTTCGGGCGCATCTACGGCTACTGCGTGGCATCGGTATTCCTATTCCACGTGTTCATCAACGTGGGCATGGTGCTGGGCTTAACGCCGGTTATCGGCATCCCACTGCCGTTCTTCAGCTATGGCGGATCGTCGCTTTGGGGCTTCACCATCCTGCTTTTCATATTCCTAAGTATAGACGCAAAGCGCAATATGCTTAAGGCTTAGGTTCTTTTTTATTTATAGAGCGTATAGCTTTAACGGAAGAACCAAAAATCCTCCATATCTTCCAGCATCGTCATAACCCGCACATTATAAGAACGATATAGGCTGGAAGATTTCCCTAAAAACGAGAAATCTTCCAGCCTATCTTCCAGGTTTTGTTTCGTATCTTACAGCCGATACACCGGCTTTAGTTCATTAAATTCAGCCGTGATTCCAGCTTTTATTCCTTATTTTCCAGTTTACTCGAAGTAGAAGCTCAGCACAACCATTTTTGTGCGTACTTCCTTCACGCCCTGCGCGAACTTGAGCAGACTCTTGTCGCGCAGTTCCTTGGCATGATTGGTATCGAGAGCGTTGCCGAGTCCGTAGACGAACTTCAGCTCGGGGCGCAGCTTGAAGAACGGCAGGTAGAAGTCGCAACCTACGCCGAACTCCAGCGAGAGTGATGTGCGCTTCAGCTTCAGCGCGTCGGTGCTCTTGCCCGTAAGGTTTATCATCGGCGACACACCAGCCATGAGGTACGGGCGGTGGTTGTTGAATCGGGGCGCCGAGAATATAAGGTCGCCAGCCACAGCGATGTACGCCGTCTTCATGTCCTGACGCTTCTCATCTGGCTGTCCGCTTTCGCTCAGTTTCTTGAGGTCATGAAACACGATGTGGCGCGTGCCGAAGTACATCATCGGCGCCACGCGCAACTGGAAATGTGTAGACAGACGCAGTTCGCCGAGCACTCCGACATTGATGCCGGGGTCCCAACGGCTCTGGTCGGCGGTGACGAGTGTCTCCTCCGTGCCGTCCTCCGTGGTTATGGTCTGCGGACCAGCCATCAACACCTCCATGTCCTGCACGTGCATACCCACGACCACTCCGAAATGGAACGGACGCAAGTCGGTGTACGGGCGGTTCTGCACGGTGCGATCCTGCGCCGAGGCAGCGAGGCTCACGATACACATTAATAATATATATATGTACTTTCTCATTGATTGGTTGTTCTGAAAATGACGCTTAGATTTCCACCTTATTATATATAATAACGCCGCGAATGTGATATTATTGCATTCGCGGCGTTTTTCTATTCTATCAGCAACAGTATGCCGACTATTCTATTGGCATTTGCGTGCCGACTATTCTTTCTTCAACTGTATACCGACATCAGCCACGCCGGGCAGTATCTCGCGCTTCATGTCGTGGCGCACTACGATGTGCAACGAGTCGCCCTCCTGCAGCTGCAGCTTGCAGATATCAAACTGATACTGTCTGTAGCTGATGCCCTCGCCCAGAATGTTGCCCTGCTCGTCGGTGAGGTTGCAGCATACGGTGTCGGTCACAAGCCGATGCGCCGGCATTATCTCCTGCTCCACAATCAGCGTTATCGCCGTGAACGGATAGGCGTCGGTTGTGCGCACGCCGAGAACGGCGCTGTACATAGCGGCGTCCTTCAGAGGTGGAATAGCGAACGAGAGCGTGTCGTTCTTCTCCCAGCCTGCAAGTGCGGTGCTCTGATATCGGTCATAGACAGTGCGATGGTCGCAAGCTGCGAAGAGCATTGCGAACATCACAAGGGTCATTGAAGCGATTCTAAAGCTCATAGTTCTTTTCATAACCACAATTAATGAGCGCCTTTAGGGGGTGCAGCAGTTTCTTCTGCACCTACAGAACCGTTGGCGCTATTCTTCGGCTGTTGCACCTTAGGGGGTGCAGCAGTCTCTGCTGCACCGACCGAGCTATTAGCGTTATTCTTCGGTTGGTGCACTTGAGACAAGTGCACCCCCTGAGGTTGCTCGATTGGTGCTCCACCAGGACGGTTGTTGCGACGCTGCTGGTTGTTGCGATGCTGACCCTCGCCATTCGGTTTATTCGGTGCGCCACCTTGAGAGTTTTTCGGTGCAGTTGAGACAACTGCACCCCCTTGAGGATTCTGTTTGTTCGGTGCGCCACCTTGGCGCTTTGCAGGCTTCTTCTTGCGCTTGCGAGTCTTGTCGAAGCGACTGATGTCAGCGTCTGCGAGCAGGTCGGCAGGTCGCGAGTCTTGTCTTACCTTGCCGTCCTCGGTGAGCGACTCGGGCTTCTCGCCACACTTGTTCATCTCGATGATGGCGCGTGCGCGCTCGGCTGTAATCTCCTCGAGGTTGGCAGCGATGCCCTTGTCCGTAGAGTAGACCACGGTGCCGGCGAGAATGTCCGACTTGAAGAGGTAGTAGTCGCTGTCGAGTGTCTGCAGAACCACGTCGCGCGACGGCATCTTGCGACTTGCCTCAACATAGTCGTCCACCTCGTAGTTGAGGCAGCACTTCAGCTTGGCGCACATGCCGGCGAGTTTCTGCGGATTGAGCGATATGTCCTGAATGCGAGCGGCGTTTGTGCTGACGCTCACGAAGTTCTTCATCCATGTGGCGCAGCAGAGCTCTCTGCCGCAGGGGCCCATACCGCCGATGCGTCCAGCCTCCTGGCGTGCTCCGATCTGCTTCATCTCGATGCGCACGTGGAAGGTGTCGGCAAGCACCTTGATGAGCTGACGGAAGTCGACGCGCTCGTCGGCGATGTAGTAGAATATCGCCTTGTTGCCGTCGCCCTGATACTCCACGTCACCAATCTTCATCTGCAGACCGAGGTCCTTGGCTATCTGTCGGCTCTGAATCATGGTGCCGTGTTCGCGGCTTTTCGCCTCGTAGTATTTGTCGATGTCCACGGGTTTAGCAATGCGATATACGCGCTTTATGTCGTCAGCCGACTTGAGGTTGGCTTTCTTCAGCTGCAGCTTCACCAGACGTCCGGTGAGCGTAACCGTACCGATGTCGTGACCCGGACTTGCCTCAACCGCCACGATGTCGCCCTTGTGCAGGTCGATGTGGTTGACGTTGTGGTAGTAACCCTTGCGCGTGTTCTTGAACTGCACCTCCACGAGGTCTGTGTCCTCGTCGTTGCCCGGCACGTCGTACAGCCAGTCGTATGTATTGAGCTGCATGTTCTGTCGTCCGCAAGCGTAGTGGTGCAATCCGCGATCGGTGTCACGCGTTATCTTGAATTGCATATTTTTGAAATCTTTCATTGCGATTTATGCTTGTTTTTTACGTGTTATGAATATAATTGTTTGTAATGCTATGTCGAAGAACACCATCTTTGCGTTGGCGTTCTGTGATATGTCGCGTAGTGAGTGCTCGAATAGCTCGTTCAGCTCTATGACGTTGCGCTCGTTGATGAACGGTGCGAAGCGTGTGCAGAACTGTTCTTCCTGCGCCGTCATGTAGTTGAGCTCCGGGTTATGGAAGTTGTGCATGAAGCTCTCTCGCACCATTCGGTTGAAGTAGATGAGCATGCGCTTCTGCTTCTCGCGTCCGAAGGCAGCCACGCTCTCGCTCCACTTCTTCAGTTCCTTCACGTGCTTGCTGTAAGCGTAGCGCATGAGCATGGCGAAGAGGTCGAAGAACATGCTTGACTCGTTGCCGGCGCGCAGCGAGTCGAGCGCTGCGGTCCACGATCCGTTGGCGATGCGCGCTATGCGGTGCGCGGTGTCGGCGTCGATGCCGCGTCGCGCGATGAGCGCCTGCTCTATGGCTTCGTCGCTGATGCGCTTGAAGTCGAAGCGCTGTGTGCGGCTGCGTATGGTTTCGAGCAGTTTCTCTGGTTCCTCGCTCACGAGGATGAAGACGGTCTGCTGCGGCGGTTCCTCAAGCAGCTTGAGTATCTTGTTAGCCGAGGTGACATTCATGCGCTCGGGCAGCCACATCACGCACACCTTGTATCCACCCTGCGACGCCTTCATGCTCAGTCGGCGCGAGAGTCGGTCGCTCTCGGCTCCGGTTATGATGGCTTGCTGGTTCTCGGCGCCCATCGCCTCCATCCATTGCTCTATGCTGAAGTAGGCTCCATCGCCGAGCAGTTGGCGCCATTCCTGGGCGTAGTCGTCGCTCACGGGTCCCCAATGCATATTTCCCCATTTGGAGCCATAAGGGTTATGCTGATAATACAAATGATACTCTCCATCTTTATATACCAATCCGTTTGCATCATTCATCCAGCCATAAAGGGGAGTATGATGGTAGACAGGACGGAATTTATCCGTATTGGCAGTATCAAACGTATCGGATAATCTGATTTCTTCCCAGCAGAGGGCGTCTTTCGATTTCCTTTGAATGCGCAAAGTGGCTGCCTTTGTATCAGCCGGCAAGGCAAAGGGAACAAAATAATCGACCTTTGTCTGTGCCAGACGGATATCCATATCGGTATCCGTTGCATTCCCCGTATCGAGCCGCACCTGACTTTCATCGGCTTCTTCCTCGATGGGGAGTAATATATAATGGGTAGGATGAACGATGTGGACAATTGTCAGGCTATCACCTTTCTGTTCAAGGGTGAATGTGCTTCCGGTTGACTGGCAACAGGTCAGTCCAAAGGAAACAGCCAGTGCGAGTGTGGCACCTTTACATTGTTTTATCCAAGGAGTTGTTTTCATGGTAACAGGATATTCAGAGTTATACGAGTGTTAGTCAAAAATAGACGAAGGCAAAGATAGGGGCTATCTTCACCTTCGTCTATAAACTTTGTTTCAAGAGGTATCAATTTTGATACATCTATCTATTCATGTTCTACCTCAATACGGACAATCGGACTTGTACTGACAGACAAATACTTGTTTTCCTGAATTATCATTAAATACTTCTTCTTCAAATCCTCCATACTTATGTATAATATCAAAACCACTCCATTCCAAATATGAATCTAATTCTTGAGGAAAAAACATTCTCATATCCAAGTTCTGAATAGAATTGAATTCACCATTGATAAAATAATGCCATTCTATACGATTTATCTGAATTTTACTTTCATATCGCATGGTCTGCTTTATCAATACTTCTCTACCATCGTCAGTGGTATATGCAGCTATTTCCTTCGGTTCTTTTTCACCTTCAACTATATATTGAATATTCGGATTAAAGCAATCTAACAGAAATAAGCCTCCTGCTTTGAGATGATTTCTAACGCACCCTAACGCATTGAATAAATCTTCGTTTCTGTATAAATGGTGGATTGAATTAAATGGA
>OGXZ01001994.1_pt1 | contig 10960 bp, 10 predicted proteins | sample 1576431 | NCBI WGS metagenome assembly OGXZ01 (sample SAMEA3541590, study PRJEB24748) | human gut metagenome | biome: human gut; feature: human-associated habitat; material: faeces | place: China | collected 2012
CAGCATCCTCCAACTGCTTCTTTAAAATACGGAATGCAATAGCAGGTTCTGTAGTTGTTCCTGACTTTGAAATATTGATAATACCAAATTGTTTACCTTTCAATACTTCTGTCAGTTCATATAAGTAATCTTCTCCAATGTTATGACCTGCATACAATAAGATCGGATTCTTTCTATCATTCGTATGCAACCAGTCAAAACTATTATTCATAGCCTCAACAACTGCACGAGTTCCCAAATAGCTGCCACCAATACCAATAGCAACAACTACTTCGCACTTAGAACGCAGAATGTTAGCAGTGTTTTCTATTTCAGTCAGCTCAGCGTCTGTAATAGAAGAAGGTAAATGCAACCATCCCAAGAAATCATTTCCAGCACCATTACCCTCGTGCAAAGTCGCCATACAAGCGTTTACAGTTGCTTCCTGTGCAAAAATCTGCTCTTTAGAAACAACGCCTAATGCTTTTTCAAAGTTCAAGCAAATGTTTTTCATAAAGCGAATGATTTATTTAAAAGTTTGTGTCAACTGCCGAATAACAACCATTGGCGATTTCCGTTCATACAAAATCGCATACAAAGCATCCAATATCGGCATATTGACTTTATATTTTTCGTTAATTTCATGAATACATTTTGTCCCGTAATAACCTTCAGCAATCATTTCCATTTCCAACTGCGCCGTTTTCACTGAATAACCTTTTCCTATCATAGTCCCAAAGGTTCTGTTTCGACTAAAACGGGAATAAGCTGTCACCAGTAAGTCTCCCAAATATACAGAATCAGTAATATCCCGCTCAAGTCCATGAACGGCATACAAAAAATTCCGCATTTCTTCAATAGCATTACAGATGAACACCGCTAAGAAATTATCGCCATATTTCATCCCGTGACAAATGCCTGCTACAATTGCATATACGTTCTTCAAAACTGAAGCATACTCAATGCCCGTTACATCTTTACAACAATAATTTCTCAAGTATTGATTCTTAAACACAGGAGACAGCTGATAAGCATAATCTATATCTGGACATGCCAAAGTGATATACGAAAGACGCTCAAGCGCAATTTCCTCAGCATGACACGGTCCACCGATTACTGCAATATGATTAATAGGAACATGATAATATTCCGAAAAATAATCAGCTACCAGCATATTTTCATCCGGCACAATTCCCTTAATAGCAGAAACAATAAACTTATCTTCTAATGAAGTCGTAACTTTCTTCAGATGCTGTTTCAAGAATGGTGAAGGAGTAGCAAAGATGAGCGTATCTGACTCTTCAATCGTCCGATTAATATCAGAATAGAAATTAATCCGATTAATATCAAATTCTACGGCAGACAAATAACTCGGATTATGACCTGTCTGAAGGAAATCCTGAATCTGATCATCTCGCCGCATATACCAATTGATACGCTCTTGAGTAGAGAGTACAATCTTGGCTAAGGCGGTAGCCCAACTACCGCCTCCCATTATTGCAATTTTTCCAGGCAAATTCATTATTGTATCAGATTTTATTTAGCAGCGTTGGAAATCCAAGCTTCGATTTCTTCCGCCTTTGGATTTTCCAGCCCTAACTTATATTTCTTATTGAGCTCACATAATTCTTGTCTAACTTTGTTCGGGTTGGCTTCTTTTAATGTATCAATAGTTACATAACCGGCCTTTTGCAAAGCAGGAACCCAATTTGCGTCAATTCCAATAGCAGTATATTTATCTACAGCATCTTTTTTCACCGTTTTTTCAGGACGCATCTGAGGGAAGAACAATACTTCCTGAATTGTTGTCTGCCCCGTCATCAACATAACCAGACGATCCATTCCGATTCCCATTCCTGATGTAGGAGGCATACCATATTCCAAAGCACGAATAAAATCTTGATCAATGAACATAGCCTCATCATCTCCTTTTTCCGACAGACGGAGTTGTTCCTGGAAACGTTCGTACTGATCAATCGGATCATTTAATTCTGAATAAGCATTAGCCAATTCTTTTCCGTTTACCATCAATTCGAAACGTTCAGTAAGACTCGGATTCTTACGATGTTTCTTTGTCAGCGGAGACATTTCAATTGGATAATCAGTAATAAAGGTCGGTTGGATATAATTGCCCTCACAGAACTCACCAAATATTTCATCAATCAATTTCCCTTTACCCATTGTTTCATCGATTTCCATATTCAGCTTCTTGCACACTTCACGAATCTGGTCTTCATCCATTCCTGTCAGATCATAACCCGTAAATTCCTTAATTGAATCCAACATGGTAATACGTTTGAATGGAGCCTTGAAGCTGATGATATTGTCTCCCATCTTTACTTCCGTTGTACCATTGACATCCATACAAATCTTCTGGAGCATCTTTTCAGTAAAATCCATCATCCAATTGTAATCCTTATAGGAAACATAGATTTCCATACAAGTGAATTCCGGATTATGTGTACGATCCATTCCTTCATTACGGAAATTCTTAGAAAACTCATACACGCCTTCAAAACCTCCCACGATTAAGCGCTTCAAATAAAGTTCATCCGCAATACGCAAATATAATGGGATGTCTAATGCATTATGATGGGTAATGAAAGGACGAGCTGCTGCTCCACCCGGTATAGATTGAAGTATTGGAGTTTCAACTTCCAAATAACCATGGTCGTTGAAATAATTACGCATCGAATTAAATACCTTTGTACGCTTTATAAAGATATCTTTAACACCTTCGTTTACGACCAAGTCTACATATCGCTGGCGGTAACGTAATTCTGGATCATTAAAGCCATCATAAGCAACACCATCCTTGTATTTTACAATAGGCAATGGCCTTAAAGATTTTGATAATACTGTCAATTCCTGTGCATGGACAGAGATTTCTCCCATTTGTGTACGGAAAACATATCCCTTAATTCCAACAAAGTCACCAATGTCCAATAATTTTTTAAATACAATATTATACAGGTCTTTATTCTCATCCGGACAAATATCATCACGCGAAATGTACACCTGAATACGACCTTTTGAATCTTGCAATTCCATGAATGAAGCCTTTCCCATGATACGGCGACTCATGATTCGCCCGGCAATGCACACCGAACGTGGTTCTGCATCGTCTTTGAATGATTCTTTTATTTCTGTAGAAAAAGCATTTGTTACATACTCTGCTGCGGGATACGGCTCAATCCCCATCTGACGCAACTGTTCCATACTGTTACGTCTAATGATTTCCTGTTCACTCAGTTCTAATAGATTCATTGCGCTATTATTTTGTATAATACAGTGCAAAAATAAGAAAAAATATCGGTAAACAGAATGTAACAGCAGCGCTTTTCGCTTTTAAGTCTAAATTCTTCTGTTTTTTTATATTTAAAATCCACCGAACGGATACTAGAAAACAAAAAATCCTGGCTATATGCGGACAACGCTATAACCAGGACTTTTATTATCAAAAGTCGATAAAAACGTGTATGTATTTTATCCTAAGAAACCTAATAAGATACCAGCTGCTACTGCCGAACCAATTACACCCGCAACATTCGGTCCCATAGCGTGCATCAACAGATAGTTGCTCGGATCATATTCCAAACCTACATTCTGAGAAATACGAGCAGCATCAGGAACGGCTGATACACCAGAGTTACCGATCAACGGATTGATCTTGTTACCTTCCTTCAAGAATAAATTGAAGAACTTAACAAACAAGACACCGGCACAAGTAGCAATTACGAATGACAATGCACCCAAACCAAAGATCTTGATTGAATTGATGGTCAAGAACTGAGTAGCTTGCGTAGAAGCACCTACCGTAATACCCAGCAACATTGTAATCACATCAATCAGCGGGCCACGGGCTGTTTCTGCCAAACGACGAGTTACACCACTTTCCTTACATAAATTACCGAAGAATAACATTCCCAACAAAGGCAGACCTGAAGGAACCAAGAATGCAGTTAACAACAAACCTACAACAGGGAACATGATCTTTTCTGTCTGTGAAACGGCTCTCGGCGGTTTCATACGGATCAGACGTTCTTTATGGGTTGTCAGCAAACGCATGAAAGGAGGCTGAATAATCGGCACCAATGCCATATACGAATATGCAGAAACCGCAATTGCACCCATCAAGTTTGGAGCTAATTTAGAAGACAAGAAGATAGCTGTCGGACCATCAGCACCACCGATAATACCGATTGCACCAGCCTGACTCGGATCAAATCCCATCTGCAATGCAATGATATAAGCACCGAAAATACCGAACTGAGCAGCAGCACCTACCAACATCAACTTTGGGTTAGAAATCAATGCCGAAAAGTCGGTCATCGCTCCAATACCCAAGAAAATTAGTGGCGGATACCAGCCTTGTTTTACTCCTTGATATAAAATATTCAATACAGAGCCTTCTTCGTAAATACCCAATTGCAAACCGGCATCTTTAAAAGGAATGTTACCAATCAAAATACCAAAACCAATTGGGATCAGAAGCATCGGTTCAAATTCATATTTAATAGCCAGGAAGATGAACAGCAAACCAACCAGCAACATGATAAAATGCCCTGGCGTTGCGTTCGCAAATCCTGTATAAGACAAGAACACCTGAATGTTTTCAGCCAAGAATTGCAAAAAACTTTCACTCGATCCTGCCGCTTGTAATAATACTGATGCTAACATAACATTATCCAATTACGACGAGGTCAGCACCTTCCAGTACAGAATCGCCTTTGTTTACTTTAATTTCTACAATCTTACCATCGCGGTCAGCATTGATATTGTTTTCCATCTTCATAGCCTCCAATACCAAAATCTTCTGACCTCTCTTCACTACATCACCCACTTTACAGTCGATGCTCAAGATAACACCTGGCAGCGGAGATTTAACTGCACCTGCAACACTGGCATTAGCCGGACGAGAGATAACCGGTTCACCAGCTGCCGTAGTAGGAGCCTGAGCCGGACGCTTCAAAGCTACAATTTGCTTTTTAGCAGGCTTTTCCATTTTAACGCTATACGGAGTTCCGTTTACTTCTACTTCTGCAACATCATCAACAATTGAGTTAATGTGCACTTTATATACGTTACCGTTAATGGTATATTTAAAACTTTTCATTCTTCAATTCGATTTTTAAGGATAATTACTTTTTAACAACCGGAGTCTGACGTAAACTATAAATCTTAGAACTCCATGGTGAATAACTACGTTGAACTTTACGGATGGTCAATACTGTATTTTCGATATCATGATTATCATCGCTCAATTCATACAGAGCCATCGAAATAGCAGCAAAGATTTCACCTGATTCCTGACCAGCATTAGCAGATACTTTTGTACCACTAGCTGCAGCAGCCTTCTGTGCATTACGTTGACTAGCTCTGATAGCAGCTTTACCAATCTGTTTGAATACCAAGTACAGAACGATGAGGCCCAAGAATACAACAGCCATAGCCGTAATAGTCATACCAATACCCCAAGAGTCATTTCTCTGGAAGTTTTCTACTTTTTCATTACTATCTAATGTAACATTATTGGTACTCGGAGTTACTTTATCCAAAACCATCCACTTACCTTTACCATCCATATCAAGACCATAGCTGACATCTGGCTTCTGGCCTGCAGGAACGACTACTTCATCAATCAGAGTAGTACCATCGGCATCATACAAAGCAATGTAATTATCCTTGTCCGGATCTAATGTAAAATTAACATGGAAAGTTCCACGGGTCGGTTGATCATCTGCCCAAAACAAAGTATGTTGATAAGGCGCGATCTTCGTCAATACATCGCCCTTTGGAATCATGTATTTCTTTGGGTTATTCTTATCATTCGTCAAAAAACAACCTCTTAAGTCAACAGTTCCCGCCGAGTTGTTGTACAACTCAATCCAAGGGTGACGTTTACCGTAGTCATCAACAAAATTATCTTCGTTAATGACCAGCACTTCATTGATTTTAACGGAAGTTGTTAGCTGTGCTTTAGCCCCAAAAGTAAATAGGAACAATAACAGCAACAAAGCCCCGAATTTTTTATTCGTCATACGCTTACTTTTTTTAAATTACAGAGGCAGGTTATCATGTTTCTTAGCCGGGTTGCTCAACTTCTTTGTCTGCAACTGCTGCAATGCACGAATGATGCGGAAACGAGTATTACGCGGTTCAATAACATCATCAATATAACCATACTGTGCCGCATTGTACGGGTTAGCGAATGCTTTCTTGTATTCAGCTTCTTTTTCAGCAGCACAAGCCTTCGGATCTTCAGCTGCAGCCACTTCTTTCGCAAAGATAATTTCAACAGCTCCGCTCGGACCCATTACGGCAATTTCTGCAGTCGGCCATGCATAGTTCATATCACCACGCAAATGTTTAGAGCTCATCACGCAATAAGCACCACCGTAAGACTTACGCAATGTAACTGTTACTTTAGGTACAGTAGCTTCACCGTAAGCATACAACAATTTAGCGCCATGCAGAATAACACCGTTATATTCCTGACCTGTACCTGGCAAAAATCCTGGAACATCAACCAATGTAACCAATGGAATATTGAAAGCATCACAGAAACGAACAAAACGACCAGCCTTACGAGAAGCATTGCTGTCCAAACATCCTGCCATTACTTTTGGCTGGTTAGCTACAATACCTACAGCCTGTCCGTTAAAGCGGGCGAAACCAACAATAATATTCTTAGCATAATCGGCATGAACTTCAAGGAATTCTCCATTATCAATAATAGTACCGATTACTTCATACATATCATATGCCTGGTTAGGATTATCCGGTATAATTTCATTCAAATTGTCATCCAAACGATCTATCGGATCTTTACATTCTACCAACGGCGTTTCTTCCATATTATTCTGAGGCAAATAGCTCAACAATTGGCGAATCAATTTCAGACCGTCTTCTTCAGTATCGACAGCAAAATGAGCGACACCAGATTTAGTAGAGTGAACACTTGCACCACCCAGCTGTTCCTGAGTAACATCTTCACCTGTTACAGTCTTGACAACTTTTGGTCCAGTCAAGAACATATAACTGGTTCCGCGAGTCATGATGTTAAAGTCTGTCAATGCAGGAGAATAAACAGCACCACCTGCACAAGGACCGAAAATACCAGAAATCTGCGGAATAACTCCTGAAGCTAAGATATTACGCTGGAAAATTTCTGCATAACCGGCTAAAGCATTTACACCTTCCTGAATACGAGCACCACCCGAATCATTCAGACCAATAACAGGAGCACCCATCTTCATAGCTTGATCCATAATTTTACAGATCTTCAACGCTAACATTTCAGACAAAGCACCTCCGAATACAGTAAAATCTTGTGCATATACATAGACCAAACGACCATCAATTGTTCCGTAACCCGTTACAATACCATCACCCAGGAATTTGGTTTTATCAATTCCAAAATTAGTACAACGGTGCTTAACGAACATATCAATTTCTTCGAAGCTACCTTCATCCAGCAACATAGAGATACGTTCACGGGCTGTGTACTTACCTTTCTTATGTTGTGACTCAATTCTTTTTTCACCACCACCCAGACGTGCCTGTTCACGCAGAGCGATAAGCTCTTTTACTTTTTCAAGCTGATTACTCATTGTATTTTGATTTGTTGTTAGTAATGATTACCTATTTTAATTATAAAAGAAAAGTTAGAAGTTAAAAATGAGGTATACATTATGTTTTCGAGATATTCCTAATTTTTCTCTCACTCCCTCATTTTTATCTCCTAACTTTTTTCAACAGTTTAGTCTTTTTTACCTGGCATACAAAGCTCAGTTAATACACTACAAGTTGATTTCGGATGCAGGAATGCAATATCCAAACCTTCAGCACCACGACGAGGAGCCTTATCAATCAAGCGGATTCCTTTTGATTCAGCTTCATTTAAACAAGCCTGAACGTCTGGTGTTGCAAAAGCAATGTGATGAATGCCCTCACCTTTTTTCTCAATAAACTTAGCGATTGTACTATCTTCGCTTGTCGGTTCCAGTAATTCAATTTTTGTTTGTCCAATTTTAAAGAAAGCTGTCTTAACTTTCTGATCAGCTACTTCTTCAATACTATAGCATTTCAATCCTAATACCTGTTCGTAATACGGAAGACATGCTTCAATGCTCTTAACAGCAATTCCTAAGTGTTCAATGTGTGTAAGTTCCATTGTGTTTAGAATTTATTAGTTTATATTTTTCAGGTTTTCATGATCCTTTAGGGCAAAGGTACACTTCTTTTTGGAAAGTAGAGGGATTTTTTTTAATATTTATCACGAAAAAGTAATTCAAAGTGGAATATTTAATATGTTTACCCCTTTCTTAAGCTCCATAACAAAATAAGCCAAGTCTTTTATCGCTCTTTCTCTCTTTTTTATAATAAAGAGAACTGCGATTATAAAGACTTGGCTTATTCCCAATTAACGTATAGTCCTATTAATTAAAAAGTCGTCTGAATTTATCAAAGAACTTTTCTTTCATGGTTTTGTTCGGCTGAAAATTAGGAGAATTTTCTAAGCCGTTCAACGTATCTTTTTCTGACTGAGAGAGATTTTCTGGAACATATACACTGACATTCACCAATAAATCACCCGTTCCATAACCATTTACTGAAGGAAGCCCCTTGTTCCGTAATCTTAAAACCTTACCCGGTTGTGTACCTGGGTCGATTTTTACTTTTACTTTTCCATCAACCGTAGGAACTTCCACCGAACCTCCTAAAGCAGCCTGAGGAAAACTCAACAGCAAATTATAGATCAAATCGTTTTCATCACGTAACAATTCTGGATGAGGCTCTTCTTCCACCAAAATCAACAAATCACCATTAATACCTCCATGTCTGGCTGCATTTCCCTTTCCATTCATAGAAAGCTGCATGCCTTCTGCAACACCTGCAGGAATGTTAATCGTTATGACTTCCTCATCCCGGACAATTCCTTCACCATTGCAGTTCGTACATTTCTTCACAATAACCTTACCTTCACCTCCACAAGTAGGGCAAGTGGTTTGTGTCTGCATTTGTCCCAAAATGGTATTGGCAATTCTTGTTACAACACCCGAGCCTTTGCACGTATCACAAGTCTTTGTTCCGTCACTACCTTCTGCACCGGTGCCATGACAATGCGAACAAGCTACGTATTTCTTTACCTTGATTTTCTTTTCTACTCCTGTAGCAATATCTTTCAAGGAAAGTTTAACCTTAACACGCAAATCAGAACCCCGATTTACCCGACGGCCACCACGCTGTCCGCCAAAGCCACCAAAGCCACCAAAACTGCCGAAATGACCTCCAAAAATATCTCCGAACTGTGAGAAAATATCTTCCATAGACATTCCTCCACCGAAACCTCCAGATTGAGATGCACCACCAACTCCCGCATGACCAAACTGATCATAACGCTGACGTTTTTGAGGATCGCTCAACACATCATAGGCCTCAGCTGCTTCTTTAAACTTTTCTTCAGCTTCTTTATCCCCCGGGTTTTTATCAGGGTGATATTGAATTGCTTTTTTACGATAAGCCTTCTTTATTTCTTCTTCAGATGCATTTTTGTCTACACCCAGCACTTCGTAATAATCTCTCTTCGCCATTTTGGTAAACTATTATTATTCTCCTACGACAACTTTTGCGTGACGAATCACTTTTTCATTTAACATATATCCTGTCTGGACACAATCCAGCACTTTACCTTTCAATCCTTCTTCCGGGGCAGGGATCGTAGCGATTGCCTCACTCTGATCTATATTAAAAGGCTTGCCAACTACTTCCAAAGCTTTTACTCCCTGGCTCGTTAAATAGGAAATGAACTTATTATATATTAAATCAACGCCTTCGGCTACTCCTGCCAAGTCTTCTGCTTTATGGATATTTTGTAAAGCACGTTCAAAATCATCAACAACAGGAAGCAATTGAGTCAAGGCATTTTCTCCTCCATTTTTAATCAATTCGCTTTTTTCACGCAAAGTACGTTTCCGATAATTGTCAAATTCAGCTCTTAAACGCAAATGAGAATTATTTAACTCATCATATTTCTTTTGTAACTCGGCTAATTCAGCAGACACTTTGTCTGCTTCATCAACTTTTTCTGACAAATTTGTCGTTTCTTCCTGCAAATTTGTCGTTTCTTCTGTCACAACTTCTTGATTTTCTTTTTCCGAAGAATTTTTCTTCTCTTCAAAATGCTTATTGCTCATATTATAATGTATTTATTTCCAACTTATTATCATTTGTATACAAGACAAGTTTTTCAGTTATTGGCTTTTTAATATCTACATTTCCTTGTATACTACTCTTTATAGATACAAAAAGGTTGCCAAAATCTTCTTTTATTTTCTCTTCAATTATTATATGCTTCCAGCTTTCCTTTATCTCAAAATAAATAAAAGGACAAGTGTAATAAAGCAGTTACAAAAATAACGAGAAATAAAATTAAAATAAACGAGAAATGAATTTAAAACCAACGAGAACCAAAATGGAACTGCTTTAATGGCTAAAACATAAAAAAAGTGACCTGTAAGCAAGATAAAATTTATTATTTCATCTCCCTACAGAATCACTCTTTATCAATGATGTAGTTTAATATCCTCCTCCAAGTGCCTTATATAAATAAACTACTGTAAGCAGCTCGTTACATACAGCCGAGTTCAAACCTAATTGAGCACTTAGCAGCTCACGTTGCGCATCCAACACATCCATGTAACTCGAAACGCCATTGATATATTGCAACTGGGCAAGCTCCAAATATTTACGGGCTGCTATCTCCAGCTTAGCTTGTGACTGACGGACTTCCTTTGCCTTTCGGATAGAAACAATCGCATCATTCACCTCTTTAAATGCGCCAATAACCGTCTTCTCATAACTATACACCTCCTGCTCATATTTTGCCTGGGCAACTTTCACCTTCGCCTTGTTTCGCCCCATGGCAAATATATTCGATAGGAACAGAGCGGGCTAATTATGCAGATATGAATGATAA
>OGXZ01001995.1_pt1 | contig 10958 bp, 8 predicted proteins | sample 1576431 | NCBI WGS metagenome assembly OGXZ01 (sample SAMEA3541590, study PRJEB24748) | human gut metagenome | biome: human gut; feature: human-associated habitat; material: faeces | place: China | collected 2012
CAGAAGGGTAGCGAGACCTACTTGGGTAACGTGGAGAAGATAGGAAGCAGTTTGGAGAGTAGAAGCAATGCTTATCAGACTGCCTTTCCAACAACTACCGATAATGTATTCTCTAATGCCATTAAGTTGGGCTTCACCACTTATATTTCTTCCAGAACGGCAACGGCTGCTTTGATGGTGTTCAATGCTGATGGACGTGGTTATTCTTACAATACCTTGAAAGGACTCCAGCGCTTTGATGTACCATTGGTTCCGACAGGGTCAACCCCTTTTGTGGCTAGCCGACTCGTTGATGTGGGCAGTAGTGCTACGTTTAATAAGTTTGACTGTTTGATTTCTCGTGATGGTCAGTTCTATATTGGCAAGATGGCTCCTTACTTCATGGTGCCTGGTGCTGCTTCCTATGATAACACACTCCATTCTGGTGATTATCAGGTGACCGCAGCTACTGTTACGGCAGACAACTTCGTCTTGTGGGATGCTAAGAACAACCGATTCATCTATCAGTCGAATGGTGACTATGTTCCTGCTTGGAGTATGGATGGCCTTGCTGGTACACAGAGTTCTATGGCGGTCAAGGATGCTCATGTAGATTTCTCTTCCTTGGGTTCGTTGTCACCAGTGGGCAAGCAGGCTGTATATGCTTTCATCGCTTCTCACTCTGAGTTCTTCGAGGATGCCAAGCCACAATTCATCTTCAAGGACAATGCAGACAACTTCTATCTCTATGAGTTGACTTCTGTCGATGGTGGAAAGAATAGTAAGGCGAAGGCTACAAGAGGTGGTGACGATGAGGATGCTTCTTCTTCAGAGGCAGCCTATACCATCACAGGCAAACGCCTTCCTGATTTCCATCCGGGCAGCAACTTGGCTAGCATCACTTACAACCCTTGGTTCTCTACCAACTATATCTTCTATGCCAAGGATGACCAAGTGATTCGTCACAATCTGTCGAATGGTGATGAGGAAGTAATCTATACGGCTCCAGTGGGCTATACAGTAAGCATCATCAAGTTCCGTACTTATGACTCAGAGAGTAATAGTACGTTGTCGTCCAACTTCGGTGATTTAGGTCTTTACCTCAGCATCGGTATGAACAAGGGTGACAATGGTGCAGTGGCAGAAATCAAGCTCACTACTTCTGCCGATGTGGATGAGAGTTATACGATGTTCTGTGACAAGGATGCTGACGGCAATGCCTTCGGCAAAATCCTTGATGTGCAGTTCGCTCACATGTATTCATTCAGTAAAGATAGTCAATGATACAACGCATATCTATGTCACTGCTCGCTTTGGCGAGTGGTGCTTTTCAGGTTTACGCCCAGTCTAATATGACCGTGTCGGGCAAGATAGAGGGAATACCATCCGGGCAACTTGTTTTGGTGGCTCAGGTGGGTGAGAATCAAGTGGATACCTTGGGTGCGGCTTCTTTCAAGGCACCTAAGTTTCAGTTGAAAGCGATGGTCAAGGAACCTGTCATGGCGCAGTTGGTTGTGAAAGGTTATGGTGGTGGTTTCAACTTCATTGCGGAACCTAATGCCAAGTACCAAGCTTTCCTCTGCAATGACAATAGAGCCTATGTCAAGGGAGGCGCTCTGCAAGATGAGTGGACGGCTTTCTCCAAGCGCTCGGCTGAGTTGCATGAGCAAGCCAAGGCAATGCAAGAGCGTTACGATGCTTTGAGAGCTGCCAATAAGTTCCGCAGTGCCAGTGCTACCAACGACTCTCTGCAAACGCTTCGTCAGTCGGTTCATACCGAGACGCAGGCTTTCTTGCAGAAGCATGACGATGTGTTGGCTGCCTATACTTACAATAGCAATGCCTTGATGGCAGAGTTGAATCTAGAGGAAACTCGTCGCTTATATAACTCCATGGGTGAGGGGGCTAAGAATACCCCTAGCGGCAGCACGGTTATCAGTACTATTTTCCTGCATGATAGTCCAGCCCGGGAGTATTTCAATGAGCAAATCGCCAGAGCGCTTGCGATGAAAACTATTGCGTATACGTTCTATTTGCGGTGACCAGGGGCCCAAAAGCAGGCGATGAGCTGAATATACTTCGCTCACGCCACTAAACTGAACCAGAAATTCGGCAGATTTTTCTTGAATTTCAGTCAGGCTCAACTGCTTGTTCTCAATAAGTTTATGGTTGAGATAGATTTGTTGGTCATAATAAGCTTCCACATATTGTCCCTCGCCATAGGATGCCATGAGGTACATGTTTAGCAGGGCGGCACAGCGGTTCAGGTAGAATTCACCACCCGGTATCCGGTATACGCCCGGGTCGGCTGCTTCCGGGTCGGCATAGCCGGTGGAGGTGATGCAGAAAAGTACGTTGTGGAGCCCAACTTTACGTTCTATGAGCTCTAATAAGGAAGCTATACTACGGTCCAGTCGCACGTAGGTGTCTTGCATTTCCATGGCACATTCCTGCGTACTTCGGTGGTTATAATTTCCTGCGTAGTAAGTCAGCGATAATAGGTCGGGCACGTCATCTTGTCCGATAGTGCTCTTATTTAGCAGCTCTTCGGTCAGCAGGTTGACTTCCTCATTGATGAAAGGGCTGGTTATCAAGCGGCGGAACTTGTTTGTCCGTTCACCATCCAGCTTGTATTTGAATGGCTCGTTGCGCCATTCGGGCAGAAATGTATAGTTGGTAAAAGGAAGTGCAGGTGTCCATACCATATCCTTGATACGGTAGTCAGGAGATTTCCGGTCGTTGTATTGGCTCAGCCACCACGGAAATTCATTATAATAAGTCGTACTGCACCATTTTCCGGTATTGTTATTAAGCCAGAAAGCACCGTTCCCCGCGTGCCCGGCACCCAATATGGCGGCATCGCGGAAAGGCGCGATGGCATAGACCAGACCTTTGTTGCGGGTAGCTATTTTCAGCTCGTCGGCAATAGTAGAGGTCAGTAATTGGGAGGGGGAAGTGCTTTCGTCGGTATAGTTGCCCATGAAGTTGGGGTCTTCTACACAGTTTATGGGGCGTAGTGTACCTGCATCCAGCCACTGCTCTGCAATGATGCCGTTCATGGACGGTGTTGTCCCGGTATAGATGGCGGCAATGGCCGAGGCTCGGTCCGTTCCGCAAAAAGGAAATTCTGCTTGACGGAATACTTTACCTTCACGCAGTAAGCGCTTAAACCCCTTTTCTCCGTATAAGGACGAAAATGCTTCCATATAGTCTGTACGCAACTGGTCAATGGTCAATGTTACCACCAGCTTTGGGGAGGCAGGCAGCGGTTGGGCTTGCAGACCACTGAATGTAAGTGCGAGTATGGAAGTTATCAGTCCTTTTTTCATTACTTTCGTTTGTATGTTAGAATGAGGTTGCTTGCAGAACGTATCAGCAAACACAGTGCCAAAGGTAATACTGCTGGCGGAATTCTCTGCGGAATTATTGTCCAAAGCCCTATAAAAAGTGTTAAAACTGCAAAATTAACCAGCATATAGCGGCTTATTTCCCTTTTTCGTACCCTGGATAGCATGAATGGAAGGCAGAAAAGGTGAAATGGATGGAATACAAATAATATATAATTGGGACTTACTGCCGGATGCTGTGAGAATAGTGCTAAAAATGCCAGTATACATCCAGCCATTCCGGCAACCAAGAAGAGTATGAGGTCTATGCCCCAAAGAGTCTTCCCTCTTCGTATGCCGTAAATGCTGATGCCTGCTACAAGTATCAGTAATAGCGAAGCCGACTGCATCGGTGTGATGCCTCTGCTGACGAAGTCGGCTGGTGTTTTACCCGTTACTACGATTTTTTCTTCTTTGGCAACCAGTGGCCGTGCTTGTCCTTCTTTGTCCACAATCTGCGCTTTATTGAAATACTCCTGCATGTAGAAGGGGACGAACATTACCAGCCGCCGGTTGATGGGTTCGTCTGCTTTGCTGCCCATGCATAGGTCCATGCCGAAACGTGACCACAAATGGCCTTCACTGTATTTATGCAGCAAATCCCTGAAAGAGATTCCCGTACTGTTAGCAGTCATATTGTCAGCGTATTGCAGAGTGCCGTTGATGGCACGCTCTATCTGGTCCCGCGGGCGGGTGGCACAATTGTCGTAGAAAAAATTGTAGCGGTATACTCGGTTTTCAGGGCGGTAGTTTTCTGTTAATAGTGCTATCAGGCGTTCTTTTTCCTCTTCTGTTAGGTTTAACGTTTGTTGCCAGACATCGCGTCCCAGATAGTTGTATTCGGCGGCGAAATGCTCATAATCGGTTACTCCAAGTTGATAATCCGTTTCTCCCAAGGCAAAACGGAAGATGAAGTTAGGGGCGTTGAAGTTGAACATGCCGTAATTGAAGACGGCGTCAATGCCACGTGTATAGTTCTCGTACCGTATGGCAGTGTGTCCGAATAGGGAATAAATCTCTCCTCCTGCAGCGCAAGTCAGTAGGCTGACGCGTACGGAGTCTGTTGCAGCAGTCTTTTGCTGTTGTGTCACCTGGGCATTTGCTGAAGGCAAACAGAAGAAAAAGATTACTATATATATATGTATAAGTAGGCTTCGTTTCATGCTGCAAACTTACGGAAAAAACTAATATTATCCCAATTTGTGATTAGGAACTAAAGCGGTTATTCGCGTTATCCCGGTCATCTGTGTCCGAAGAATCTTTTTTAATTATGAACTTGATACAATTCTTAATTCGCATTATTGGTTGTTTTGAATCAACTGTCGAGTACGAGTGGTAGGTATTTTCTATTTACAAACGATACGGGTGCAAGAAATAGTGGTATATTGAACCTGATTCAGTCGTATACTGAATGCCATTCAATCGTATACTGAATAGGGCTCAGTCGTATACTGAATGTAGCGCATTTAGCTGTATTGATAATCAGGTGGTTGTGGTATGATGTTGCGGCTTTAATAAATCTCAACAGAATGTAGAAGTGGCATTGTGGTTGTTTGGTGTGGATGTGAATAAGAATTCTTGTGCAGTTGTTCTTCTAATAAAGAGATGGTTTCTGCTGAATTTCAATATTAATGTTATATCTTTGCGCCGCTAAATTTATGCAATACGGTGAATCTCATTATTGATATAGGAAATACAATCGCCAAGATGGCGGTGTTTGATGGTGGACGTATCGTGGAGGTGGTGTATGACTCCAATCTGACGTTGGAACGGTTGCCTGAAGTATGCCGTACATATACGATTGAAAAAGCGATAGTGGCTACTGTCATTGATTTGAGTAGAGAGGTGTTGTCGCAACTGGAAGATATGGCTGTCCCCATTCTGTGGCTCAATGAAAAGACTTCTCTTCCGGTAGAAAACCTCTATGAAACTCCCCGGACGCTGGGGTATGATCGTATGGCGGCGGTGGTAGGAGCCAATGAGCAATTTCCTGGCAGGGATATACTGGTGATTGATGCCGGTACCTGTATCACTTATGAGTTTGTCGATGCTGCTGCCCGCTATCATGGCGGGAATATCTCTCCCGGCCTGCAGATGCGTTTCAAGGCGCTTCATCAGTTTACCGGACGGCTTCCAATGGTGGCTCTTGAGGGGCGGATGGTGCCCATGGGGAAGGATACCGATACGGCTATCCGTGCCGGAGTACTGAAGGGTATTGAATATGAAATTTCAGGTTACATTACGGTTATGAAGCATAAATATCCTGAACTTTTGGTTTTTTTAACGGGCGGGGATGATTTTTCTTTTGATACAAACTTAAAAAGTATCATCTTTGCAGATAGATTTTTAGTGTTGAAAGGATTAAATAGAATTTTAAACTATAATAATGACAGGCTATAGACAAACACTGTTAGTGCTCTTGCTCACGATATTATCAGGAGCGGCAGTCGCTCAAAATAATACAAATTCTCCCTATACACGATATGGATATGGACAGTTATCTGAACAAGGCTCGAGCAACAGTAGGGCGATGGGTGGTATTGCCTATGGTTTACGGGACAAGTATCAGACTAACTTTGCTAATCCTGCATCCTATACGGCGGTAGATTCGCTGACTTTTATCTTCGATGGAGCAGTCTCTCTACAGAATACAAATCTCAGTAACGGTACTCTGAAACGAAATGCCAAGAATTCCAGTTTTGACTATATCACGATGCAGTTTCGTGCAAGTAAATGGGCTGCCATAAGCTTGGGGTTGCTGCCTTATTCAAACGTTGGATACAGTATGGGAGAATATCGGGAAGATACGGAATTTCCAGACAAATCTACTACGGTAAGCTATTCGGGAGAAGGAGGCTTGCACCAGCTTTATTTAGGTGCCGGTTTTAAAATAATTAAAAATCTTTCTGTCGGTGCGAATTTTTCGTATCTTTGGGGAGATATAACAAGAACCGCTGTGGAGACCTTTCCGTCCAGTTCAAGTGTATTTCCTATTACAATACAGTCTAATGTGGCTGTAAAGAGTTATAAGTTGGATTTTGGAGCGCAGTACACTCACCAGTTTGGGAAAAAACATGTTGCAACGTTGGGAGTTGTCTTTTCTCCGGGGCATGATCTGAGTAACGATGCGTACGAAGTTACGCAGACTGGTAATAGCAATACGGGAGCTACTTCGGTAACAAGGGATACTGTCGTTACTTGTGGCATTCCGACAACATTTGGCGCAGGTGTGACCTACGTGTACGACAACCGACTGACTGTAGGCGCGGATGTAATGTTCCAGAATTGGAGTAAAGTGAGTTATATGAACAATGACGAGGCGTTTTGCGACCGTGGAAGAATATCCGTTGGTGCAGAGTATCTGCCGAATCCTATGGGACGAAGTTATTTGTCTCATGTGAAGTATCGTTTGGGAGCTTATTATTCCAAACCTTATTATAAGATAGACGGTGTACGTGCCGCTGATGAATATGGCGTTACTGCCGGTTTTGGATTGCCCATACCGAGAACCCGTTCCGTATTGAGTCTTTCTGCACAATACGTGCGGACTAAAGGAACCCAAGCAGCGTTCTTGAACGAAAATACATTGCGTATTTGTATCGGAGTAACCTTTAACGAACGCTGGTTCTTCAAGCGTAAAGTGGATTAATGGAAATTGAATAGACAAAAAATATAACAACTAAAATTTAAATACAATGAAAATTAAGACGCTTGTGGCTGTCTTGCTCCTTTCGGGTGGAGTGACCAGCACTTTCGCACAGACTGAAAATTGTAATTCGAACAGTAGTATCTCTCATGAAGCAGTGAGAGCTGGTAACTTTAAGGATGCATACGCTCCTTGTATGGCTGTATTGAAGGATTGTCCTACACTGCGGTATTACACATTTACAGATGCTCAGAAGATTTTAGTGGGTTTCTTGAGTCAGATTAAGGATAGAAATTCTGCTGATTACAAGAAGTATTTTGATGAGTTGATGGATGTATATGATTTGAGAATGAAGTACATTCCTGAATTCATTGGTAAGGGAATGAAGGGCGTGCCGAGTGTGGCTGATGCCTTGGGTGCCAAAGCTGTGGATTATCTTCAGTTCGCTCCTGCTCCGGACCTTAATACGGCTTATAATTGGCTGAAAGAATCTGTTCATGCTGAAAAGGGTGGTTCCAAAGGTGCGGTGTTGCACTATTTCCTGGATACTTCCATGCAGAAGGTAAAGGCTGATGATAATCATACCGACCAGTTTTTCCAGGATTATATTGATGCTTCCAAGTATGCAGATGACGCACTTGCTGCTGAAACCAAGGAAGCTAAGAAGGCTAACTTGCAAGCTATCAAGGATAACCTCGTGGCCATGTTCATTCAGAGTGGTGTAGCTGATTGTGAATCTTTGCAGAATATCTATGGTCCTAAGGTGGAAGCAAGCAAGACTGACTCCGCTTTCTTGAAGAAGGCATTGAACATCCTGAAATTGATGAAGTGCAACGAAAGCGAAGTTTACTTCAAGGCATCTGAGTACATGTATCAGATTGACCCGACTGCCGATGCAGCTGTAGGTGTAGCATACATGTACTATAAGAAAGGTGACTATGACAATGCCGTGAAGTATTTTGATGAAGCATTGGCTAAAGAAACAGATAATGACAAGAAGGCTGAAATGGCATACGCTACTGCCGCAGCCTTGATGCAGGCCAAGAAACTCTCTCAGGCAAGAAGCTACTGCCAAAAGGCTATGAGCTTTAAGGAGAACTATGGAGAGCCTTATATTTTACTGGCACAGCTTTACGGCTCCAATCCTAACTGGACCGATGAGCCTGCTCTGAATAAGTGTACTTACTTTGTAGTAATTGACAAGCTGCAGAGAGCTAAAGCTGTAGATCCTTCAGTTACAGAACGTGCTAACGAATTGATTAGTACTTATTCCCGCCACACTCCCCAGGCTAAAGACCTCTTTATGTTGGGTTACAAAGCTGGTGACCGTATCACTATCGGTGGATGGATAGGTGAATCTACAACTATCAGATAAAATCATGTTGCTACAACCCATCAACATTGTTTATCATAAAAATGCGAGCATAACCATTGTCCTTGGGGCAATGGTTATGCTTCTTTTATTTTCTTCGTGTTCCGGGAAGAAGAAGGAGCTGGGAGATGCCATTACCGAGCGTGACTCTATGGCAGTGATGGATACCCGCGGGGTGACTACACTGGTTTCTGATTCCGGTGTAACGCGTTACCGCATCAATACGGAAGAGTGGCTGGTCTTTGACCGGAAGAATCCTCCTTACTGGGCTTTTGAAAAGGGGGTCTATTTGGAGAAGTTCGACTCTATCTTCCAAGTGGAGGCGAGTATCAAGGCTGATACAGCCTACTTCTTTAATAAGGAGGAGTTGTGGAAACTGATGGGGAATGTGCATATACAGAATTTGAAAGGTGAGCAGTTTGATACAGAGCTGCTGTATTGGGACCAGCGGACACAAAGAATTTATTCGGATGAGTTTATCCGTATCGAACAGCCTGACCGTATCATTACGGGACATGGCTTTGAATCCAACCAGCAGATGACCGTTTACACGATTCGCAAGCCGGAGGGTATCTTCTATGTTGACGAGGAGACTGCCGCAGCAGACAGCTTGCAGACTGATACCATAAATTGATAAAATGGATACCGTTATTTTTTTATTGATAACCATGGCTTTCTCCGCTTTCTTTTCAGGAATGGAGATTGCCTTTGTTTCCGTAGATAAACTGCGTTTTGAGATGGAAAGGAAGTCAGGCGTCACTTCCAGTATCATTTCCTATTTCCTTCGCAACCCGAACAACTTTATCTCGACCATGCTCGTGGGCAATAACATTGCGCTTGTCATTTATGGTATCTTGATGGCACAAATCATAGAGGTGAATCTTCTTGCCGGAATTATTTCCAATCATTTTGTAATGGTGTTGGTGCAGACTGTAATTTCCACTCTTATTATTTTGGTAACCGGTGAGTTCTTGCCGAAGACTTTGTTTAAAATCAATCCCAATCTGATGCTGAGGGTATGTGCCATTCCTTTATTCATATGTTATGTCATTCTGTTTCCTGTTTCAAAGTTTGCATCGGGATTGTCGTATCTGTTCCTTCGGATATTTGGGATGAAAGTAAACAAGGAGGCGTCGGCCAAGGCTTTTGGCAAAGTGGATTTGGATTACTTCATCCAGTCGAGCATAGAGAATGCGGAAAGTGAAGAAGAACTGGATGCAGAGGTAAAGATATTCCAAAATGCGCTTGACTTTTCGAATATAAAGATACGCGACTGTATTGTACCGCGTACAGAGGTGGTAGCTGTAGATCTGACCACTACATTGGAAGAATTGAAATGTCTTTTTGTGGAGTCGGGTATTTCCAAAATCATAGTATATGATGGAAATATAGATAATGTGGTGGGATATATTCACTCGTCGGAGATGTTCAGGAATCCGGTGGACTGGAGGAATAACGTGAAGGAAGTGCCTATTGTACCCGAAACGATGTCGGCCCACAAACTGATGAAACTGTTCATGCAGCAGAAAAAAACGATTGCTGTAGTGGTGGACGAATTCGGTGGTACGGCGGGTATCGTCTCTTTGGAGGATTTGGTGGAAGAAATTTTCGGCGATATTGAGGATGAGCATGATAATACGTCCTATGTATGTAAGCAGCTGGGTGAACGTGAATATGTGCTTTCGGCCCGTCTGGAAATAGAAAAGGTAAATGAGACTTTCGGGCTCGACCTGCCGGATTCCATCAACACACTCTTTATAATTTCATAAATATCCTCTTTTTTCATCTGTTCTAAATTCATTGGTAGCACTTTTGTCTGATATTTTTCTTCCTTTTCAGCCGCTAGCTGCTTTGTGCTTTCTGAATATGGATGAATCGTATTTAATAAAACAACAAATGGCTTTTTCAATGCTTTCAGTTGTTTGATCGTTTCTTCTTCCGCTGGCTCATATTGTTTTGCTGCAATTTCCCCAAAAGAGCCATCACAAGTTACAACTACACCGATCGTTGAATGTTCCGTGATCACTTTCTTTGTTCCAATTGCCGCTGCTTTCGTAAATGGTATTTCATAATCAAACCAAGGTGTTTTTACAAGCCTCTCTTCTTCTCCTTCCATGTGTCCTGTAGCGCCTTCCACCATATATCCCACACAATCGATCAGTCGGACATTTAATTCGATTCCTTCTTCCGTCTTTATTGATACTGCTTCATTTGGAACAAATTTCGGTTCTGTTGTCATGATCGTTTTACCACTTGAAGATTGTGGAAGTTCGTCATTTGCACGATTTCTGTCGTTTTCATCTTCGATATTTGGCAATACCATCAGATTCATAAAACGTTTGATAAATGTACTCTTTCCTGTTCGCACCGGACCAACAACACCAATGTAAATCTCTCCGTTTGTCCTTGCTTTCATATCCTTATATACATTAAACTGATCCATAAGTTCCTCCTTTATAGACTGATAAAGTATATGAAGACGATAAGAAAAAAAGACCAGAAATCTGCTTATTACAGTTTCTGATCTTTTTGTTTCCATATATGATCTATGTATCTTATACTCCCTGGAAGAATC
>OGXZ01001998.1_pt1 | contig 10945 bp, 9 predicted proteins | sample 1576431 | NCBI WGS metagenome assembly OGXZ01 (sample SAMEA3541590, study PRJEB24748) | human gut metagenome | biome: human gut; feature: human-associated habitat; material: faeces | place: China | collected 2012
GGCTGACAAGTTCCCTCAGATTACATCGCTCATGTATGTAGACAACCAGAAGCTTCTTCAATAGTCAGCGGAAGTACGTATTTCTCATCCAGTTCCAACCCGTTAAAGTTGAAATGGATGGGGTAGAGCTGTATATTCTCTCCCGCAGGAATATGGCAAATGTTTGATTCAAAAGAATAATGCTGTTCTGCAAGGGGGACATACCAGAGGTCCTGACGACCTACGGGGAATTTTTCCTGGTTAAGTATTCGGAGCGTATCCTCATCCACGGCTATTTTTGCATCGATATTCCGACTGTTGCTTTTCGAGCCGCTGACAATGACCGGCAACTGGTATATTCCTGTTCCATCCGGCTGATAGCGTACATAAATTTCACTCAAGCCGTTGTCACCTAAAGGTGCCTTGAAAGAAAGCATCTGTGTGTAAAGTTCATCTTTCCACTCGTCATTGCATGCACTGAATGTTGCATACATCCCCAGTATCATTCCTAAAATATATAATTTTCTCATATTGATCTTTTGGTTTATAATGTTAACACTAATCATAATTCTGCCATCCGGGAGCTTGTGAGAGATTATTGTTGCGTTTCAGCTCATCGAAGCTGATAGGCCAGAAGTACTGTTTGCGTGAGAAAGAAGTCTGTAGTTCGGCCACTCTGACTGGCAGATAAAACATGTCCTTGTATTCTTCGTTCATCAGTGTATTGCAACCGTAGATTTGTTCTCCTTCATGTTCTTCGACAATTTTCCAACGACGCAGGTCATAGTAGCGTTGGGTTTCCGCAAAGAATTCGATCTGCCGTTCATGAACTATTTTTTCAAAGAATTTTTTCGGGTTTTCATATACTTCATCGCTATAGTCGGGGACTCCGGCACGCATACGGACAGGCTTAACTCCACGTCGCATCTGTTCTTTGTCACGGAAGATGTCGTAAGTCTGGCTTCCGTCCCATGAGGTCACCTGGTAGTGTGTCCCTTCGGAAATATTATTCAGTGCTTCTGCATACATTAGTAATATGTCGGCATAACGAAGTGTAGGTTCCACTTTTTGGTAGATAGAGCCTCCCCATTTGGCGCAATCGTTCGGATTTACATATTTCATGATGCCGATGCCCGTAATGCACCAGTTATCAGATCCATTGATACGACCGTCGGTTGCTCCGCGATAATACCAGATTTGTTTATTTCGTGAGTCTTTTCCTCCTTCTTCCTTAATGCTCAGTGCGTTCCATTGAGCTCCGTTGAAAGCTACGGAAGCATAGAAACGAGGTTCACGGTTGGTGTATCCCCACCATACTCCATTTTTTACATTGTCGTACTTGTGTTCATCTTTGTTTTCATCGTTTGTGAACTTCCCTTTCCATAATGTGTAGCATTCTTTGTCAAATGATGTACCATCCGCCGTGGCGTATGCTTCACTTTGCTTCAGGGTCATTCCGTGTACGTTATATCCTCCAAAAGTTCCGGGCAGTTGATGCTTTACGAAATCTACCATCGTGTTGTCTGTTTTTAAGTCATTGCTGTCACCATTGGTTCCTCGGGTAAAAATAAGTTCCGGATTTTCGGCTGCATAGATATCTCCATTAAAAAGAGACCGATATGATTCAAATGGATCTATATTGGACCATCCTTCCGGAAAAGGCTTGTTACTGTATTCCTCATGATATGGCGGTTCAATAGTGGTTGGATAAGCCTCGTCTGTACTAACCGGGCGTCTTTCAAAAGTATAAAGTTTGTAGAGTCCGCTCATTTCCGAGTACTCGATCATGTCTCTGGCAGCAGCAGCGGCTTTTGCCCATTTCTCTTCATTGTATTCTTGTGGAATCAACTGTTGCCCGTCCTTGTTGGTGAAGTCTGCCATTTCCGTATTTCCGTTTACCAGCGGACTGGCAGCATAAAGGAAAACTTTGGCACGTACAGCCAACGCGGCCCCTTTAGTCGGGCGGGCAATGTTCAAGTTATCGCGTTTTTCGAACAGTTCGGTAGCTGCAATTTCCAGTTCCGAAGTGATGAATGACACGCACTCATCATAGGTTTTACGTGGGTAGGCCAGCTCGTCATACGATTTTGTATAGTCGGCTCCTTCCGGTGGTAGGATAGGTATCGGACCGAATTTTCTCAGCAGTAACCAGTAAAAATAGGCACGCAGAAAACGTGCCTGTCCTCTTACGTCCGTCACTTCCTCCGGAGTGAGATCTTCATTCTCATACAATTCATTCAGTAGAATGGAGGCTTGATAGATTCCGTCATACGACCATTTCCAAGCATTTTGGCCACCAGTGGAATTTAAATATTCGCCGCGCTTGAATTTAGCAAAACGATCTCCTCGTTCGTTGAATACTTGGTCGTCTGAGAAATTGAAAGGGCATACGTCACTGTGTCCCACCTCCAGATTATCTCCCTGCAGGCGACTGTAGCAGAATGACAGCCATTGAAGTGTATAGTCTTTGTCCGAGAAAATGCGTTCTGTAGATTGTTGGTCTCTGAAATAGCGATCTACATTTAGGAAATCGGAACAGGAAGTGAGTCCCAAGCCGAGTACCACTGCTCCCAATAAAATGTATTTATTTTTATTCATAACTTTTCTTTTAATGATTGTTTTAGATTCCTACTGTCAGTCCGATGGTCACTGTTCTGGATAACGGATATTGTTGTCCATTGGAACTACCCAGTTCCGGATCCCAAAGCTTAAAGTCGGAGAAGGTCAGCAGATTCGTTCCCATCAGGTAGAGGCGCACACGGTCCAAATGGAGTTTATTGACAAACCGTTTGGGGATGTTGTAACCTAATTCCACATTCTTTAAACGGATGTACGAACCGTTTCGCAGCCAGTAAGTAGAAGCACGATAGTTGTTGCTATTACCTCCATAACTCAGACGCGGGTATTTGGCATTCGGATCTTCGTTGGTTCCCAGCGACCAGTAGTTACCCACTACATCCGTCAGAATATTGCCCCATGACTTCTCTTGGAATGGATATACGGTGAATCCGTCTATGAAGAAGGATGACTTGCCGGCTCCTTGGAAGTGAACGTTGATATCAAATTCTTTCCATTGTGCAGATACACCGAACCCGTAAATCAGGTTAGGGCGGGTGGTCGCACCAATGGGCACTTCGTCATCTCCGTTAATGACTCCGTCACCGTTTACGTCCTTGTATTTGATGTCTCCCGGCATGATGCCTGAACCCTGTGAGGGTCTGTTGCGGATTTCTTCATAGTCCTTGAACAGCCCTTCGGCTATCAGACCGCGTGCCTGGTCTACACGGAATCCGTATTTCATCTTATACGGATAGCGGCTGTTCTCTTCGTCATACTCCTTGATTTCATTCTTACTATAGGTCATGTTGGCACGTACTGTAAGATCTACCTCACCTATTCTCTGCTTATAAGCGATATTACCGTCAAAACCTTCGGACAAGACAGATCCCACGTTAGCATAAGGTTTTGTTGTGATGTGATTCAGACCGATGATTTGAGGAAGGTAACTACGTACCATATAAATACCGTTGCGCTGTTCGTGGAAGTAGTCAATGCTGCCACTGAACTTATCATTGAACATAGAGAAGTCAAGTCCGAGGTCATGTTTCTTGGCTACCTCCCAAGTGATGCTGCTTGATGCAATTCTCGAATAGGTCAGTCCGGTATAATAATAATTACTGGTGCCGATATCACCGTAATAATAACCGTCTTCATCCCATGTCCCGAATTTCTCTACGTATGGGAAGCGGGTTCCCACATTGTCGTTACCTACCTTACCATATGAGTAGCGCAGCTTAAACATATTCAGCCATTTGAGATGTTTCTTGATGATTGACTCTTCAGCGATGTTCCATGCTACAGAATAGGCGGGAAAGAATCCAAACTGCTGACCTGAGGCGAAGTTCTCGGAACCGTTGTAACCGAAATTAAAGTCAAAGAAGTAGCGGTATTTCCATCCGTATGTGAAACGTCCTGCAAACCCCTGATGACGATTCTGAATACTCTGCACAATCTTCTCGTAGCTATCTGTATTGCCGTTGTGAGATGTATTGGTAGTCTTATCCTGAGAATACTTTAAAACGGCCCCTAGCATGTGGTCGCCAAACGTACGGTTATAGTGTAGCTCTGCCTCCAAGTATTCCTTCCGTTGTCCACTTGAATACATCGTTCCGTCCATCAGTTTCTGCGTCTCTATTCTTCTGAATTGCAGTTCTCCGTCGGAGGTACGCTGCCGTTCCGCTAACCAACTTTCCGGCCATTTGAAACGGTTGTCACCGTTATCCGTATATGTATCGAATCCGAAACGTTCGTAGAATTTTAATCCCTTTGTGATAAATTTCAAATCTTGTTCAAGATTAACCGTAGTCTGTATTTTATTCTTCCATGTTTCCTGATATCCCTGTTGGGTGGTCAGTACCCACGGATTTCTTCGTCCTTCACTACCGACTGCTGCCCATTTCCCGTCACTATACTGTACCGGAGAAGCGATGGGACTGTATCCCATTAACGAGTGCCATATTTCATGATACTGGCTTCCCGGCAGTCGAGCGGAGGGTCCTGTGGCAAGTAGCCCACAGAGTAACCTGGGCTCCATACCACCTCGCCTTGTGTAGGCTGTTCCAATCCAGCGATGATTTTCATCAAGGTAGATTTACCTGCACCGTTCAGACCGATGATGCCTATTTTTGCTCCGTAGAAGAACGATAGGTAGATGTTCTTCAGAATCTGTTTCTGGTTTTGTGGGATAATCTTAGATACGCCCACCATTGAGAAGATGATCTTCTTGTCGTCAACTGTTGCCATATAATAATTTAAAAAATGTGTTATGCCAATCGGATGCTCATCGGGCTCACGGTGATGAGTCGCTTCTTGTAGAGATCTCCGATGGCACGCTTAAATACTTTCTTGCTTACGTGGAATCGCTCGTAGATATCGTCTGCCTCGCTCTTGTCGCCCAGATTGCATTCCCCGTCATTGTCGAGCAGGTACTGGTAGAGGGTTTCAGCGAAATCGGCAGTCTGTTCCATGCCGGTCTTCTGCAGGGTAACGTCTATCTTTCCGTCTGGGCGTACTCGTCCGATGTAGCCCTTTAGTTTGTCGCCTGTATGGATATACTGGAATATCTGGCTCTTGTAGAGCAGACCGGAGTACTGGTTATCGATGATGACCTTGAATCCGAGGTCGGTTTTCTGCCAGACGAGCAGATCCACTTCCTCTCCGTGCTTGTAGTGAGGATGGTCTTCCTTCAGGTATCTTTCCACCTTGGCTGAGGCTACGATGCGGTAACTCTCCTCATCGATATGGATATGAACGATGTAGGAATTGCCCAATACCATGCGCTTCTTCTGTTCACGGAATGGACAGAAGATATCTTTCATCAGTCCCCAACCGAGGAAAGCACCATATTCGTTGACCCATTTCACTTCGAGATAGGCGAAGTCGCCCACTTTGGCAAGAGGGGTTTCGGTGGTGGCGATGATACGCTCTTCCTGGTCGAGATAGATGAAAACGTCAATCTCGTCGCCAATGGAAAGTCCCTCCGGTACGTAGCGGGTAGGAAGGAGGATTTCTCCCTCATCGCCTCCGTCGAGGTACATGCCGAAATCTACTTTCTTTACAACTCTGAGGCGGTTGTAATCGCCGAGCTTTATCTTGTTTGCCATGTTTTCTTGTTTACTTCTTTTCTTGGATTCTTATTCCTTTTTGTGAATTCTGATCTTCTTTCTACGAATGTGAATTCTATGATCTTAGATTACATCCTCCTGTTCACTCTTTTTCTGAACAATATTTTCCTGGACTTTTTCTTCCTGAATGTCCTTTGCAGGAGTCTCGTCTTCAGCAGAATTAGCCTCTACGGTTTTCTCGATCATTCCGTCTTTCAGGTGAATGGTGCGGTCGGTGATGGCAGCAAGTCCCTCATCGTGGGTTACGATAACGAAGGTCTGTCCGAACTTGTCACGCAGATCGAAGAACAGTTGGTGCAGTTCTGCCTTGTTTTTGGTATCGAGGCTTCCTGATGGTTCATCGGCCAGGATGACGGCAGGATTGTTGACCAATGCTCGGGCCACAGCCACACGCTGTTTCTCGCCACCGGAGAGTTCGGCAGGCTTGTGGTTGGCTCTATCGCTCAGACCCATGAACGCCAGCAGTTCCTCAGCGCGTTCCTTTGCCTGTTTGCGACTCTTGCCGGCAATGAAGGCAGGAATCATGATGTTCTCCAATGCGGTGAACTCAGGCAGGAGCTGGTGAAACTGGAACACGAAGCCCAGATGCTGGTTGCGGAAATCGCTCAGTTTCTTGGTGGAGAGCATGCTCACATCAATGCCGTCGATGATGATATTTCCTGCGTCAGGCTTATCGAGGGTTCCGATGATCTGGAGCAGCGTGGTTTTGCCGGCTCCGCTGGGACCGACAATGCTTACCACCTCGCCCTTGTCGATGTGCAGGTCGATGCCCTTAAGTACCTGCAGCGAGCCGAAGCTTTTGGTTATGCCTTTGATATCTATCATTTTTCTTTTCTTTTCGTTTGTATCAGTAGGCAAAGTTAAGCAAAATAATTGGAAATGCCTAATAGTTGAAGACAAAATAACTAAGTTTTTCTTAAAAATGTTTGGAATGTAGGGTTTCGGGAGAAATGTTTACATTATTTAGTGCGGAAAATGTGCTCATTTCGAATAAAAGTAGTAACTTTGCATTTAAATAGTTTCTGATTTTGATATTTTTCAAATATGATTTGATATTTTACCAGATATGATAGATAGACCGACGATAGAAAGAATTATGGATTCCACCAAGATAGAAGAGGTGGTAGGAGAATTCGTGACCCTTAAGAAACGAGGGGTCAACTACATCGGCTTGTGCCCTTTCCACAACGACTCTCATCCGTCTTTCTCCGTATCGCCGACCCGTGGCATCTGTCATTGTTTCACCTGTGGCAAGGGTGGTAATGCCATCAACTTCCTCATGGAACTGGAACAGATGACCTATCCCGATGCCTTGCGATGGCTTGCCAAGAAATATCATATCGAAATCAAGGAACGAGAACTGACCAACGAGGAAAAACAGCGGGAGAGCGAAAGGGAATCTATGTTCATCGTCAACGAGTGGGCTGCCAAGTATTTCCAGGATATCCTTCAGAATGATGTGGACGGTCGTGCCATCGGTATGCAGTATTTCAGAAGCCGCGGTTTCAGAGATGACATCATCCGAAAATTTCAGCTCGGCTTTTCGCTCAACAGTCGTACTGCTCTCGGCGAGGCGGCTGTGAAACAGGGTTATAATCCGAAGTATCTGGTCAAGACGGGTGTGCTCATCGCCTCTGATAATGAACCGGGAAAGTATTTCGACCGATTCTCAGGCCGTGCCATCTTCCCATGGTTCAGTGTGAGTGGCAAGGTGGTGGCTTTCGGCGGACGTGTGCTCGATAGCCGTACCAAGGGTGTGAGCCAGAAATATGTCAACTCGCCCGACAGTGAGATTTATCACAAGGAACGTGAACTCTACGGACTTTTCCAGGCGAAGAAGGCGATAGCCAAGGAAGATTGCGTGTTTATGGTGGAGGGCTATACTGACGTGATTTCCATGCACCAGTGTGGCATTGAAAACGTGGTGGCCAATTCGGGTACGGCACTCAGCATCTATCAGATCCGACTCTTGCATCGATTTACCAATAATATCGTATTGCTCTATGATGGTGATCAGGCGGGTGTGCATGCTGCCCTGAGAGGAACCGACATGCTGCTGGAGGAGGAGATGAACGTCAAGGTGCTTTTCTTGCCTGATGGTAACGACCCTGACAGTTTTGCACGCAATCATACTGCCGAGCAGTTCAGACAATATATTGCAGACCATCAGACAGACTTTATCCAGTTTAAGACCGACGTGATGCTCAAAGGCGTCACCGACCCCGTGAAGCGAAGTGAGGCCATCAATTCCATCGTGGAGAGCATCTCGAAGATCAAAAATCAAATTACCCGAGCGGCTTATATCACCGACTGTTCTCATCGTCTGGGAGTCAACGAGGCGGTTATCATCAATGCCCTCAATTCCTTCATCCGCAACGGAATGAGCGAGCAGGTGAAGGAGGAACGCCGGGCTGCAGGACTCAGAGATGCCGGCTATCCGGTGAAGCAGCAGGCGCTGAGACAGGCGGCTGTCACTCCGCTTGACAAACTGATGGAGGTGGAAGACCTGCTCATCAAACTGGTAATCCATCATGGCGATGAAATCATCAAGGTGCAGGATGCTGACGGCAATGATGTGGAACTGCCAGCCGCCCAGTATATCTATCTGGACATGGAGGGCGATGACTTCAAGTTCCACCATTCCATCTACAATCAGATTATGGCTGAGGCTATGGAGCATATTGAGGAGGAAGGATTCAGATGTGAAACCTATTTCGCTTCTCATCCCAACCCGGAAATCAGTAGGATAGCCGGTATTCCGACGGGTGAGCAGGAGATAACGACGGCAAGTCTGCAGATGAAGATGAATGAGGAGAAACTGCGCCAGCATCAGATTGCTATGGGTGCAGACCAGGCTCAGACACTGAAAGCTCTTCGTGAAGCAGAAGCTTATGATGGTCCTTCTCTGATCATTGCTTATGCTCCTTGTATCAACCACGGTTTGAAGAAGGGTATGGGTAAATCTCAGGCAGAAGAAAAGGCTGCTGTTGAATGTGGTTACTGGCATTTGTGGCGTTATAATCCTGCTTTGGAAGCTGAAGGCAAGAATCCGTTCACACTGGATAGCAAAGAACCGGATTGGAGCAAGTTCCAAGACTTCTTGAAAGGTGAAGTCCGTTTTGCCTCTGTTATGAAACAATATCCGGCTGAAGCAGCAGAATTGTTCCAGGCTGCAGAAGATAATGCTAAGTGGCGTCTGCGTAGCTATAAGCGTATGGCTGCTGAAAACTGGAATGTTGAAGCTTGATTTTAACTTTTAGCCTGTAATATTATTCCTTATTTTAAGGTAGAAATATATCATAAGGCTGTATAAATAGTAAGGTGTGTCAAATGGAAGTTTTGCTTCGTTGGCACACCTTATTTTTTTTGTTGCGTTTTTACTGGCGTGAACCAGCGTTATCTCAAACCGGATTATTCGTATAGAAACTTCTGTTTTTATAAGAAGCCTTCTTGCTCGCTCAAAATATTTAGGTATATTTGTGTTACAATAAATGGGAAGAAATGGAATTTGACAAAAGACATAGTTATTTAATTCAATGGCTGATCGGGATTGGAGATCTGGTAGTATTGAATATCATGTTTATTGTGGTGTATATGCTGTTGGGCTCGTTTTATACGAAAGCCATAGCGTATAATATTCGGGAAGTTTTGTTGTTGTTGAATTTCTGTTATTTTTTGTCGCTGTATTTTATCCCGATTCAGTTACATAAATCTATCGTTTATCTGGACAAAGTCGTTCAGCGGGCTTGTGGTTTGATTACTTTGCTGATTTTCTTGTTTAGTACCTGCCTGATATTCCTGAATGTAGGCGATGTACTTGCTACCTTTTTGTTGGTGTATTATGTCTCTACCCTGGTTGTCTTTTCATGTTGGCGTGTCTGTGTCAGAATGCTGCTGAAGTTTTACCGCCGGAAAGGATATAATTTCAAGAAAGTAATTATTGTGGGTGCCGGAAAGAACGGTATGGAACTGTATCGTGTCATGAAGGATGATATTTCATCTGGTTTTAATATCTTGGGGTTCTTTGACGACAATCTGACACTTAAAGATATTTTGCCGAATTATTTAGGAACAACTGATCAGGTGGAAAAATATGCTGTGGAAAAGGATATTGATGAGATCTATTGTACGTTGCCGGGAACAAATGATGAGAAAATTCTCCGTTTGCTTAATTTCTCGGAAAAGAATATGATTCGTTTCTATATGGTTCCTGAGATATACAGGAATATCAAGAAGAGTATGGTGATGGAAATCCTGGAATCAATTCCGCTTTTGACGTTGCGTCGTGAGCCATTGCAGGCATTTTATAACCGGGCTTTGAAGCGGGCTTTTGATATTGTCTTTTCATTATGTATTCTTTGTACGATTTTCCCTATTCTATATGTCGTTATTGGCTTCTTGATTAAGCGGAGTTCTCCGGGCCCCATTTTCTTTAAACAAAAACGTACTGGCTTATATGGTCGGGATTTTGAATGCTACAAATTCCGGACGATGCGTGTGAATGCTGAGGCAGATACGATGCAGGCCGTGAAAGATGATCCGAGAAAAACGAAGATTGGAGATTTTTTACGAAGGACGAATTTGGATGAGTTTCCTCAATTTATCAATGTCTTGAAAGGCGATATGTCGGTGGTAGGTCCTCGTCCGCATATGTTAAAACATACAGAACAATATTCGGCTTTGATTGACAAATATATGGTACGTCATTTGGTTAAGCCCGGTGTAACCGGTTGGGCACAGGTGACGGGCTATCGGGGCGAAACCAAAACATTGGAACAAATGGAAGGGCGTGTTAAGCGGGATGTCTGGTATATTGAAAACTGGTCTTTCTTCCTGGATCTTAAGATTATAGTCGTAACATTGCTGAATATGTGCCGAGGAGAGAAGAATGCTTATTGACAAGCAATGCACAGATTTTCTGCATTTGTGTAATCTTGTATTTATAAATATCGTATCTTTGCAGCCATGGGAAGAATTGTAGCAATAGATTACGGCAGGAAACGGTCTGGAGTGGCTGTGACAGACACTTTGCAGATGATAGCTAATGGTTTGACTACTGTACCGAGTGGAGAACTGGTGAAGTTTTTATCAGATTATGTAGCGAAAGAACCTGTTGACCTGTTTGTAGTAGGACAGCCTAAACAAATGAATAATGAGCCTTCGGAAAATATGAAATATGTGGAGGCTTTCGTTACTCATTTGAAAAGATCGATTCCGCAGATCCCTGTTCAATATTACGATGAACGCTCGTAGTTCTCGTCCGAGATTCTCGCCAGTTTGCG
>OGXZ01001999.1_pt1 | contig 10938 bp, 9 predicted proteins | sample 1576431 | NCBI WGS metagenome assembly OGXZ01 (sample SAMEA3541590, study PRJEB24748) | human gut metagenome | biome: human gut; feature: human-associated habitat; material: faeces | place: China | collected 2012
AAGCCGATACTCTGCGATTTGCAACTACTGCAGGAAAGAACATCTGGTTTGACCGTTGATGTCGAGATGGAAATGCATGGCTTGCACATCACGAAATTTCTCCTTGCTCACCCACTCGCCCAGCGCGGCAGCACCATCGAAACCCTTGCACAGGTCCCAAGGCTGTCCTGCCTCGCGAAGCTTCTTCTGCAGCTCGCGGGCGGTGAAGTCGATGCCCACGGTCACAGCGTCATAATATCTGTGTGCGAAGCGCTCAGGCACGGTCTTGCCCAGCTTGCAGATGCGCACAACAAGCTCTGCCTCATAGTCGATCTGTCCCAGGTGGTCAGGTATGAAGAAGGGCTTGCGGTCCTTCAGCAACGCCGAGTCGGCCTTGGTAAAAATGACGGGAGTCTCTGGTTTATATAACGTTCCGTCCAGCTCTTTATTGTGCTGAGCGTAATTCATTCCAACTGCAAATATCTTCATTTTCTCTCTTTCCTTTTTGTTTGTATGTCACTGATGCTCACAAAGGTACTTCATTTTTCCGATATCTGCAAGAAAGCGGCGCGTTTTTGCACAAACAGCCTTGTTCAACATAAAGGCAAGAGAGAAAAGAGGAAGGCATGAAAGAGAACGGAAGATGAATGAAAAAGAACGGAAGATGAATGAAAGAAAACGGAAGATGAATGAAAGAAAACGGAAGATGAATGAAAAAGGGCGCAAAAACAGGAGGTAAGGCAGGATAAAAAGAAAAGATGGAAGACAGAGAGAAAAGAGAAGATGCAGGAGAGAGGAGAAAAATGCAGGAGAGAAAAGAAGAAGTGCAGCAAAAAACAAAAAAATATACCCTTTCGGGTGCAATATAAATTATTTTTCTTATATTTGCACCCGAAAGGGTATAATTATTTTAAACGTCTACCTTTAAAAAAGTTTACAGCTATGGACATGTCTTTATCTTCTTTTGTTAAAGAGCGCCGCAAGCAGCTCAACCTGACGCAAACCGATTTGGCAGAGAAATCGGGCGTCGGACTGCGGTTTGTGCGCGAGCTTGAGCAAGGCAAGCAGACCTTGCGCATGGACAAGATCAACCAGGTGCTGGCCTTGTTCGGACATGAGGTGGGAGCGGTGCCTGCCGCCTCGCTACGCCAATAAACCAACAACCCACTTAACGTCTGTTGACAAGATGAAAAGAGCAAAGATTTTTATGTATGACCGCTATGCCGGCCTGCTGACTGAAGACGAGAACGGCTTCACCTTTGCCTACGACACCGCTTACATGGAGCAAGAGGGTGCCGAAGCGATAAGCCTTACCATGCCTCTGCGCGAGGAGCCTTATAAAGACAAAGTGCTGTTTCCTTTCTTCGACGGTCTTATTCCTGAAGGATGGCTGTTGGGCATAGCCGAACGCAGCTGGAAGATAAACCAGCGCGACCGCATGTCGCTATTGCTGGCGTGCTGCAAAGATTGCATCGGCGCGGTGAGCGTTGTTCCTTACGAAGAAGACAACAACCCTTAAAAAACGACAACTATGGAAAAATGTCTCTACTGCTATAAGCCCTTAAAACCGGGACAGACCGACTTTCACCCTGCCTGTGCCCGAAAACTCTTTGGAAAGAAAGAAGCACCTGTGCTACCATACACACGGGCAGAGATTGCAGACCTCGCCAAACAGGTCATAAGAGCACAGACCACGCTCACAGGTGTGCAAGCCAAGCTGTCGCTTGACATCAACCCTGGCGGACGAAACGAGCCTTCGCGCTTCACCATCGTCGGTCTGTGGGGACGCTTCATCCTCAAGCCCCAGACCGAGGTCTACCGCTCGCTGCCAGAGCTGGAGGACCTCACCATGCACATGGCCGAGGCAGCAAAGATAGCTGTTGTGCCCCACTCGCTCATACGCTTTGCCGACGGCGAGCTGTGCTACATCACACGCCGCATAGACCGCGAAGCCGACGGACGGAAGATCGCCATGGAAGACATGTGCCAGCTGTCGGAACGCCTTACCGAGTATAAGTATAAAGGCTCTTACGAACAGGTGGCAAAGCTGATAAAAAAATATTCGGCCATGCCACAACTGGACCTTGTCAACTTCTGGGAGGTGGTGATCTTCTCGTGGATCACGGGCAATGCCGACATGCACCTTAAAAACTTCTCGCTCTATAACACCTCCCTCGGCCACTGTCTCACCCCTGCCTACGACCTGCTGTCAACAGCCATCGTCATGCCTGAAGACAAGGAAGAGTTGGCGTTGACGCTCAACGGCAAAAAGAGCCGCATCGTGCGTCGCGACTTTGAGAAAGCCATCCTCGGCTCTGGCATAAGCGAAAAGGTTGTTGAAAACATTGCGAAGAAGTTTCGCAAAGCGCTCATCAAATGGCTTGACCTCATTGACCAATCGTTTCTTCCCGACGATTTCAAGAAACAATATAAACGGTTGGTCATCAAACACATGGTGCTGCTAAGATAAAACTTTTTCAACGATAGCTGTGCTTACACACAGAACAATGATTGCCTAAAAATATACCCTTTCGGGTGTAACATAAGAACATTCGCTTATGTTTACACCCGAAAGGGTATAATCTTATAATAACTTTTAACAAATTAACGAGCTGTATAAACGAAAGAAGGGAGAACCGACAATCGCGTCGTCTCTCCCCCATCACAATCCTTTGTGGTTTTACCACCCTGCAAATCAATCTATATATGCTGTAATCCTTTTGACAATCCATTTGCTTTACCTAAACCAATTTAAACTAAATCCCTATCTTTCCTAACTGCGATTCTTTCTATTATTTACCCAATTATCATATCATCAATATAAAATCATTACCTTTAAAAACTAATTATCACGCTTTCTAATTAGCTAAACCTTAAACTTTTACGCTTTACTTAATTATTTCCTTTTGACATTGCAAAGATATGAACTTTCTCACACACTTCATTAAAAAAAGATGCGAAAACATGCAATATTGCTGTGCAAACGTTTGACTGCATAGCCTTTCGGCGTATTTAAGGGCGATGTTGGGAACGACTATAATATAATAAGGTGGTGGGAACGCCTATAATATAATAAGATGTTGGGAACGTCTATAATATAATAAGGTGTAGGGAGCGTCTATAATATAATAAGGTGGTAGCTGACGAGTTCTTGCCTAAGCAAGAACTTGTCAATCAAACATGCAGCGAGGATTCATCAAGGCGGGTGAGCGCCAGTCGATGCCGCGGTCAGAGAGCGCGTCGGAGAGACGACTCCAGTAGGCATGGCAGAAGCCCATGGAGCGCGGTGTGTCCTTGAGATGCGAGAGAGCCTCGCGCTGGGCATCGTCGATGACCTCCTCAAACCGTGCTGTCCATTCCACAGGGTCGTCCTTCATGTACCCCTGCTCTATCAGGTCGAGCTTTCCACTGTCGGCATACTGTATGTTGCGGTCCACACGGGCGAGCTTCTCCATGAAATGGTCGGTGGAGCTGAGGTCATGACCCGTGTCACACTCAATGATGTGCAGCAGGTGGATGATAAAATTTATGAGTTCTGACCTCAGGCGCGGGTGACCAAAGAGCGATTCTTCCATGCGCTCGGCAGCCCAATAGAGGGTGTCGGTGACGTCGCCGTAGCCCGTCACCTTCTCCAACTCGCGGCCATACTTGAGCATGGTGCGACACAACCCGGCGTTCTGCCATGTGGGACCGCCAATCTTGGCGTTTTCCTCTGCCACGAGCACCGCTCCACACACCACGTCGGTGTAAAGGTCAATAACATCTTCCTTACCCTCAAACGGCGTCACCTCAGCCTTGGCGAGGGCCGCCTCATATTCTTTACGAACTTTCGATTTCATTGTTTCTTGATTTTTTATTTTCTCGGTTTTTAAAGATAACAAACGGGGGCATGAGGTGAAACGTCACGGCTGCAGTGGTTGCCGAAACAAGCTGCAAAGACGAGCGAAAAGGCAGACGCTAAAACTGCATATTTATTCATTTTGACCCCCTTTTTTAGTGGCGTTTTAAAAGTGCCCAACTTACGATTTGAAAGTGCCCATTTGACGTCCTCAAAGAGGCTCTTTGAGGAGCTCATTTGGGCTCTTTGACGAGCTCATTTGGGCCCTTTGACAAAACCACCCCGCTTTTAAGAGTTGTTAACAAAAACAATAAGCTCAAACCGCCTTATTTTTGAAAACAGAAAGCAAAACCCCTGTTTTTGCTTACAACCGCTGTTTTGGATATTTATTCATTTCCTCTCCGGTTTTTGCATATTTATTCACTTTTCGCTTGGCGCAAAGATCAACATTTAGACGCTTGCTTGAGATACATGCAAAACCAATCAATAGGTAAACACCTCACACTGCAAGTTGTCAAAGCGTCGTGCCTTGAGGTCCTCGGGGCGTATGAGGAGGTAGAGGGAGCCACAGTCGAAGAAGTGGAGACCCCAGCGGTCGTCCTCCTCGACCTGCAGCAAGGCGATATGTCTGGGATAGCTGTCGCTCACCTCGTCCTGGTAAGGAATGGAGAGGAGGGCGTGGGTCTCGGATGTCTCCACACCTTCATAAAAGGTTATCTCCTCGGCAGGGCGGAATATGCTCTCGCCCGTGTCCTCCCAGTGCAGGTCATAAGGCTGCACGTCATCGGGCACGTCCTCTACATAGATCACGCGCACCATGTCGCCCACTGGGCCGTGCAAGGGGATCTCAATGGGAGAACTGACGCCAAGAAAATAGTCGATGGCAGCGAAAAAATAGAGCATGCCCTTGCGGGGCAGCAGTCCTTCTTTGTCGAAGGGCGCCACGTCCTCCATCCTTATCTGGCAGATAAAGGTCAGCGGCTCGGGGTAGTCTTCGCCATGTTCAATGATGACGTTGCCGTGGATGTCGCGTTTCGGCATGCCGTTGCTGCCCATGACCATCTGCGTGTCGTCTACCATGACATAGGGGTAAGGCACGTCTTCGGGCAGGTCGGGTGCTCCCCACCAATGGCTTCGTCCCACGAGGTTCTCGGTCGTGGGGTTTGTTATGATACTGATGCTTTGCATATTTTTTCTCGTTTTTATTGTTATTTTTTTTTACTTTTTCCTTCTTTCATGCTTCTTGCGGGAGGCTAAAACCACCGCTTGCTTGCGTGGGGGTTAAAGACAATAGAGACAATAGGGACAATTTTTTATTTTGCTCAAAGACAACATCTCGCTCAAGAACAATATTTTTGTTTAAAAGCAACATGACCACAATTTCAAATAAGCACGTTTTTTGCGCCAAGAATTGTCTCTATTGTCTCTATTGTCTTTAAAAAAGTCTTTAAAACCACCGCTTGCGGACAGTCAGCAACAACAAGCATTGTTTTTGTCTTTAGCAACGGGCGCGAAGCGCGGTGCAAGCCGCCCCCTAATCTTCTTCAATCTCCTCCTCTGGCGGCCAGATGTCGAGCAAAATTTCGAGGGCAAGCTCGTTGCCGGCCTCGGCAGCGGTCATGAGAAAGTCGTAGAGACGTTCATAGTCGAGCATCAGGTCGGCGTCGGGGTTGGCAAAATAAGCCTGGTGTATCCACCCCCACGACTCCTCGTCGTCGGGTGTGAGAGCCCCTGCATCTATCGCCTCCTCCAACATCATGACGAACAGGCCGTTGCGTGTTATGCGCATCGTGGACCAGTCGTTGGAGGAAGCGAGCACAGCATCGGCCACCAGAGCGGGCTTGTAGCCCTCGTTAGCGGCAGCATGCAGCAGGTCCATGATCTGTTGTTCCTGCGGCAGCGTGTCGTGGTCGCCGTTCTCATGGCGCTCCGCCACGAGGTCAAGCACCGAGCACGCAAGCCTGTAATGGTCGTTTGTTGTCGTTTCAGTTGTCATAGTTGAGATTTTTTAAAACATCGTTTCTATAACCATAACGGTGCAAGACATGCACCTTTCAATAGCCATAATTTCTCAAGAACTCCTCAGCCATGGGGTCGCCATCGTTGGCGGCCTGACGCATATATTTCAGTCCGCCCGTGCGGTCAACCCTTCCGCCACGGCCCTCATAGAGCATATAGCCATAGAGCGCATCAGCAATGTGGAACGACGAAGAGGTCACCTTCTCAAGCATAGACCGCGCACGGCTGTCAGCAATCGACGTGTTCTTTTGCAGCAACAGATGAGCAAGATTGGTCAACGCCTGAGCATAGTTCTGCGTTATCATGCCTTTGTAATAACTGTCGGCTTCATATTGTTCTTTGTATGCCTCATAATATTTCAGAGCCAACACTCTGTTCTCGCGTCCATATTCGGAATAATAGTGCATGTTGCCGAGCCTGTAGAGAGGCATGCCGTTGCAATGGTCTTTACATTTCTCCAGCCACGAGTAGGCTTCGTCATAGTCGGCATTGACCACCTCGCCCTCAAGCAGGAAGAGAGCCGTGCGATACATTGCCATGTAGAAGCCCTCCTTGGCAGCGAGCAAGTTATACTTGTAAGCCTGTCTGCCATACCACGCAAGGTCGCGGTGGCGGTGGAACGTGTTGACCTCGGCATCTTCATAATAGGTAAAGAAATCGCTGAAGAGGGTTGCCAGCCACATGTAGGCGTCGTTTCTGTAAGGCTCAAAGTCGTTGCTGAGGTCTACCACGAGCGGGTGAGCCTGTCGCAGACGATAGAAGGGGCAGTCGAGGTCGTCGTTGCCGTCGCCGTCTTCATAATAGATATGGGCGAGATACACCTGCATGTCTTCCTGGCATGACAGCTCGTCGGGGTCGTCTTCGGTCTCAAGGAGGCAGCATCTGGTCAGCTCACGCGCCGTCTCATAGTCCTCATCGTTGATGAGCTCATAAACCATAGCCTCAACATCATACTCGTCGGAAGAGAAATTCTCTTCCACACAGAGCCTCATGTTGTCGAGCATAAACTGCACCTTGCAGTCGCGCTCCAGCGTGGGGTTCAGCTCCTTGATCTTGTCCATGGCCCTCTGGTCGCCAGCCTCATGGGCCTTGAGAAGCCATTCGTTTGCCGTGTCCATGTCGGTTGTGCAGCCCGTGCCGTCGGCGTAGCGTGTGCCGACGATATACATGCAGTTGGCGTTGCCCTGCTCGGCACCCTTGATGTAAGCAGCGAGGGCATCGCTGTAGAGCCCCTGCTCGTCGAGGGCTGAACCCTTGCCGTACCACGCCGCCACCATGCCTTTCGCGGCAGCGGCATCAAACCACAGCGCCGCCTTCTTCACGTCGCGATCCTGGCCGTCGAAGCCCTTCATGTAAGCCCATGCGCGGTTGTTGACCTCGTCGGGGGTCATGGTCTTCGACTGTTCGCGCACCTCGTCCTCAGGGAAGAATTCGGCAAGGCGCTCTGCGGCACGTTTGTCGCCAGCATCGTGCGCCATCTTCAGATAGAGGCGTGCGCCACTGTCGTCCTTGGGCCATCCGCGCCCGTTGTGCAGGTTGCGAGCGAGGTTCAGCATGGCTGTGGTGCAGCGCAGGTTGGCACCTTTAAGATAAACCTCGTTAGCCTTGTCGCTCTTGCCCTCTTGGTCATAGCACCATCCCAGGTTGCAGCAAGCCGCGCCGTCGCCACGGTCGGCGGCAGCACACAAGCAGCGTTTGGCGAGCTCCAGGTTCTTAGCGAAGCCGTTGCCGCCCGTCATCCAGTCGTAGCCGCGGTTTGCCATGTCGGCTGTGGTCATGCCTTTCCACTCTTCTTCTTTTATCGGTCCGAACCAGTCGGTCATGAGCTTCTTGGTGTCGTTAAAGTCTTTGTCAGCACATATTTTCAGTTGGGTGTAACAATCGTGCAACACAGGCGGATTGGTTTCCGACTCATCATGATAGATATGTGCAAGGGTGCGACAGGCACTGAGGTTCATCAGCTTGGCACTCTTCTCTATCCATCTTCTGCCCTCGGCTTTGTTTTCGGTGCATCCATAGCCTGTGTTGTAGAAGAATCCGAGGTTGTTCATGGCCTGCGAGTTGCCTTTCATGGCGGCATGACGTGTCAGCTCGAAGCAGCGTGTCTCGTTTTTGGTGGTGCCCCACTCAAAATAATAGCACACAGAAAGGTTGAAGAACGTGTTGACATCGGGATCCTTGCTCCACGCTTGCTCGTAGAGATTCACGGCAGCAGCATAGCGCTTGGCAGAATACTCCTTCGTGGCTACGTCATATAGTCGGATGGCAGCGTCGTGATCCGACTCGGTTTCTCTTTTTAAAAAATCGAATAGGCCCATGGTGTTGTTGTTTTTTATTTCTGAAATAGACTGTTCTTATATATAAATAAAGTGTTGGTTTGGTTTTTCTTATATGCAGATTGCGTCTGCATTATCTGCAAAGATAAGGAGAAAAAGCCTATGGTGTGGCGTTCTGAATGTTAAATAAAAGTAAACATTTTGACTTTCGACATTTAAACCGTACTTTTGCCGTCTGATTGCCGACATTTTCAAAAATGGCCACTAACCGACAGACAGCACAGCACATGTGTGTCAACTTTAAAAACTTATAAACGTGAAATATATGAAATTAAAGAACAAATTGCATAGCCTCGCGCTCACCACCCTGACGCTGCTGATGCTCAGCGCCGCAACGGTGATGACGGCACAGACGCCCGCCGACTGGAAGAAGCTGAAGGGCGACGTGACGATGTATCTGGCCAATGACCTCGGACGTAACGGCTATTACGACCAGAAGCCGATAGCCGAACTGATGGGACGCATGGGTGAGACGCTGAAGCCGAAATGTGTCATCGCCGCGGGCGATGTGCACCATTTCAACGGCATACAGTCGGTCAACGACCCGCTGTGGATGACCAACTATGAGCTGATCTACTCGCACCCCGAGCTGATGATCAACTGGTTCCCCGTGTGCGGCAACCACGAGTATCGCGGCAACACACAGGCGGTGATCGACTACTCGAAGGTGAGCCGCCGATGGATGATGCCGTCGCGCTATTATTATAAGGTGGTGTCGTCGAAAGGCACAACGGTGAGGGTGGTGTTCGTCGACACCACGCCGCTCATACAGCGTTACCGCAACAACCCTGAGGTCTATCCCGACGCAAGAATGCAGAACATGGAGGCGCAGCTGCAATGGCTCGACGCCACGCTGCGCGACGCGAAGGAAGACTGGGTCATCGTCGTGGGTCACCACCCCATCTACGCGCAGACGGAGAAGAACATCGTGGAGCAGGAGGACCTGCGGCGCTGTCTGCTGCCCGTGCTGCAACGCTACCACAACGTGAGCATCTATGCCTGTGGCCACATCCACGACTTCCAGCACATCAAGATGCAGGGCGACGACATCGACTATGTGGTCAACTCGGCCGGTGCTCTTGCCCGCGACGTGAAGCCCATCGACGGAACGGTGTTCTGTAGCGAAAAGACGGGCTTCTCGGTCATCGCTGCCGACAAGAAGCAGCTCTCCCTCTACATGATAGACAAAGAGGGCAACGTGATTCACACGGTCAGCAAGAAAAAACAATAAGAAAACTTTCGCATAAGGGAAGGACCTTCGCAAATGCATAATAAACACACACGCAAGCTGTTGCGTTCTCAGGCAAGCGTCGCCGAAGGCGGCGAATATCCATAACCGCTGGTTGAACTGCCGAAGGCAGCGAAGCCTGCGGTTCCCATGGATGAGGTAAGATCGTCCTCGAAGAGGGCGAACATATGGGGTCTATGCGCAATTTGCTTATGTTCGCCCTCTTCGAGGACGTCTTATAAGCTTGCATTGGAACCGCAGGTTTCGTTCGCTTCGCTCTCTACACCAGCGGTTATGGATATTCGCCGCCTTCGGCGACGCTCGCTTGAGATTATTATCCATAACAAATACGAGAAAGTTCTATTAAGTAAAAAAGGAAGAAAAAACAGCATAATGAATATTAAAACCCTGACGGTGGCTCTCGTCACAGCCATGACAGCAACGGCCGCGACGGCCGGCAACATCATCGGCGTGGTGAAAGACAAGGCCACCGGCGAACCGCTCATCGGCACGGTCGTGTCGGTGAAGGAGCTGAAAGACATGTGGGCAACAACGGGTCTGGACGGATCGTTCACGCTCAACAAGATGCCCGACGAGGGACGATTCACCCTCGTCATCAAGTATATGGCCTACAAGACCGTGGAGGTGTCGGTAGACGTGAAAGACGGCAAACGCCTCAACATACCGCTCGAAGAAGACACGAAGACGCTCGGAGAGGTGGTCATCAAAGGACGACAGGAGAACCGCACCGACAGAAGTGCACTGCTGCAAGAGAAGAACGCAACAAGTGTGCTCAACGTCATGAGCGCACAGACCATACAGCTCTCGCCCGACATGAACGTGGCGGGCGTGCTGCAACGTGTCTCGGGCGTGACCATGGAGAAGGATGCGACGGGAGAGGCGTCATACGCCATACTGCGAGGCATGGACAAACGCTACAACTACACGCTGGTGAACGGCGTGAAGATTCCAAGTCCCGACGACAAGAACCGTTACATACCGCTAAACATCTTCCCCAGCGACCTCATGGACCGTCTGGTGGTGGCCAAGTCGCTCACTGCCGACATGGAGGGCGACGCTGCCGGCGGTGTCGTCGACATGGTCATGAAGGACGCCCCAAGCCGACGCATGCTGCAAGCCAACGCATCGGTGGGCCTGACCGACTATTTCATGCACTCGGACCGACAGTATCTGTCATCTGACCGCTCTGACATAACACGCAAGGCACCCTACGAGGCTTTCGGACCAAACTATAAAGCGACGGCCGACGATTTCGCCGACGGACCGACGCGCATATCGGCCCACTCGATGCCGGCACCCAACTTCAGCGCGGGCATAGCGGCGGGCAACCGCTTCTGGAACGACCGGCTGGGCATCATGGTGGCGGGTAGCGTGCAAAACAACTTCCGCGGAACGGAACGAACATACAACACCATGAGCATGGCATCGGGAGAACAGGCCATGTTTGTGAGAGCCATGCAGCACCGCTTCTATTCTATACACGACCTAACGTCGGGCTTACATGCCAAGTTGGACCT
>OGXZ01002007.1_pt1 | contig 10899 bp, 8 predicted proteins | sample 1576431 | NCBI WGS metagenome assembly OGXZ01 (sample SAMEA3541590, study PRJEB24748) | human gut metagenome | biome: human gut; feature: human-associated habitat; material: faeces | place: China | collected 2012
ATCTACGCCTACACGGCGCTGCTGCTTGTCATCCTTACGTACGGTATGGAGACAATGCATTTTTAGACGAATCGGCGTCATTGCTCCGCCTCCCTTCCTACCTGAGCCAGAATCTGGTCAAACAGCGCCTGATCCTCCTCAGTCGCGCCGCTTTGGCATACGCTGGTGAGAAAGGCGCTGAAAATCTCTTTTTCCCCGCCGCGTTTTAGAAGCTCTCTTTTCTCCTGCTGTTCACCGGTCAAGCCCTCCAGGCCGCCGTTTTGCAGCCATTGGCTGGTAAGTCCCAGCAGATTTGGATAATACTCCCGCAGCTGGTCCACCGGCATATACACAGGCTTGTCGTCGGTCAGGGTCAGGAACACATAATCCTGGCAGGGAGACTTTTTTCCCTCCTCCATCAACTGGTCAAAGGCGGCCGTCAGGGGTCTCATCGGCCGCATAGGCACCACAGGAACCTGCCGGCAGTCCGTCTCATAACCCTTCAGAGTAACCACCGTACAGCCCTTTTTCTGCTTTTCCTCGTCAAAAGAATAGCACAGGGGAGAACCGGAATACCATCCGTTTGCGCCGGCTTTTTGAGGGCCGTGAAGATGCCCCAGCGCCGCATAAGTAAAATTACGGATGTGTGATCCTCACAGAGCTGTTGTGATCGGTCATGACCGTAATTTCTGCCTCAGAGGCGGAAACATGACTTCTCCGGATATCCGTGCAGGAATTGCTTTGCTTATTGCAGCATTGAGTGCTGACGGAGTAAGCCGGATACACAACATCGAACAGATTGACCGTGGCTATCAGAATATAGAACAGCGACTCACTGCATTGGGTGCGCGAATCACTCGTTTGCCTTAATTCATTTAGGTATGATTAAGAAAGAGGAAGTTTTTAAGATCGGTATTATCAATAAACCGCATGGGGTGAAAGGAGAAGTATCCTTTACCTTTACTGACGATATTTTTGACCGGGTGGAGGATTGCGATTATCTGGTTCTTCTGCTTGATGGAATTTTGGTTCCTTTCTTTATCGAAGAATATCGTTTCCGTTCGGATAATGTCGCTTTGGTAAAGTTTGAAGGGATTGATTCAACTGAAAAAGCACGGACCCTGACCAATGTGGAGGTTTATTATCCCGTGAAGTTTATGGATGATCAGGAGGAAATCTCGTCGTGGAACTATTTTATAGGCTTTCGGGTAGAGGATATTCATCACGGATGTCTGGGTACAGTCGTTGATGTGGATGATGCTACCATGAATGTGCTTTTTGTCATCGAAAACGGAGATGAGGAAGTTCTGTTGCCGGCTCATGAAGAGTTTATTCTTGATATTGACCGCAAGAAGAAGATTCTCAAGGTGGACATTCCCGACGGGTTGTTGGACTGACGGATTGTGAATGAACTAATAAGGTACTGATATGAAAAGGAAAGGTCGTAAAGCATTCTGGCATAATATCAAGTTTAAATATAAACTGACTATTATCAATGAGAATACCTTGGAAGAGGTAGTGGGTATTCATGTGTCGAAGCTTAACGGGCTTTCAGTCTTGCTTGCTGCATCGACCGTCATATTTCTGATTGCCGCATCCATTATTGCTTTTACTCCCTTGCGCAACTATCTGCCCGGATATATGAACAGCGAGTTGCGTACTCAAGTCGTGACCAATGCGCTCCGTGCGGATTCTCTGGAGGAAGCTCTGGCTCGTCAAAACCATTATATTATGAACATTCGTGATATTCTGAGCGGAGAGGTAAAGGCTGACACAGTCAAGTCCATAGACTCGCTGGCTAACCAGCGTGCCGAGGAACTGATGGAACGGACTGCGGAAGAAGATGCTTTTCGTAAAAAGTATGAAGAGCGTGAGCGTTATAATCTGACGGCTGTCAACGATGCCCATAGCGCCATCGGATTGAATTTCAGACGTCCTACTCGTGGAGTAATGGCGACAAACTTTAATCCGGAGGGGAAACATTTTGGGGTGGATCTGACAGCCAGTCCCAATGAAAGTATAGTAGCTGCATTGGATGGTACAGTTATTCTGGCTACTTATACGGCAGATGCCGGTTATGTAGTCCAGATTCAACATACACAAAACTTTGTGACTGTTTACAAACATTGTGGTTCATTGATGAAAACAGAAGGTGACAAGGTGAAAGGAGGAGAGGTCATTGCACTGGTAGGTAAAAGTGGCAATGAAAAGGATACTCCTCATCTGCATTTTGAAGTGTGGCATAAGGGAAACCCTGTCAATCCGGCTAAATATGTAGTATTTTAAAGGTTATGAAGAAACAAATAGCAATATTAGGTTCTACAGGATCAATCGGGACACAGGCGCTGGAAGTGATTGCCGAACATCCCGACTTGTATGAAGTGTATGTTCTGACAGCTAATAACCAGGTGGATTTGCTGGCTGAGCAGGCCCGTAAGTTTCATCCGGAAGCTGTTGTAATCGCTAATAAGGATAAATATGCCAGACTGAAAGAAGCTCTTTCCGATCTGCCGATTAAGGTTTATGCCGGAGAGGATGCCCTTTGTCAGGTTGTCGAATCAGGTCCAATTGACATTGTATTGACCGCAATGGTAGGATATGCGGGGCTTCGACCGACTATCAATGCTATTAAGGCAGGTAAGGCCATTGCTTTGGCAAACAAGGAAACACTGGTGGTTGCCGGAGAACTGATCAATGCTCTGGCAGCAGAATATCATACACCGATCTTGCCGGTTGATTCGGAGCATTCTGCAATATTCCAATGTCTGGAACCCGGAAATCCGGTTAGTAAAGTGATTCTGACGGCTTCTGGAGGTCCCTTCCGTACCTTTACCAGGGAGCAGCTTCAAACTGTGACCAAAGAACAAGCCTTGAAACATCCCAACTGGAGTATGGGAGCCAAAATTACCATTGACTCTGCTTCTATGATGAACAAGGGTTTTGAAGTGATCGAGGCACGTTGGCTATTTGGCATGCGCCCTGAGCAGATAGAGGTTGTCGTTCATCCGCAGTCTGTCATTCATTCAATGGTAGAATTTGCTGACGGTGCCGTGAAGGCCCAACTGGGAGTTCCGGACATGCGTTTGCCTATTCAATATGCATTCTCCTATCCGGTCCGCGAGAGTCTCTCCGGAGAAAGACTGGATTTCGTGAAGTGTCATACGCTGACTTTTGAAGCTCCGGATACAGAACGTTTCCGTAATCTGGCTTTGGCTTATGAAGCTCTTCATCAGGGAGGAAATATGCCTTGTATAATTAATGCGGCCAATGAAGTAGTTGTGGCTTCTTTCCTGCAGGACCGTATCTCGTTCCTGGGAATGAGTGATGTCATAGAGCAGGCAATGAGCAAAGTTCCGTTTATTAAGGAACCTACATACGCAGATTATGTGGCCACTGATGCAGAAACCCGTCGAATAGCAGCTGAACTGGTTATCAATGCACCTTCTTTTTCTAAAAGTAAATAGTCCTTAAAAGTAAAATATCAGAAATTAGTAATAGAAAAGTAAAACAAGAGTAGAATGGAAACATTTTTGATTCGTGCCCTTCAACTGGTACTTAGCCTTTCGTTGCTGGTTATCATTCACGAAGGAGGACACTTTTTCTTTGCCCGTCTTTTTAAGATTCGTGTAGAGAAGTTTTATATCTTTTTTGATCCCTGGTTCTCGCTTTTCAAGTTCAAGCCTAAAAATAGCGAGACTGAATATGGAATCGGCTGGCTTCCCTTGGGAGGTTATTGCAAGATTTCAGGAATGATTGATGAATCAATGGATACCGAGCAGATGAAGCAACCGCCTCAGCCGTGGGAGTTTCGTTCGAAGCCAGCATGGCAACGCCTTCTGGTCATGATCGGAGGAGTATTGATGAATTTTTTGCTGGCTTTGTTTATTTATTCTATGATTCTGTTCACCTGGGGAGATCAGTATATCGCCTTGAAAGACATGAGTTATGGAATGAAGTTTAATGAAACGGCGCGCGAAATCGGTTTCCGTGACGGAGATATTCTGGTCAGTGCGGATGGAAAGGAGCTGACACGTTATAATGTTGATATGCTCCGTAGCCTGGCTGAAGCACGTGAAGTCGTTGTATTGCGTGATGGAAAGGAAGAGCAGATTCTCATGCCGGAAATCAGTTTGCTGGAGATTGCAAAGGAAGATCCTCCATTTGTGGATATGTTGATCCCTAATGTTGTCGATTCTGTTTTGGCCGATGGAGGATTTGCGAAAGCCGGTTTGCAGAAGGGAGACTCCTTGATTGCCTTTAACGGAACACCGTTGCATTCCTGGAATGAATTTACGGAACAGCTCGGTGAACTTCGTTTGCGGTCGGAGGTAGAACAGAAATCATCAGCATCTTTCTCGCTCGTATATTCACGGGCAGGAGTACGTGATACAGTAAATGTTACAACGGATGACCAGTTTAAGGTACTGGCCTATTCCATGAATCCGGGTTATCAGCCGACTCGTCTGACTTATGGTTTCTTTGAATCATTCCCTGCCGGTGTCGCTTTGGGCATCAATACCCTCAAGGGTTATGTGAATGATATGAAATATGTATTCACAAAAGAAGGAGCCAAGAGCGTGGGAGGCTTTGGAACAATCGGAAGTATTTTCCCGAAAGTTTGGGATTGGCAGCGCTTCTGGTCAATGACGGCTTTCCTTTCCATTATTCTGGCTTTCATGAATATTCTGCCGATTCCGGCATTGGATGGAGGACACGTTCTGTTCTTATTGTATGAACTTGTAGCCCGTCGTAAGCCAAGTGACAAGTTCCTTGAGTATGCTCAGATGGTAGGAATGTTCTTGCTCTTTGGTCTGTTGATCTGGGCCAATTTTAACGACATTCTCCGTTTTGTGTTTTAGGAGTAAATAAAATGGCAGTTTTATGGATCAGAGCAAATCCTTAAAAGTAGCTTGATATATTGCTGATGAAGCCTGTTCCTTTTGTCTGGAGACAGAAAAGGAGCAGGCTTTGTTTATATATGCGTAGGAAGAGGAATTCTTTGTAATTTTGTTCGGTCAGAGGGAGCAAGGAAGCTGCCTGTCTGGAGATTGCGGGGATTCTGTGCCTGACAATAATTTGTAAACCAAGATAAGTGAAAATGAGAAAATTAATGTTGACCATTCTGCTTGCGGGAGGTATGGCAGCTTTTATGCCGGTAGCTGCTCAGGAACGCCATCCCGAATATTTACAGGCAGAGAAATTTACCGGTTCCAAACTGAAGAACATGTTGTTTTCTACCAAGGTGGATCCTCACTGGTTTCAAAAAGGAAACTGTTTCTGGTTTGAGTATAAAACGAGTGAAGGAACTTTCTGGTATGTCGTTGATCCTGTTGCACGTACAAAGAAACTACTTTTTGACCGTGAGAAACTGGCAGCTCAACTGACGGAAATTGTGCAGGATCCTTTCGAAGCTCGTCAGATCCCTGTCCGTAACTTGAAGGCTGGAGAAGACGGACGTACATTTACTTTTGAGATTGTTTCTTCTCAGGACAAGAAGTCAGATGATAAGAGCAAGAAGGATAAGAAAGAAAAGCAGGTCTTCTATTTCTCTTATGACTATCCGACACAGAAGCTGACTCATTTGACGGATAAGGAAAAGGAAGCTGACCGGAAAGGATGGGCTTCCGTATCACCCGACGGACAAACGGTTGTATATGCCAAGGATTGTAACCTTTATAAGATGAGCATTGCTGACTATCGCAAGGCACAGAAGGATGAAAAGGACAGTACAATTGTGGAAGTTCAGCTGACGACAGACGGAACACCGGATTTTGGCTATGGAATACCTTATAGCTTGTTGAATACAGATACACTTTGCAATGGCAAACGCCGTTATGCCTGGGGTGCATGGTCTCCAGACTCCAAACACTTTGTAACGGTTGTTTCTGATGACCGTGCTGTAAAACCGTTGTGGGTGATTAATGCAGTGGCTAGTCCCCGTCCTACACTGGAAACCTACAAATATCAAATGCCGGGAGAAATGGAAGCTCCGGTAGAACATCTTTATTTGTTTGATATGACTACGAACTCACGTAAGGAGATTCGTACGGCAGCCTGGAAGAATCAGTCACTTGGACTGGAGTTCCGTCCGTTAGAACAGAAACAACGTGACAGTGAGTTCCGTCCTTTGGTATGGCAGGGAGATGACCGCCGTTTCTTCCTTACACGCAGCAGCCGTGATTTGCACCGTATAGATGTTTGCACGTATACTTTAGGTGAGGACTCCATTGTTCCTATTGTAAAGGAGCGGATGAATACCTATCAGGAAACGCGTCCGATCCATGTCTTTGCGGGAGGTAAGGAATTTGTTCAGTGGAGTGAACGGGACGGATGGGCTCACTTGTATCTTTATGATGAGCAAGGTAATCTGAAGAACCGGATTACGGAAGGTCCCTGGCACGTGGAACGCGTTGTGAAAGTCGATGAGTCAACCCGTACGATTTACTTTGTGGCTTGCGGACGTGAGGCCGGTGAAAATCCGTATTATGAGCATTTGTATCGTGTAAAGGCAGACGGAAGCGGACTGAAACTGTTGACCCGTGGTGATTATTTCCATGAAGTAGAAATGGATGACGAAGCCCGTTTTGTTGTAGATAACTATTCACGGGTAAATACGATCCCCTGCGCAGAGTTGACAGACTCGGAAGGACGTCGTATTATGACCATTCAGGAGAGTGATTTCTCACAATTGAAAGCAGCAGGTTATCAGTTCCCGGAACCTTTTACCGTGAAGGCTGCAGATGGAGTAACTGATCTTTATGGAGTGATGTATAAGCCTTTTGACTTTGATTCAACAAAGGTTTATCCAATTATTGATTACGTGTATCCTGGTCCGCAGGTAGAGGCTGTGAATTATCCGTTTACCCGTATGAGTGTCCGTACGGACCGTCTGGCTCAGGCTGGTTTTATTGTGATAACAGTGGGACAGCGCGGAGGACATCCGTCCCGTTCAAAATGGTATCATAATTATGGTTACGGCAATATGCGTGATTATCCGTTGGCAGATCATGTAGCTGCGGTTGAACAGTTGGCTGCACGTTATGGATATATCGATTTGACACGCGTTGGTATTCATGGACATTCTGGAGGAGGTTTCATGTCTACAGCAGCGATCCTGCAATATCCTGATTTCTATAAAGCAGCCGTATCTTGTGCCGGAAATCATGATAATCGTATCTATAATCGCTGGTGGAGTGAAACTCATCATGGAGTCCGTGAGGAAATGACAGAACAGGGAGATACCATATTTGCCTATAAGATTGCAACAAACCCGGAAATAGCCGGACAGTTGAAGGGACATTTGATGCTGGTTCATGGAGATATTGACAACAATGTACATCCGGCCAATACATTGCGTGTAGTGGATGCTCTGATCCGTGCAGGCAAGCGTTTCGACTTGTTGATGTTGCCCGGACAGCGTCATGGTTTTGGTGATATGGATGAATACTTCTACTGGAGAATGGTTGATTTCTTCACCGATCATTTGAAAGGCTGGCATGAAAAGCCGGTTGATATTCCACGTCGCTAATGGGAAAAAGCATTTTATCCTTTCCGCTCGCAGCTTCGCGATGCGGGAAGGATAAACCTGTTCCGGATCGTGCGGTCGTTGGGGCTGAATCGTGCGGTCGTTGGGGCTGAATCGTGCGGTCGTTGAGGCTGAATCGTGCGGTCGTTTGAGCCGGATCGTGCGGTAGAAATAAAAAAAACGGCTGTCCTTTGTTTTTGGGACATCCGCTGCCATCTCAAGAACCCCCATTAAAGGGTTCTTGTGTTTTCATCATCTTTTTAGTTGTTGTGTTTTTGTTATCCTTCTTTTCTATTTACCTTAAAGCAATTTTCTAAAACCTATTTCAACTTGAATCCTAAAAACTTTACCTTTTGCTAATACCTCTCTAAAACTTTTAACCTATTACTTTTACCAAATTGCTTTTTTACCTTAAAATCTCTAATACCTTAATTTATCTTAACCTTAAATCTAATACCTTTTGTTACCTTTTATATCCTTTGGTTTCACAACCACGATGCAAAGGTATGGCTTTTTTTATAATAAACAATGTTGTTCAGCATAAAATATCGCCTAAAAGTGTATTTCTTGATCTAAATCATGTCTTTGGGTGAAGTCTCTTCTTCAAGAGGCTTTGAGGAATACTTTTAAGCCTGCTGAGATAAGAAATGGAGAATAGAGTTACTTAATTCGTAACCCTATTCATTGAATATACGTCAAATGTTAAAAGATAAACTATTGTCCGGACCTTTTAAAGAAATTATTCGTTGGTTGCTGCTTCCCCGGAATTCAAGATAAGGAGAGTAGAGTGCCTGTACAAAACGTCCGTCTACCAGCACATCAATATATTTCAAAAGCGGACTTCGTTCCGGATCTGCTTGCAGTTCTTCGTAAGTATATCCGGTATAGCACCAGATGTTCTGTCCGGTCCTTTCTTTCATGACACGGAGGAGTGTGAGAAATTCTTTGGGATTAAAGAAAGGATCTCCTCCGGAAAATGTGATGCCGTCCAGCAACGGATTGGAATTTATCGACCGGATAATATCTTCAAGCACTTCAGGAGTCAAAGGCTTTCCTGCCTGAGGATTCCATGATTCCGGGTTATGACATCCAGGGCAACGGTGATGGCATCCGGCCAGATAAATGGAAAAACGGATGCCTTCACCGTCAACAATAGTTTCTGGATATGTATATAAATAGTTTAACATGCAGTGCCCGGGGTTATCCGTGTTTGACACGATCATGTTCTTCCGCACGCTTGGCTGAGTTCCAGCTGTTCAGGTCGCCGGTCAGATAGCCTGTAATACGGCGCATGCGCAAGATGTTTTCACTCCGGCAAATAGGACATTTGTCGTAAATTACGCCTTTATATCCGCAGTTGTGGCAAGTATCTACCGGATGGTTGATCGAACCGTAGCCGATACCTTCATCATGCATCACCTTGACAATTTTGGCTATGGCCTTGACATTCTTCTGGGCTTCTCCGTCCAGTTCCACATAAGTGATATGTCCTCCCCGGGTCAGTGCATGGAAAGGAGCTTCACACTTGATCTTTTCTACGATACTGATAGGCTCTTTCACATCCACATGGAATGAGTTGACATAATAATCCCGGTCGTTTACTCCGGGGATGATGCCGTATTTCCGTTTGTCTATGCGGGTGAAGCGTCCGGAAAGTCCTTCGGCTGGAGTAGCCAGTACGGAATAATTCAGATGATATTTCTGCTTATATTCTTCAGCCACCTGATTCATTACCTCAATGGCCTTGTAAAGAGTATTCCAGGCTTTCTTGCTATGACCATGGCCTTGACCGTAGAGTGCCATCATGGCATTGTGTCCTCCGATAAAGCCGATTCCTAGAGTACCCTGATTGAGGACATCACCCACTTCGTCGTTAGGGTTCAGATTGCCCCCGCCTTTCCATACGTTGTTGCCCATCATGAAGGGGAACTGTCGGGCAAGTGCCGTACGCTGATATTGATAACGTGTATACAATTGTTCGGCTATGAATCGGGACATCTCTCTTACGGACTCCAGGAACAGGTTGCATGCTTCCTGTTCGATTGCGTCAGAATTATTGCTTTCTATAATATTTTCAGCTTTAATTCTTGCTTCGATGGCCAGACGTGGCATGTTCATGGTTGTGAATGACAGGTTACCTCGTCCTAAAGATGTTTTTTCTCCGTTCAGATTTTCAAATACACGGGTGCGGCAGCCCATGGTTGCCAGTTCGTATTTGTAGCGCTTGGGATCATTGATATCCCACTTTTCATTTTGGTTAAACGGTGTGTCCAGAAACATGAAGTTCGGGAAAAGCGCTTTGGCAGTTGTGCGGCATGCTTTTAAGAAGAGATCGAAGTTGGGAGTCTCAAAAGTCATTTTGCCTTCCAGTGCAGCATCAAAGTTCTGCATGGCCCGTTGATAGTCTGCTTCAGAATAAGACACTCCATCTTTAATTTTAAAGATCTGAATCGGGAATACAGGAACTTCACCGCGTGTACCTAGTCCTTCAATGGTTGCTTTCAGCAATTCGTCAATAACCATTCTACCTTCAGCTGAGGTATCTGTTCCATAGTTGATGGAGCTGAAAACCACCTGGTTCCCTCCTCGGGAATGCATCGTGTTCAGGTTATGGATAAATCCTTCCATAGCCTGGTGGGTATCCTTGCGAGTCCGTTCGTAGGCCTTGTTGAGGATATGTTTTAGTTCGTCTTCATTGACGTTGAATCCCTCTTTGTTTAATGTCGTCAGAAATTCTTTTTGAATCTCTGCAGATGGTATAATGGTAGTCAGCTGCTGGTTGACTGTTTTCTGTACGTCGTTCTCAGCAACATTGTATCCTTTCATTTCAAGGAAGAACGAAAGAATGGAAGTGACAGCCTTCTGATAACTTTTTAGTACGCCTTTGGCCATGAAGAAGTCAAAGGCAGGAATGGCCTGTCCGCCATGTTGTTCATTCTGGTTTGTTTGGAAAATGATAGTGGCCAGTGTCGCATAACTTTGAATTGACTGCGGCGTCCGGATGCTTCCGTTTTTGGTATGGAATCCCCGTTCAAACAAATCATCCAGGTCATACTGGATGCAGGTTGTTGTTTTGGTCGGGTAATAATCAAGGTCGTGGATATGGATATCTCCCAGCTGATGTGCTTCTGCATACTTTTTCGGGAGCAGGTATTTATATGTATAATCTTTGGTAATTTCCGAAGCAAAAGTCATCATTTGTCCGGCCGGAGTATGGCTCGACATATTGGCATTACTCAGATTGATATCATTCTTGTCGATGGCAACGATACCATCCATGATGTGTTTGATTTGCGTTTTCCGGTCGCGTTCCGTATTTCTCCACTGGCGATAGATGATGTATTTCTTGGCTACTTCCGGTTGAACCTTCATCAGTTCTGTTTCCACGAGGTCCT
>OGXZ01002008.1_pt1 | contig 10896 bp, 10 predicted proteins | sample 1576431 | NCBI WGS metagenome assembly OGXZ01 (sample SAMEA3541590, study PRJEB24748) | human gut metagenome | biome: human gut; feature: human-associated habitat; material: faeces | place: China | collected 2012
AGGCGCGCCCGTTGCGCTGGATGCCCTGACGGACGCAATGCCCGCTTACGACGGCCGTGCCTTCTGCAGGAGCTACGGCGCGGCGGCAGGCAGACTGTACTGATATTCTCCGAAAGCAGCGCCCTGCCCCGGCACGGACGCTGCTTTTTTTGTACACAGCGCCTATGTTTTGACGATTTGCCAACTTTATGGGATGATATGCAAATCTCTTTTGAGCAAAAGGGAGTACCATCAAATCAGAATTCCGTGTGACCTGCACGGCGAAAAGGAGAGATTTGAGAGTATGAATTTTGCCATCATCGGCTGCGGCGTGATCGCCTTCACCCATGCCAAAGCGCTGGAGGCCCTGCGCGGCGAGGGCTGCGTGCTGTACGGCGCGTGCGATATCATCCCGGAAAAGGCCGACGCTTATGCCGCCGAACACGGCGTGCCCCACGTCTACTATGATTATCACGACGTTCTGGCGGACCCTGCCGTGGACATCGTATGCGTCTGCGTACCCAGCGGCACCCACGGCGAGGTGTGCAAAGCCGCCGCCGAAGCCGGTAAGGCCATTGTGTGCGAAAAGCCTATGGAGATCACGCCGGAGAAGATCGCGGATGTGATCGGCGTGGTGGAGCGCACCCACGCGAAGATGCAGTGCATCTTCCAGCGGCGCATGATGCCTGTGGCCATCGCTGTGAAGCAGGCCGTGGCCGAGGGCAGGTTCGGCAGGATCTGCCTGGCCGGAGCGGACCTGAAATATTATCGTGACCAGGCCTATTACAACAGCGCGGGCTGGCGCGGCACCTGGGAGCAGGACGGCGGCGGCGCGCTGATGAACCAGGGCGTGCACGGCATCGACCTTATTTTGTGGATGCTGGGCGACGAGGTCTCCACGCTGTACGGCCGCGCCGAGACGCTGGCCCGCGACATCCCTGTGGAGGATACCGCCGCGGCCGTGCTGAATATGAAGCACGGCGGTATCTGCGTCATCCAGGGCTGCACCACGGCATATCCGGGCTTTTCGTCCACCTTCTATATTCACGGCGAAAAGGGCACCGTCGTATTCAACGACGAGGGCATACTGGAGTGGAAGTTCCTCGACGAGGCCGACGCGCCTCAGCGCCCCGATATGGGCGAACGCGTGGGCGGTGCGGGCGACCCGACGAAAATCGGCAATTACGGCCACATCTGCCTGCTGCGCGATATCGCACAGGCCGTACGCGACGGCCGTTCTCCTGCCATTCCCCCGCAGGAGGCCGCGCTGGCCGTGCGCGTCATCTGTTCTATTTACGAATCCACCCGCACGGGCAGGCCCATCGTTTTCTAAGCCCGCGCGTTTTCCCCTCATCCCTGTAAAAACGACGTGCCGCGTTCCTTTTCAAGCTATGGGACGCGGCACATGGAGGTCCTTATGAAAATCTCATTCATCACCGACGAGGTGACGCAGAGCTTTGACGAGGCCGTACGGTTCGCAAGGCAGAACGGCCTGGCAGGGCTGGAGCTGCGCAGCGTGGAGGACACTGCCATCGACATGCTTCCGGCTGAAACGCTGCGCACATGGCGCCGCAGGCTGGACGCCGAGGGTTTGACCGTTTGCGGCCTGGCCGGTTCGTTTTACAAATGCGCGCCGGAACCGGACGCTGTGGAAGCCGAGTTGGAGTGCTTTTCCCCAGCTTTCACGGTGCTCTCGTATGGAGAGGGAAATACTTACGGTCATCCGGCGCCGGAGGCGGTGGAACGTCTGGAACAGACGGGGACGGAGATCTGGAGAACGGCGGATTCGGGGGCGGTGAATGTGTGGACGGACGGGAAACGTATGTATATCAAGGGATATAAGAAACAAGATTATGGGGAGGAAAGAGATAAAAACAGATAAAAAACTAATTGTTAACTATATAAAAATAATAGGTTGACAATAGAAAAAGGCTATGTTATGCTTGCAATCAGTTCTGCATCTGTTTCGACTACCCGGGATCTGGAACGGCCGCTGCTGTTTTAGATGGTTGGAACAGGGGTTGCGGAGAGAAATTTATGTACATGTGCGAGAATAGAATGGCTTCGGATGCCTGAAATCATTCAGATAACCAAGGAGGAAAAAGGTTTGAAACACATGAAGACAAAGGATTTAGTTTTGTGCGCGATGTTTGTTGCACTGATTGCAGTGGGAGCATTTATCAAGATACCGGTTCCGGTGGTTCCATTTACATTGCAGTTTTTATTTACGATGCTGGCGGGTCTGCTTTTAGGTCCGGTCAACGGGGCGCTGGCGATTGTGGTTTATATCGTATTAGGTTTAATTGGACTTCCGATTTTCACTCAGGGCGGCGGACCGGGATATATTTTCCAGCCGAGTTTTGGATATATCATCGGATTTGCGGTTGCGGCGTATGTGAATGGTAAGATTGCCAATGCCAAGACGCATCCGAGTTACCGGCGCCTGCTGGGAGCTAATTTTCTGGGACTTTTTATTGTCTATGCATTTGGAATGATTTATTACTACGTGATCAGCAATTTCTATCTGAATTCGCCGATCGGCGTAGGAGCGCTGTTTTTATATTGCTTTGTTCTGGCAGTTCCGGGCGATATCGTGCTCTGTATTGTGGCTGCCATCATAGGAAAACGGATGATTCCGCTGATTCAGGGAGGGAGACTTGGATAAAAGATGAGCAAGGGGATTTTTATAACAGGTACGGGAACGAATATTGGAAAAACGTATGTGACAGGCTTGATTGTGAAAAAACTGCGGGAGAGCGGAGCGGATGCGGCGTATTATAAAGCGGCAATGAGCGGCAATGAGCGGCGTGCGGATGGAAGCCTGATTCCAGGAGATGCCCTGCAGGTAAAAACAATGTCGGGAATCGGGCAGCCGCTTGAGGAAATGTGTCCGTATGTGTACGAGACGGCGGTATCGCCGCATCTGGCATCCCGTCTGGAGGGCAACCCGGTCCAGATGGATCGGGTGCTGGAAGATTTTCACAAAGTCTGTGAAAAATATGAGTATGTGACGATGGAAGGAAGCGGCGGAATTCTCTGTCCACTCTGCATAGACGAAGCGGATATCCGTCTTCCAGAAGTAGTAAAAGCGTGCGGGCTTGGCTGCCTGCTGATTGCAGATGCGGGGCTTGGGACGATCAATGGCGTGGGGCTTACTGCCTATTATCTGAAACAACAGGGAATTGCCCTGAAGGGAATTATTTTCAACCATTATGAGGCGGGAAATCTGCTTCATGAGGATAACCGGAAAATGTGTGAATATTACACGGGCGTTCCGGTGGTTGCCTGTGTGGCGGATGGAGATATGGAGCTTTCCATGGATGTGGAGACGCTGAAAGGGCTGTATGTGTAAGAAAGAAGATAAAAAGGAGAAGAAAAATGATCTGGTATCCATATGAACAGTTAAAAACAATGAAAGCACCTTATGAGATCGTGGATGCGAACGGGGTATATCTTTACACGAAGGATCAGAAGCTGATTGATTCGGTTTCGTCCTGGTGGAGTGTGATTCATGGATATAAACATCCGGTGATCAATCAGGCAATTATTTCACAGGTGGAAAAATTTTCTCATGTGATGCTGGGCGGGCTGACGCATGAGCCGGCGCACAGACTTTCAGAGAAACTGGCGTCCTGGCTGCCGGGCGATCTGGACTACTGCTTTTTTTCAGATTCCGGCAGCGTGGCGGTTGAGGTAGCGCTGAAAATGGCGCTGCAGTATTATATGAACCGCGGCGATGAGAAGCGGACGATGATTCTGGCGCTGGAACACGCGTACCACGGCGATACCTTTAAGACGATGGAGGCAGGCGATGATGAGGACTACCATTTTGTGCTGAAAGCCTATGGTGCAAGCCCGTATGTGGTTCACATTCCGACTGAGATCCCGGCGCTGGAGAAAGCATTTGAACAGTATCATGACAAGTTGAACTGCGTGCTGGTGGAACCGCTTTTACAGGGTGCTGGCGGAATGCGGATGTACGACATTTCATTTTTGGAGAAGGCAAGGGAACTCTGTGATAAGTACGGCGTGCTGCTGGTTTTTGATGAGGTGGCAACCGGATTTGGCAGAACCGGAAACCGCTTTGTGGCAGATCGGGTGCTTCCGGATATTCTGGTCCTCGGAAAGGCATTGACCGGCGGTTACATTGGTCATGCGGCGACTGTGGCAAATAAAAAGGTATTTGATGGATTTTTCGATGATAACCCGGAACATGCGCTGATGCACGGACCGACCTTTATGGGAAATGCCCTCGCGTGCAGCGCGGCGCTTGCCTCGATTGAGCTGTTTGAGACGCAGAACTATATGGAAAAGATTCAGAAGATCGAAGCTATCACCCGTCGGGAGATGGAAGGATTTGCCGATCCAAGAATCAGGGAGGTCCGCATGATGGGCGGATGTGTCTGTGTCGAGGTATATGATCCGGCAGTCCTGAAAGGGTATCAGGAATATGCGTACAAACGCGGCGTGTTCAGCCGTCCGTTCTTAAATTATCTGTACGCGATGGTTCCGTATATTATCAAGGAAGAAGAGCTGGTGCAGGTGCTTCAGTGCATGAAAGACTGGTTTGCGCGGGGATAGGTAACGAAGAAACGTAACCGTTCACAGGCAGGAATTTTCTGAACTGAAAATCCCGTTACTGGGAACACATGTGTGAACAGTGAAACATCTACCTTAGAATAAAAATCTTAGAATAAAAAAAATTTAAGTATTTCTTTCTGAATGAATTTCATTTATGATAAAAGGAATGGAGTATTGTTTTAAGAAACGATACATGGATTGTGTTGCCTGCGATTGTGAATGGATAGGACAGAAGCAATCAGAATTCTAGTATAAAACTTACATTCGGGGAGAAATTAATATGAAAGAACAAATGAAGAAAATAGCGCTGCTATCGCTGTCATTGATACTGACATCGGCGTATTCTGTTTCGATCGTGCTGCCATCGCTGCTGCAGCATTTCAGTGAATATACAACCGCACAGGTGGAGATGTTGATCTCAGCACCGTCGTTTGCGATCACTGTCATGATCGTGCTGAATGCATGGCTGTCGCGTTATATGAAAGACCGTCCAATGATTGTGGGCGGTCTGCTTCTTTTATCGGTCAGCGGCATGGTACCGGTGTTTGTACAGGAATATCCGGTGATGTTCGCGTCCAGGATTTTCCTGGGGATCGGGATTGGGCTCATTAATGCGAAAGCAATCAGCATTTTCAGTGAATATTATGAAGGCAGGGAAAAAGCGGCGCTGCTCGGATACCGCGGATCGGCGGAGGTGCTGGGAAGCGCGGTTATGACGCTGGTTGCTGGAAAATTGGTGTTGATCCGGTGGAATCTGGCATTTTGGGTGTACGCGCTCGGATTTGTGATTGTACTTCTGTATCTTGTATGGGTTCCGGGGAATATGGAGATGGGACAGAGTGCGGGCTCACAGAGTGCAGGGGCAGAGAAAGAAAGTCTGGAAGCGGAGGCAGATGGAAAAAGAGAATGCTGGAAAAAAGAAGTCCTGCCCATTGCTTATGCACTGTTTGCGGGATTTGTCATCTGCATCTACTGTTCCAATTCCCTGCGTGTCCCGATGCTGATTTTGGAGAAGAAACTTGGAACGGAGTCGGAAGCCAGCATCATTCTCACGCTCATGATGCTGATGGGAATAGCTGCCGGTGTTTATTTTGGAAAACTGACGATGTGGTGGAAGGAAAAATTGCCGGGGGTTGGATGCCTGATGCTTGGAGCGGGGATGCTTCTGACCGCATATGCGGGCAATCTGCCGCTGATTGGAATTGGCATTAGTATCGTTGGATTTTTCTATACCGTTCTGGTTACCTATTCCTTCCACCAGATTTCCGAGCAGATTCCGCAGTCTTCTATCAATACAGCCACATCAATCGTGCTGGTCGGCTGCAATCTGGGAGCGGCGTGTTCGCCGTTTGTGCTGAAATGGATGGGAAGATTCAGTGAGGGCGTGAGCGTGCCGTTTGTGGGGTATGCGGGGATGATGGGAGTATTAGGAATCGTTCTGATAGTAGTCACGGGAAGAAAGAAATAATACAGTAAACCAATAATAGGAATGACGGCAAAATCTGCAACCAGAACTGTATCGTACGGAATCTTCAGTTTAGAAAATTCAGAAAATTCCTACCTGTGAACAGTTATCTGAAATCGAACGTTTGTACTGATTTGTTTTGCTTTTATGTATACATTCATGGGTGGATTTGGTATAATAGAAATACTTAATGGGATTTTTTGTGTACTAGGAAATTCCTTGGAATCCCCTATTACACAAAAAGGCACATTCTTTATTTGTGAATTATATCAAATCAGGAGAAAGCAATGGATCATTTTGAGTTGGTATCAGAATACAGCCCGACCGGCGACCAGCCGCAGGCGATTGAAAAGCTGGTGGAGGGCTTCAAGGAAGGAAATCAGTTCCAGACATTACTGGGGGTAACGGGCTCTGGCAAGACGTTTACGATGGCAAATGTGATTCAGAAGCTGAATAAGCCGACGTTAATTATTGCACATAATAAGACGCTGGCAGCCCAGCTTTATTCGGAAATGAAGGAATTTTTTCCCAATAATGCGGTGGAATACTTTGTCAGCTACTATGACTACTACCAGCCGGAGGCTTACGTCCCGTCCACGGACACATACATCGAGAAGGATTCCTCTATCAATGACGAGATCGATAAGCTGCGGCATTCAGCAACGGCGGCGCTGTCGGAGCGGCAGGATGTGATTATTGTGGCATCGGTTTCCTGTATCTATGGTCTGGGAAGCCCGATCGATTATAAAAACATGGTTATTTCCCTACGCCCGGGCATGGAGAAGGACCGCGACGAGGTCATTCACAAGCTGATCGACATTCAGTACAGCCGGAATGACATGGATTTCAAGCGAGGTTCGTTCCGGGTGCGCGGCGATGTACTGGAGGTATACCCGGCGTATTCGGGCGGCGATGCGTACCGGATTGAGTTTTTCGGGGATGAGGTAGACCGGATCACAGAGATTGACACGCTGACGGGCGAGATCAAGGCGCAGTTAGGACATATCGCGATTTTCCCGGCATCGCATTATGTCATCCCGAAAGAGCGGATGGAGATTGCGGCAAACAATATTTTAGAGGAAATGAAGGAGCAGGTCGCTTACTTTAAGAGTGAGGATAAGCTTCTGGAGGCACAGAGAATCGCGGAGCGGACGAATTTTGATGTGGAAATGATGCGGGAAACAGGCTTCTGTTCCGGTATCGAGAATTATTCGCGTCATCTGATTGGTTCGAAACCGGGAGAACCGCCGTGTACGCTGATGGATTATTTCCCGGATGAATTTCTGGTGATTGTGGACGAGTCGCACATCACGCTGCCGCAGGTGCGCGGTATGTACGCGGGCGACCAGTCGCGCAAGAAAACGCTGGTGGAATATGGATTCCGCCTGCCGTCGGCGCTGGATAACCGACCGTTAAATTTTGAAGAATTTGAGAGCAAACTGGATCAGATTCTCTGCGTTTCAGCAACACCGGGCGAGTATGAGGCAGATCATGAGCTTCTGCGGGCAGAGCAGGTGATCCGTCCAACGGGACTTCTTGATCCGCCGATTGAGGTGAGACCGGTCGAGGGACAGATCGACGATCTGATTTCGGAGGTCAACCGGGAGGTGGATCGAGGGTTTAAGGTGCTTGTTACGACGCTGACAAAGCGGATGGCAGAAGACCTGACCGACTATATGCGCGATGCGGGAATCCGCGTCAAATATCTGCATTCGGATATTGACACGTTGGAACGCGCCCAGATTATCCGGGATATGCGTCTGAATGTCTTCGATGTGCTGGTCGGCATCAACCTGCTTCGTGAGGGTCTGGATATCCCGGAGATTGCGCTGGTGGCGATTCTGGATGCGGATAAAGAGGGATTCCTGCGTTCGGAAACGTCCCTGATTCAGACGATCGGCCGAGCAGCGCGAAATTCTGAGGGGCATGTTATCATGTATGCAGATTCGATCACGGATTCGATGCGGGCGGCGATCGAGGAGACGGAGCGAAGACGCGCGATTCAGCAGGCGTACAATGAGGAACATCACATTACGCCGACGACGATCAAGAAAGCTGTCCGGGATCTGATCACGATCTCGCAGGCAGCCGAACCGGTTACGAATAAGGTAACGAAGGATCTGGAATCGATGGATCGCCAGGAATTAGAAAAACTTGTAAAGGAACTGACGAAGAAGATGAATCAGGCGGCAGCCGAGCTGAATTTCGAGGAAGCGGTCGTGTTGCGTGACCGTATGGTAGAGGTCAAGAAAATGTTGCTGGATTTGGAAAATTCGTAAATCAGAGGGTGGTTGGTATGGAATATGGCGCGCTGATGGAGATGGCGGTCCGGGCGGGGGAGATCATGCTGGCGAGCGGAGCGGAGGTCTACCGTGTGGAGGACACGATTCACCGTATTTTAAAGCATTCAGGGATTGCACGGGCAGATGTGTTTGTCGTGACGACGGGGATCGTGGCGACGATTGCGGATGCATCACTTCCGCCGCTTACCTTGGTAAAAAGGGTGGAAAACCGGGCAACGAATTTGAACCGCATCTATCAGGTAAACAATGTTTCAAGGGAATTTTGCAGCGGAAAATTGTCCGTCGGGGAGGCGCAGGAACGACTGGATCGGATTGCTAATACGACATTATACGGATTCTGGAAGAAATGCATTGGCTATGCGGCAACGACGGGATTTTTTGCGGTGATGTTTGGAGGCGGTCCGGGCGAATGCCTGGTGGCGGCTGTCGTGGGAGTCGTTCTTGCGTTTGTCCTGCGGGCGGCGTCCAACCTTATGCTGAATGATTTCTGTCAAAATGCACTTGGCTCGTTTGCACTGGCGGTTGCGGCGTATCTGCTGCGCCGTGGGGCATTTCTGGGAATGAGCCTGGATGTAGTGATTATCAGCGCAATCATGCCGCTGGTGCCTGGGGTCACATTTACGGCGGCAATCCGCGATACGCTGAATGGGGATTACAGTTCGGGAGTCGCGCGGATGGCGGAGGCAGTCGTGGTGGCGCTGGCGGTTGCGTCGGGCGTCGGTCTGGCGATCGTGGCAGTCCGGCTGGCGGGAGGATCGGTATGACAGAGATGATAAGAGAATTGATGATCCAGAGCGTGGGGGCATTTCTGGCGGTTTTTGGTTTTTCCCTGCTGGTCGATATGCCGCGGAAATATCTGGTTTATGCGGGCATTACCGGAGGTGCCGGATGGCTGGCGTACCTGGTATCGATGCAGGTGGGAACCTCGCAGGTGGCGGCGGCATTTTTTTCCAGTCTGGCAGCGGCTCTGCTGAGCCAGGTATTTGCACGCGTGTTAAAAGCGCCCGTCACGATCTTTCTGGTGGCAGGAATCCTGCCGACGGTGCCGGGCGCATCGATCTACCGGAGCGTCTATTTTCTGATACAGGGACAGACAAAATGGTACAATTTTTATCTGCTCCAGACGATCCAGATAGCGGGGGCGATGGCGGTTGCCATCTTTATTGTGGATTCACTGTTCCGTCTGCTCCGGAATAAAGCGTCGTAGTGGAACTGGGCGGCAGGTAGAGACAGCCCTGAATCCTGCTAAAATAATAAATATGATCGGACAGGCGGTCTTCAGCGGGCACATCCGACTGATTGATCGCCTGAACCATTTCATTGAGTTCTTCCGGCGGAAGGGAGACGTTGCTGGGAGTGAGAAGCACTTCATGGATGCTGGACGGAAGGATAATCAGATCTTCACCCAGGCTTTCGGCAAATTCTTTTAAGACGCGGGGATAGAGCATGCAGGCAGCGCCGTTGATGCCGCGCGAATTTGTCAGAACGTAGAGAGCGACCGATGGAAGAGCTTCCGTTTCAACGATGTCCTCCATTTCGAGCTGATTGAGGGTGGATTCGATGGAGCTGATGTGGTACGGCAGTATGCGAGGTGTATTTTCTTCCGCCAGTATGCCGAGCTCTTCCAGAGAAATATCCCACAGGGCAAGATGGTCGCTGTGTACCAGGGTCGTCATCTGCCCCTCCTCATTGTCAGTGAGGATCAGATAGAAAACGATCGCCAGATCGAGATACGGAATATGTGGGATGTGGGAGAGAAGCACCTTATTTTTAGCGGCGTGGATCAATTTGTAGGCAATCCGGCCGCGTACGGCATCAAAATCACGCAGTTCCTCGCAGATATCCTCCGAAAATCCTGGATTTGTCTCATACACCATCAGGATCTGCTCGGTAATAATGGAGAGCGGCATCCCTTCCTCCGCTTCATTATAGTAGGCGTTCAGATAGACAGTCGGTGATAACCGTGAGCCGGGTTTCGTAAAGCTCAGCCCGTCGAGCATCAGTCCATTATTTTTCAGAACACGCCGCAGGGAGACGTTGGCTTTTTTGTTGAGGCGCGTCTGCACCATCGACTGGATTGTTTTCAAAAAAGTTTCATAGACCATAGAGTACCTCCTGAAATAAAATTGCAGATAGGGGATGTCCGCTTGCTCATGTAGGTTATGAATTTCAGCAAGATGAGAAACAGTTTCCCCGTGTGAATAAGTTTTAAGGAATCAAATCAAGAAGCAGTCATGAAGTTTGAGATGTGAAGAAAGATTGCTTAGTGATTAAAAAATAAATAAAAAGTTCAGAGTTTTAGCGTTTACCTTTTGAGTGCGTAAGTATGAAAATGGTCATGGAAATCATCGAAAAAACTGAACATGAGAATCGCAGGAACCAGTAAGATGTGAAAAAATTGCCTGCATATAAAGAAGCAGGTGCCAAATGCACCGATATCATGATTATACTGGAAAATGGGAAGATTGGCAAGAAAAATAACAGGGAAAAAAGTGAAGTTCTGGTTGCGGATTGTTACTGTACACGGGTAGGCACTTTTGGAACCGAAAGTGCCGTAAGAAAACGTGG
>OGXZ01002011.1_pt1 | contig 10881 bp, 8 predicted proteins | sample 1576431 | NCBI WGS metagenome assembly OGXZ01 (sample SAMEA3541590, study PRJEB24748) | human gut metagenome | biome: human gut; feature: human-associated habitat; material: faeces | place: China | collected 2012
TACAGTCATCATGCGTGTTTTTATGGGTGGTATTTTCCGAATGAAGCCATGCTGCAACCTTATTTTGTGGATGCTTGTGTGAACTATGTCAATGAGACTGCGGCATTTGCCCAACGCCTGACGCCCAATTGTGTGAACCTGATAGCCCCTTATTTTATCAAGGAAGCCCGTTTTGATGATCATTTTGTTCGTCAGTTGGAGAAGATGAATATTGATATCATAGCCTATCAGGACGGGGTGGGAGTGAACCATACTTCATTGGAAGACTCGGCCAAGTTCTATGAAATATTGTATAAGGCGCATGAAAAAGCTTGCAGGGCTCGTTTGTGGGCAGATGTCGAATTGTTTTATTTTGAGGATGGAACCGGTGGTAATTTGCTTCCTGCTGATTTTGGCAAACGCATTATCAGGCAGCTGGAAGCTGTGTCCCCTTATGTGGATAAGGTGCTCTGCTATCAATATTTGGGCATTATGAACAAACCTGATACAGATATTGTGGCAGGGCATCCGGATTCTATAAAATTATATGAGCAATATACAGAATGGTATAATCATTATCAAAAGAAGTGTGAATGAAAAAAGTGTTTCTCTTGACTTTATTGGTTCTGTTTGGTACCTTTGAAGTAAAAGCTGCTTTTAAAAAGAACGAAAAGAGAATTTTGTCAGAGCAAGTGCTGAAGGATAAGGTGAAAGGTGCTTGGGCCGGGCAAACGTTAGGGTGCAGTTATGGTGGTCCCACCGAATTCAAATTCCTGGGAACTATTATTCAGGATTATATTCCCATTCCTTGGAATGAACACATGGTGAAAAAATGGTACGATAGCTTTCCGGGACTTTATGATGATGTCTATGTAGATTTGACATTTGTCGAAGTCTTTGAAAGATGCGGTTTGGATGCTCCGGTGGATTCGTTTGCCGTTGCCTTTAAGCGAACGGAATATCCCTTGTGGCATGCCAATCAGGTAGCGCGCTATAACCTGCTGCAAGGAATGAAAGCTCCTCAGAGCGGGCATTGGAAGAACAACCCTCATGCCCATTGTATCGATTTCCAGATTGAGGCTGATTTTGCCGGAATTATGTCGCCTGGGATGCCCAATCATGAACTGCTCCACTTCCTCGTCGGTGTAGCTGTCTGACGGGCGTCCTTTGAACACGTCGAGCTCCTCGTCGTCATAGTAGACGATGTCCTTCGTGGCAGCCTCCATCATGCAGTCCTGCTCGCACTTGTCGTTCGTGCCGTTGCATGTGGCGCAGGTCTCCACCACGGTTATCTTCTCTTCGCCGTCGTGCTTACTCAGCTTGGCGATCAGCGCTGCGATTATGCCGAGCGCAATTATCGAAATCACTAATATTATCATATTCTTTTCAATGTTTTATTGGGTGTCCTCCCGCAGATTCCTCCTTAGGAGGGTATGGCATCTTGCCATACCCACACCGCCTGCTATTGGATATTCTCCCACAGAATACGCCGAATTCACAGAACCTCCTATTGAGATGTCCTCCCACGGATTTCACAGATTTACACAGATACTTATGGTGCGCTGTTCTCCCACAGAATTCACAGAATTCACAGAATTTGGCAGCGTGGGTATGGCAGGAATGCCATACCCTCCTACATCTGTGCTCATCTGTGCCATCTGTGGGAGGCTCTTCTCTGTCAGAAGTTTCCGTGCGTTCCGTGCGTTCTGTGGGAATATCTTTTCTCCCACGGATTTCACAGATTTACACAGATACTTAGGGTGCGCTGTTCTCCCACAGAATTTGGCAACGTGGGTATGGCAGGAATGCCATACCCTCCTACATCTGTGAACATCCGTGTCATCTGTGGGAGTCCTTTCTCTGCAAGAAGTTTCTGTGTGTTCCGTGCGTTCTGTGGGAATATCTTTTCTCCCACGGATTTCGCAGATCTACACAGATGTTAGGGTGCGCAGAATTTAACCACGGATTAAGCGGATTAAACGGATGGCAGTGTGCAAATCTCACCACCTCAACATCACACCATCTCAACACCTATCTCATCTCACCACATCACCATCTCACCACCACAACATCCTTTTACCATCTCAACACCCTTTCACTTCGAACCCAGCCTTCTGCAGGTCTGCCCAGAACTGTGGGTACGACTTCGTTACCACCTGCGGCTCGTTGATGCGCAGCCCCGGGAACATAATAGCAGCCGGCGCGAACGCCATCGCCATGCGGTGGTCGTCGTACGTGTCGATAGGCTCTAATGTCGGCTCGCAGCGCGTGCCGTCCCAGATGAGCGTGTCGCCGTTCTCGTCGCGCAGCACGAAGCCCAGCTTGTGCAGCTCGCGCTTCAGTGCCTCGATGCGGTCGGTCTCCTTGATGCGCAGCGTAGCCAGACCCGTGAAGCGGAACGGTATGCCGCGCAGTGCGCACGTCACCACCACCGGCTGCGCCAGGTCGGGCACACTGCTGAAGTCGTAGTCGAGACGCGGCAGCATACACTGGTGACTCTTTATGCTCACCGTCGGGAAGCGCTCGCCCTCTACCGTGCTGTACTTTGTCTTCACGCCCAGCAGCGAGAAGATATATTTCACGATGGAGTCGCCCTGACGCGACGCGTCCATGAGGCCCTTGAAGCGCACCTCCGACTCGTCGTTCCCCCGCAGCGCCAGCATCTCGTACCAGTAAGCCGCCGCACTCCAGTCGCTCTCTATCGTATACTCGTGTCGCTCGTACGGCTTCGCGTTCACCGTGATGGTGTCCGCGTCGCTCCAGTCGGCGTCCGCCCCGTACTCGCGCATCATCCACAGCGTGAGATCTATGTACGGACGCGAGATGGCACCGTCGGTGATGCGCAGCTGCAGTCCGTTCTTCAGCGTCGGCGCAATCATCAGCAGCGCAGAGATATACTGCGAACTGATGTTGCCCGCCACCTCTATGTATCCGCCCTCGAGCGTGCGTCCCTTGATGCGCAGCGGCGGATAGCCCTCCTCGCCCAAGTATTCGATGTCGGCGCCCAGATAGCGCAGCGCGTTCACCAGGATGCCAATCGGACGCTGCTTCATGCGGTCGGTGCCCGTGATGACATGCTCGCCCGGCTGTGTGGCGAGGAACGCCGTGAGGAATCGCATCGCCGTGCCCGCCCCCTTGATGTCAATCTCGTACGGGCGTCGCTGCATCGCGTCGATAATCACCTCCGTGTCGTCGCACACCGAGAGATTCTGCGGCAGTATGTCGCCGCACGACAGCGCATGAATGATAAGCGCGCGGTTGCTGATGCTCTTCGACGCCGGCAGGGCGATAGTAGCGTTAATCGTCTGGGGTGCTGTTATTGTATATTGCATGATGCTGTTTGTTTTTCTTTCAATATTCAGAGTTCGTTTCTTCCAATGTTCAGAGTTCGTTTCTCTATATGCAAAGTTACGAAAACTATTCCAAACTATCGCTCAAAGCATTGAAAACAAAAACTATATTGTGTTATTTTTTTACAACGGATTTATCTGATTAATCGGATTCTCTCCGCACCCTACAATCCGTTCTATCCGTTTAATCCGCGTTAAGTTCCTTCGCACCCTAACCATCTGTGTCAATCCGTGCCATCTGTGGGAGAACATCAATTCCCACAGAACACGCAGAACCCACAGACCTTCCTACTGAAATATCCTCCCACAGATGCCACAGATGTTCACAGATATAGGAGCCAACTTCCGTGTGTTCCGTGCATTCCGTGGGAGCCTCTTCTCATTTGATATTCGTGTTCGTTCAACCCACATCGAAATTCGCAGTAAAATTCTTTCCGCCAACCCCGTAACTTGCTCACGCCATATTGACCACCCGACTTCCGCGCGAATCCCCATTCTGGAGATTTTCGCTGCGCTTTCCGAGCCTTTTCGCCGCCTCGAACCAACCCCTTCCAAGCCGATTTTGTCCAAATTTTAGGTTTTTCCTCACTTTTTCCATGTTTTTCAGTAGTTTTTCGCTGTTTTTTGCCAACTTATCGTGGGCTTTTACCATGTAAAAGCATAGGTTTTACCCAGTAAAAGCATAGCTATTACCATGTAAAGTCTCACGATAAGTTTGCGAAGCCCTAAAAACGCCCCTTTTAAAACCTCTCAAAAAACCGTCCGCCCTTTTCTTTCTTCATTTTCATCGCACTCCTGAGCGGTAAAATAGACCATTTTCGGGCTGTAGCAAATAGTATGCCACACACGCGAGTGAAAGTTTTACACAGCCAAGAGCCAACCGAGGAACATACGCAACAATGAACGACTATTAGCCGTAGCTGTCTTTATCTTTGTTTCGAGAATAAACTCAGCCACCCGTTTGCGGTATTCGCTTTGTTGAAGCATATCCCAAAAGGCATGATCTAAATAAGCATATTCAATGTTGTTCTTTAGCCAAGCAATGGAAGGCGAAACCGTTTTTGTTTCTGAATGCGGTGTTAGGATACTTAAATTCCAGAAATCACTTGTCTGCATATGATAAAAAGGATAGCATGGTAGGGTGTATTCACTCTGTTTTGCTATCTCTGCGTATTTCTTGAACACAGCCTCGTATATCTCTGCAAGTTGCTCGTATTCGAATCGGTTTCGTTTGAAAACTCCATCCTCGATACCCTTTATAACAGCCAGCAGCAATACCGGCTTGGCTATCTTCTTTATGCCAGTTCGCTTGATGCTTCCAACAGCCATTTTCTTTATCTGCTTGGTATATACATCATAGGCGATATCATAGTTGAAATATGGTTCGTTCATATAGCTTCAGGTTTGGTTATTATGCTTCAAAAGTACGAAAAAACAATGGAAATGGCAATATTAATATAAGCGAATATACATATATAATATGAGAAAGACAAAAAAGACAGTGTCGGTATGGTGATTCAAGATATTTTCATTAATTTTGCATTTAGTATCCATCCTGCAGAAAGCCCGAAAAGGGTAATAAGTGGGAGGGTGCAGACTTTTAAGAAATAGGGCGTTTACTTGACGCTTGTCTTTTCAAACCGTAAACTTCGCAACTTTACAAAAATCGCAAAAGACGAGATGGCAACGTAGATGCCCACGGTAGGTATATTTATGATCCTGCCTTGGGTTGCTGTATACATATGTCTCATGCACAATGGGTACGTGTGTATATGGCTTCCCATGTATGGGACTATATTGTATATTATGCGTGGGCTTTCTGCAGTTGTCCGTTTTTTGCGATTTTGGGCAATGCGAAGGCCTACGGTTTGCGAAACGGGCGAAGGGAAAGAACCCACGCATTCTGTTTTTAAAAGCATAAAAGCAAACGTAGGTCTAATCTATCTGATATTGGGGTTCTGTCGGAAGCATAACGAATAAAGTATTTTTCTTTATGTATAAAAAGTATGTGTTCTCTGGTCATGAATCGTTTCCATGTAGAATGTTATGGCCGATAAAAGGATATGATTATATTGTAAAAGACAATAATTTCAACGATCCTAACTCTGTTGTGGAATTGGGTGTTGGCAAAAACATGGTAGCCTCAATACGCTATTGGTTAAAGGCTTTAGGTATGACTGAGCAGGACAAACCAACGACGTTAGCAAATTACTTGTTTGGAAAGGAGCATGGCAAAGACCGATATATAGAAAGTCTTGGCACGCTATGGCTGCTTCATTTACTTCTTGTTATCACGCAAGAAGCTACTCTTTATAACATTCTATTTCTTCGTTATCAGAAAGAACGCAAACAGTTTGATAAAGAGCAGATACAGAACTATGTAAAACGTCTGATGACAGAAGATGACAAACAGAAGCAATTCAATGCTAATACAGTTGGAAAAGACTTTAATGTGTTGATACAGAATTATACCCAACCATCAAATCCTAAGTCTTATGAAGACTATTCATCTCTGTTGATAGACCTGAATCTTATCAGACACGACAAATCAGATAAGGTCTTCACATTCAATATTGAAGGAAAACGTTCCGTACCATTGGAGATCTTCTTTTATGCCATCCTTATGATGAAAGGTGAAGATAGGACAGTTGCGTATGACACATTGCAGAATGTTGGACTTGTATTTTGCATGACTGATATTGAAGTGATTGATATGATGAAACGTATAGATTGCGAGTATCCCGAATATGTGCAGTATAGTGACAATTCAGGCATTCGCCAACTTCTTTTCAAGGAAGGCAAGAAAATAGACCCCATTGATTTACTTAACAGATACTACGAAAATGCAGCAGTTTAGTTTGTCGGCTAATATAGAAGAAGGCCAGAACAAGGATTTCAATTATATCGTAACTCCAAATGCTCAAGAAGTAGCATCCGGAATCGTAAATGGGTATAATTCTGGTATTCATTCGTTCACGATTATTGGCTCGTATGGTACTGGCAAGTCATGTTTCTTGCTTGCGTTGGAAAAAGATTTGCAGAGCAAAGGTCAACATAATCTTATAAATCCGCAGACTTTGTCTTCATGTAAAAAGTATGAAGTGCTGAAGATTGTAGGCGATTATAAGGATCTTGCTTCACTAATGCGCAATAAATTGGCTATTGACGGAACTGCCGATAATGTGCTTGACGAATTGCGTAACAGATATAACCAAGCAAAGAAGCGTGGAAGTTTCCTTATCATATTTATTGATGAATTTGGTAAGGTTCTTGAACATGCTGCTAAGAACGATCCTGAGCAGGAACTGTATTTTATGCAGAAACTTGCAGAGTTTGTCAATGTTCCGACAAGACAAATACTGCTCGTGACAACTCTGCATCAAAATTTCAGCGCATACGCAAGAAAACTTTCCTCAGTACAGAAAGAGGAGTGGAACAAGGTGAAAGGACGTTTCAAGGAATTAGTCTTTATCGAACCTGTAGAGCAACTGCTTTACCTCGCATCAAAACAAAATGGTTTATGTAAAGATTTAGGCGAAAATGCCAGTGGATTAAACAAATTGTGCCAACTCGCAAAAAATACAAAATTTGTATCTGATGGACTTTCGTACGAAACCACAGAAGCCCTTTATCCTTTGGAGCCCTTCTCTGCTTATGCCATTACTCAAGCTATTCAGCGTTATGGACAGAACGAAAGATCATTATTCTCCTTTCTTAATACGAAAGGAGCAAACTCGTTGTGTGAATACGAAGATGGGTTTTATGGTCTTGCAAATTGTTACGACTATATCTTGCATAATTTCTATTCGTATCTGAAGGATGCCAATGCCGACTCAATGCAATGGAGTTCTATGCAGGTGGCACTTGAACGTGTAGAAGGTCAGTCGTGGGAAACTAAGAATGAATTGCTTGGAGCAATAAAGATAGTAAAAACTATTGGACTGTTAAACTTGCTTGGCAATTCTTCTTTCAAGATGACGCGAGAACAAACTGCCAATTATGCTAAAGTTGCGCTTGGAGTTGAAGATGCTTTACATATACTCAACCTCCTTGAGCAATACAAGATAATACGCTTTGCAAGCTATAAATTACGATATATACTATTTGATGGAACTGATATAAACATCGAAGACGAGATTAGAAAAGCAGGCTTAGTAGTAGGTCGTCCCGTAAATTTTGTTGATGAAATACGCAGTTATTGCTTTAAGAAGATTGCACCGGTAAAGATGTGCTACTTTCAGAAAGGAACGCCGCGTTATTTTGAATACGAAATTTTGGAGGAAGGTCAGGATAAAACTCCTACAGGTGATACAGATGGCTACATACAACTCATATTCTCTTCAAACAAGAATGTTGTAAAGGATACAGTTGCATTAAGTAACGAGTGTAGTAATGCAATTGTCTTTGCTTGCTTTAAAAATACAAGTGAACTTGTAGATCATCTATACTTAATAGAGAAGTATAACTATATACTCAGCAAGGTGCTCGTGGACAAGTCCGACCATGTTGCTATTACAGAAGTCAGAAACCTCCTGGAATACGAAAAAGTCTTGCTGGACAAGTCACTTAACGAAGCTCTGTTTTCATATAGTGATGATGTAACATGGATATTCTGTGGCAAAGAGATAGAAGTTAAGACGTTCCGTATGTTTAACGAACTTCTGTCGCATGTTTGCGAGACCGTCTATCCTAAGACACCGATAATGAACAATGAACTGTTCAACCGTCATAAGTTGAGCGGTTCGATATCAAGTGCCCGTGTGAAATATCTTGCAGCGATGCTTAATCAAGGAAATGAAGTGGATTTCGGATTTGCAAAGGATAAATTTCCTCCAGAGAAAACTATATATTATTCTCTGTTGAAGCACACAGGACTTCATGTAGATGGCGCTTTTTCTAGTCAACCAACCAATGACGGAATAATGCCATTATGGGATGCTTGTGAGGAGTTTTTGGTTTCAACTACCAATAAACCGCGTAAAATCTCCGAACTGATAAAGCTGTTGTCAGCACGTCCGTATAAATTGAAACAGGGCTTCCTTGAATTTTGGATTCCTACATATCTGTACATAAAAAAGCAGGAGTATTCGTTGTATGGCACAGGTGGCGCATATATACCGAATGTGAATATGGAGTTCTTTGAACTGTTGCAGAAACATCCTGCCGACTATAGTATTAAAGCTTTGGACGTATCAGGTGTGCGTATGGACATATTCAACCAATATCGCAAATTCCTCAACGTAAAGACTTTGGGAGATGTGAAAAACAATGACTTCATTGAGACCATAAAGCCGTTCTTTTTCTTCTACAGCCGACAGTTGAACGATTATGCTAAGCATACACGGAAGTTTAACCACGAGCAGACGGCACGTTTCCGCGACACTCTCGCAGTAGCTAAAGATCCAGAAAAGACATTCTTCGAGGATTTGCCAGAGGCGTTAGGTTTTGATAAAACTGCATTGCAGAACAAAGAAAAAGTGGAAGAGTTCTGTTATGTTGTTAACCGTGCTGTGAGAGAATTGCGATCATGCTATAATGATCTGATAGATCGTATAGAATCAAGTCTGTTAGATGCATTGAGCATTGAGGAATATGATTATACGGAATACATATTGACTATACGCAGCCGATTTGCTTCTGTTAACGAGTATCTTCTGACAGATCGTCTCAAGGAGTTCTATCATCACGTAATGACAGAGTTCGACAATCGCAAGGAATGGTATCAGTCAATCTGTTACACAGCTTTAGAACAACCGCTTGAACGATTGCGTGACGACCAGGAAGAGAAACTGGTACACAATCTCATAATGTTGTTCCGCGAATGCGAGAAATATTCAGTTATATCACAGATGGACATTAATAGTGACGAGGAGTGTTTTTCTGTTGATATGGTTGCTACAAAAGGCACAAACATCTCATCTCAGACATTCAAGCTGACAAAAACAGAAACAGAGAAAGCGGATGAACTTGAAATGCTTTTAAATAACGCACTCGCAAACATAGACAATAATAATGTCGCTATATGTACATTGTTAAGAGTGTTGAATAAAAAAATGTCAAAATGAACGTAAGACACATACTTGGAATTTCTGGAGGTAAAGACAGTGCAGCATTGGCTATATACCTAAAACAGAAATATCCGCAATTAAAGATAGAATACTACAACTCTGATACAGGATGCGAACTTGCGGAAACAGAGTTGCTGATAGATCGTCTCGGGGCTTACCTTGGTAGCATTAAACGACTCCGTGCAGCCGAGGACAGTCCAGAACCGACACCTTTTGAGCATTTCCTTAAAGCGTGTGGCGGCTTTCTGCCATCACCGCAGGCTCGTTGGTGTACACAAAAGATGAAACTGGCAGAATTTGAACGCTATGTTGGCGAGGACTATGCTGTGTCATATGTAGGCATACGTGGCGACGAGGATCGCGATGGATACATTTCTTCAAAACCCAATATTCAAGCCGTGTTCCCCTTCCGTCGTAATATATGGAGCATTGATGTCATAAATAAGGTTCTCCATAATGATCAGCAAGAACAGATAATAGCATTATATGATAGCTTATGCAAGGACTTTCAACGTGAGGATATTATGGAGATTTTGAAGCGCCCTATATCCAAACAGTTCTACTACTCAAAGAAACTGAATGCATTGCTTGACATAGATGTAAAACTATTCAACCATGTTGTTTTTGAATATTTGAAAACAACAGAATATCCAATTGGCAAACTTGATAGTTTTCCGTTGATAGACAACGATGAAGTTCTTGTAAAAGATGACATCTTCAGACTATTACGAGAGAGTGGCGTTGGTGTGCCAAAGTATTATGAGGAAATACCATTTGAAGTGGATGGAAAGACCGGTACTTATTGCAGAAGCCGTTCTGGTTGCTATTTCTGCTTTTTTCAGCAGAAAATAGAATGGATTTGGCTTTATGAACAACATCCTGAGCTATATAAAAAAGCAATGGAGTTCGAAAAAGATGGTTATACATGGAATCAAGGAGAAAGTCTTGCTGACATGATAAAACCAGAACGTATAAGAAAGATAAAACTTGACATCATAAAACGTCAGGAGGAAAACCGCGCTAAACAAAAGGGTACAACACTTGTCGAATTGTTCGATGATGAGGTAATGTGTACAAATTGTTTCATCTAAAATCTTTTGATTTATGCTATACGAGGTTGATTGGGCTGAAGATGGCACATATCGTCCTGGAGAAGATAATTCGCCCGAGAAATTCTTCAACGATGGTTTAAGAAATAGCAGTGAGTTTGATTTGCAGCTGGGCTATTTTAGCTCTGCTGCTATCAGTGTGCTTGCTGTTGGCTTTGCTACATTCATTGCGAATGGTGGCAGAATGCGTCTTGTAATAAACCAAATAGTTTCGGAAGCAGATAAGAAAGCAATAAACGAAGGAATAAAAGGTACATTCATCAATTGTTTTGATCTTACTGATTTTGAATCGTTGCGAAAGACATTTGACGAATATCAGCAGCAGTTCTTTGATTGCCTGGCTTTCCTTATCTACAACAAGCGTATTGATATACG
>OGXZ01002012.1_pt1 | contig 10871 bp, 8 predicted proteins | sample 1576431 | NCBI WGS metagenome assembly OGXZ01 (sample SAMEA3541590, study PRJEB24748) | human gut metagenome | biome: human gut; feature: human-associated habitat; material: faeces | place: China | collected 2012
CGATAACAAGGGAACAATCGTCTACGCCATTCTCGACGCCCAGGCAGAACAGCCACCTTTTGGCCCGGGGCTTGTCATTAAGCTGTTTTCAACGCAGCAAAGAGACTCAATTGAGGGTAATCGTGTAAGTTGCGTCCGCTGCGCCATCCAGGTGCAGAACAACCGTCATGCTATCGGTGACAGCGGTAGTATCCTTCTCGCCATAAATCGCGCCGAAGGGGCTCACAACCTCGAAGTAGTCGGCAGCATTTCCACCATCGACCTCGAGAGCAGCGTACAAGTCAGCAACCGTAGCGTTAGCGGAAGATTCGATAGTGATTATCTTGGAGCTAATGCTCATAACGGAAGAAGAAATACTATCCTTAACCTTCAGCGTGCCAGAGCTTGCAGCTGCAACCTCAACCTCAACAGTCACTGTCGTGGTCTTGGAACCATCGGAAGAAGTGACCTTGATGGTATAGGTGCCCTCACCCAGAGCGGTGGTCTGGGCCTGGGTATCCGCATCCACATCGGTAGAGCCGTTCTTAGTCACCACAACCTTTGCACCAGCATCGTTCGGCTTGATAACGAACTTGGGCTGATCGTTCTGCGTAGCAGGCAGATTGATGGTGTTGGTCTCACCATCACCGAGCTTGGCAACAGTCTCGCCCTTCACAGTAATGCTAGCAATACTGGCATCATTGCTGAGCTCAGCGGCTTCAGTAGCCTGGGTCACGGTCACATACAGCTCTTCCAGAACCTTGCCGTTATCAGAGGTCTTGCCGGCATAGTCATAGGTGTAGGCATAGCCCTTCAGCGCATCCACCAGCTCCTTGGCGGAGATATTGGCGGCCACCTCATAGTCGGCATCCTCATCCTTGTTCATGATGCTGGCGTCTCTGTCATCGCCCAGGTCACCAACGGTCACCAAGGTGATAGCGGTGTCCTCGGTCACCAGATAGCGGCTGCCATTAATGGTCAGGGTGCCGGCGCTCTGGCTGATCGCGCTGGTCTTGTCAGTGTCAGCAATCACGCTGCCGCCTGCGGTGGCCGCCTGGAAGTCGGTCAGCTGACCGTCGGAATTACGGGTCAGATAGTGGGCAACGCCATAGTAGTCATTGTCGGAAGTGATCTTGTTGTCAGCAACAATGTCCTCTTCCTCATCACCGTTCAGAACAGTGTACTGATGATAGACCTCGTTGTCGGTGGTGACATAGCGGCCATCATAGGACAGAACATAGACCAGAGTGGTCTCCTGCTCACCGGAGATGGTGGCATCGCCGTCAATATCAATATAGATCAGAGCAGCATAGCCATTGTCACGCACCAGAGCAGAGACAGCAGCCTCACTGGAGGAATCCGTCAGCTCAATGGCGGGGAAGTTCTTCACGCCGGTGTAGACATACAGATCATCGTTCTTGTCGCTGACAATGACGATGGTCTCGTCGTTGGCCAGAGAAAGATCCGCCTTGGTAGTGCTGTTGGAATCGTTCTCGAAGGGAGCGACCTTGCTGTTTTCGGAAACAGTCCCCTTACCGCTGTAGCTGGCAATCTCCTCGTCATACTTGGACTCAACAGCATACAGAGTGTATTCGTCAGCAGAGTTCTTGCTGTAGGTGAACCAGCCGATCTGATCGGCGTCGGTTCCCCAACGAGCAATGGTGGACTTGCTGCTCACCTGCTCACCGGCCTTCTTATCATAGGCCTTGTCCACGACGATCTCGTCGGTGGTACCATCGGGGAAGATGGCGTTGGCCAGAGCGCGGGAGGTAGAGGTCATGCCGCTGCTGCTGCCGAATTCAGCGATGTACACATAATCGCTCAGGACAACAGACTCATCCACTGCGATGACATAGCCATAGGAATCCAGCACCAGGGAAGCCTCGCGGCCCACATTGTAGCTGGTTTTCTTGATGTTGTCGGCGGTGGCGGAGTACTCGTACTTGGTGCCGCCCATGGTCACATTGCTGCCGTCCTTATAGCCCTCAACAGTGCCGTTGACAACCTCAGCCTTGTCAATGCTCTTGACCTCGTAACGGCTGTTGTTGTTGACGGCGGTCACCAGGACATAGTCGTCGGCCTTCAGGTCGGTGATATTGGCGAAATCGTCCACATCCAGGGTCCGGCTGTCCAAGGTGATGTCGGTGTCATACTTGCTGGAGTCAGTGGTCAGGCTGACCGTCTCCTTGCGGGTGTCATAGTCGGAAGCGGCCTGGAAGACATAGGTGCGGACGGTGACGATGGTGACATCATTGGTGTCGTCGTCCACATAGATCTCGGTCAGGTCGCCGTTGGCAGTGTTGTTGACCGCGCCGGTGTTGTTGCGCTCAACATAGTCCTCCACGTCAGCGGTCTTAACGGGCGTTTCCACACCGTCGAACCACACGGTCAGGTCGGACTTGCCATCCGTCAGATCGTTGTAGACTGTGCGGCCCACAGCTTCATACACATCAGACTTGGAGACCTTGGCGGTGTAGGTGCCCACCAGCTGGTCCATATTGGCGTAAGTGCCGATCTCGTCGGACTTCAGAGTCCAGATGTTGGAAGGACGGCCGAAGTCATCCGCTTCGCCGGGTGCCTTCTGCAGATCGTCAAAGTACCGCTCGGCGAACTGCATCTTCTCGTCTTTCTCAATAGTGTTGTCCTTCTCGATGGGGTTCTCTACTTCTTTACGAGTAGAGGTGGAGGTGATCTCCACGCCGCCCACAACGATGGTATCCTTCTTGTCATACTCGACCATGGTGGCCTGCAGCATATTGAAGGCGTACAGGGCGGCCTCCTGACGGGTCACAGCCTGGGAGCCCACGAACTCGTCGTTGCCGTCGTCCAGACCGATGCCGCTGGCCTGCTTGATGACGCTGACCTGCCAGTTGGGGCCGGTGTAGCCCTCGATGGAACTGTCATAGCCCAGGGCGCCCAGCAGCATCTTCATGAACGCGTTGCCGCTCAGGGTACCGGTGGGACGGAAGGTGCCGTCAGCATAGCCGCTGATGATACCCTGCTGAGAGCAGTAGGTGATGTAGCCCGCGAAGGTGTTGGTCACGGGAACATCCTTGAAGGGGGCGGTGCCTGCGCTCAGAGCGGAGGCAGTGGTGGGGCCCAGGATCAGGTTGCAGATGATCTTGGCGGCCGCGCCACGGGTCAGGACATCATCGGGACGGAAGTCGCCGTCGGAATAACCGTCGACAACACCCAGGGCAGAGATCACATCCACAGCTTCTTTGTAGGTGATCTCGCTGCCGTCCGTGAAGTCCTTGGCGCCCGCGCTGACAGTGACCAGAGACATGGTCATCACCAGAGCAAGCACCAGTGAAAGAAATTTCTTCATTCGGATTTCTCCTCCTTTAAAAGATTTGCAGAGAGCTTTTGAGGTCCAATCTCCGGACCGGCTTCATATGCGCAGGGGTGTCTCTTCCCGTTGCTCCGGCCCAGAGCGGACCACAGAAGTTCCTTTCTGCGCGTTCACTTTACCCCAGGAGAATGCTGCTGTCTACGATTTGCCGGGTTTTGTTAAAAAAGTGAAATAATTACTGGATTTCTTGCGCTTGCCATGAAAAGCAAGTGTAACCGATGAAAAAGTTCCCAAACAAAGGGGCGATTCCGGCAGGTCTCCTCATAGGGGCAAAAAGAAAGATGCCGTGAAAACAGATTCTCTGCTGCCACGGCATCTTTCTTCTGCTATGTGGGATGCATTGCCCAACAGGCTACGATTCTTTCAGATAGTATTTCTGGCCGACTTTAATCAGGTTTCCAGAATCTACTTCATGCTTGAGCAGCGCGGAGCATTGCTCGGTTTCAATCTGCAGGGCGGTGGTGATGTCCTTCCGACAGGCAAAGCCCTCCTTCTTCAGATATTCGTAGAGGGCTTCCTGCTGTCGTTCCGGCGGAACTACGGAATCCGGTAAGTAGTATTTATAGCCCACGCGGACCAGGAGACCCTTATCCAGCATGGCACGCAGCCGCTGATACGCAGCGGATTTGGTCTGGCCATATAATTCCATGATCTGGCTGCGTGTGATAGGGCCACTGCGGCGAATCGCCTCTGTGATCTTTTGTTCCCAATTGCTCTTTTCGTATCTGGTCCAGAGATCTCGCAACGTCCAGTTCTCCATGCCGCCGCGGATCAGGGCGGTTCTTGTGATCCTAGACACCCGCGAAACGTCCATGGGTTTTTTTGACTCGGCGGAGAGCAGGACATGGAGATCCTCCGTCCGCTTCTGGAGCCGCTTTGCCAATATTCTTTTGGCTGCCGCTGTCAGCGGTACCTCTCCTTCCGGCAGGTGAATCAGATTCTTCTCCAGATCCACCTGATCCCAAGTCAAGGACACAATGTTTTTAGCGGTCAGCCCCATGCTCCAAGTAAGCCAGAGTACCAAGCCGGCAGGAGTGTCTTTTTCCGCCTGCAAAATCTTCCACAGCTTGAACTCATCGATGTCCCCGGACTTCTCACTATGCTTGGGGCCAGCTCTTCCGTTCGGCAGATACTGGGCAAAATGCAATTGTAAAGACCGGATCTCCATACCGGTGATACGAGCCACATAGGACCAGTCGTGTTGTTCCAGTTGTCGAATTATATAGTCATGGCGCAGATCGACCAGACGCACGTTCGTTTGCCCTACCTCGTCAAGAACCCTGCGCGCTATCCGGGAGATTGCCTGGGGTTGCATTTGCTTATGGTAGCGATCAGAGCAGATCACGCAGTTATTTGTGGAATTCCCGGTGAGAAATGTCCATTTTCTGTACACGGAACGCAGGTAATCTGCCAGCATTTGAGTAATGGGAATCGTCCGAGCTGGCAACTGGAGTTGATTTCGTTCAAAATCCACCTGATCCCAAGTCAGGTTCGTGATCTCATCCCGTAGCAGTCCCGCCTGCCATGCAAGACGCACAGCCACACCGGCGGCATCGCTGGCGTGGCTTCCCAGAAGTCGTTCCATGGCCGCCGTATCCGGCCGATTCACAAAAAATTCTCGCATACGGCCCCTCCGTGCCCCGAATTCCCTGCCTGATGCAAATCGAAACTTGCTTGGGCGATTATTCGTCGACGGACGGGCTTAGAGAAACTTCACTGAACAGTTCCTGCCGCTTCCCTTTGCTCGCTGCCTCGTCACGGAATTATCATTCCGTCGCTGATTCATATGAAAGGGATTGGCGGGTCAAAGGGAAAAGACACAAAAAAAGCCCGTACTATCTGCACGGGCGAAAAAAACGATATTAGAACCAAGGCCGGACAGAATTTAACGTTTCCCCGGCTTTTTTCTGCTGCCCGGAGAGGCAAAACCCTCTTGTGGGCAGGCGCCCTATGTGATAAAATGTAATTGCAGATATGTAGGATAAATTGTTTTTTGCGATTATTTGTGTCGGAATGATAATTCCGTGATTACGATATCAGCCCCAGCCGGTCAAGCGTTCGCTGGTGCTCTGCGCCAGAAGTCAGCAGATAGATGCGCGTCGTTTCGATGCTGCTGTGGCCCAACAGGTCGGACAGTTTGACGATGTCCCGACAGGCCCGGTAAAACACGGTGGCAAACATGTGCCGCAGATTGTGGGGGAACACCTTGCCCGGCATCACGCCGGCGTATTTGCAAAGGCTCTTCATCTCCGCCCAGATCTGGCGGCGGCCCAGTTCTTTTCCGCTTTTGGTGCGAAAGATCGCACCAGAGGCGGTCTTTTGCTTTTGGGCATATTTGAGCAGCTTGCGGCAGAGTTTCCCCGGCAGCAGGATCACGCGGATTTTGCCTTTGAGGGAGACTTCGGCCTTGCCCTGCCGCACGGCTTCCACTGTGATATAGCGGACTTCGCTGACCCGGATGCCGGTGGCCCCGATGGTCTCCACCAGCAAGCCCAGCCGCTCCCGGCCCAGACGGCAAGCCGCGTCCAGCAGGCTCTGATAATCGGATTTTGTCAGCTCCCGGCCGGCATCCCGGAACAGCCGCCGCTGGATTTTCAGGAATTTCACCCGGCAGTCGTTTAGATCAAGGTACGCCAACAGGCTGTTTAAGGCAGAGAGCATGGCATTGATACTGGCGGGGGCGTAGCCCTGCTCCGCCAGATAGGCTTTCCACTCTGCGGTCAGCTCCTTGCAGATTTCGCGATCACCCAGCCAGCAGGCGAATGCCCGGATATCCCGAAGATACTTTTCCATGGTGGCTGCGCTCTTCTCCTCCAGCAGAAGGTGACGGGCAAACGCCTGTATTTGCAGGGGTGTCAGTTTGTGTTCGGACATAGGGGGGCCTCCTTGCATGATTTCATGCCAACATTGTACAGGAACGGCAGAGACAGCAAAGCCCACAGCGGTAACTGCCGCTGTGGGCTTGTGAATCCTGGTCCCGCAATGGTAGGATTGCCACCGGTTTCCAGAAAATATACGGGTTGCCCTATCTGCTTATCATGGGATTCTTCTCTTCACGAGTTATGGAAGCAAATATGATACCATACTGCTCCAGAGGCCGATGGGAATATCCGAAACACAACGAGGCTGCGTGCAGAAAAATATGCGTAAGCTGTTGATTACGAGTAGATTTTGCCTTTGTTCACAGCATCGAAATGCCGATGGCCGGCAGAGCGGGTTTTCCTTACGCAATTCTTCTGCCCCTCCGGCCGCGCAAAGTGGGTCCGGGCTTCCGCATGGAACTGCCCCTGGCTATAGCCGGGGACGATGCTTTCCCTGCCGAAAGGTGGGGGGCTTTTGGGATCGTCCGCCCCAAATCCTGTAAAAATTCTTTTTATTCCCCTGAAACGATGGTACTCTGAAACACGAATATACCTGTGAAAGGCGGTGAGGCGATGGAGCGGGAACAGACATGGATCAGGGCTATCCAGCGGCGAAACTCCCGGGAGGCGGCGGAGCAGCTGATCCAGACCTACTATGACGAAATCTACCGCTTCGTCTACCGTCAGACCGGCAGCAAGGAGGACGCCATGGACCTGACCCAGTCCGTCTTCATCGCAGTCCTGCGGGCATTGCCCGGCTACCGGGCGGAGCGGGCGTCCTTCCGCACCTGGCTGTACCGCATCGCCGCCAACAAAGTCATCGACACCCGCCGGAAGGCCCGGCCGGTCTCTATTCCTATTCAGGAAATGGAGCTCCCTGCAGCAGAGGACTTTGTGGCCCGCGTCCATGACCGGGCCCTGCTGGAGACCATCGAAGGCTATGTCTCCGGCCTGGACCCCGGGGAGCAGGCGGTGTTCCGCCTGCGGATCTACGGGGAAAAGACCTTCCCGGAGATCGCTGCCGCCATGGGAGAGCCGGAGGCGGCAGTGAAATCCAGATACTACCGCCTGATCGGGCGGCTGCGAAAGGAGTTTGGAGCAGATGGATAATCAAAAAATTTCCATGCCCACAGAGGCGGAAAAACAGCGGGCCATTGCCCGGATTCTGGATGCAGGCCTGCCCCGCCGGGTCGCCTTTGGCCGGGAGCTGCGGGAGGTTTTGCAGCGCATCGGCCCCCGCGCGCTGCTGTTTGGCGTGGGGGACTGTTTGGCCTTGTCCCTGCTGATCTGGGCCCTGTGCCTGCTGTCGGCGCTTTTTGTGGCCGGTTCCACCGGCTCTTTGGCACCGGCCCTGTTCCTGTTTTCTCCCCTGCTCTATGCCGCCCTCTCCCTGCTGACTGCCTGGAAGAACCTGCAGACCGGCATTTGGGAGTGGACCTGGACCTTCCAGGTCTCCGCCCGGATGGTGGCGGCCCTGCAGATGCTGTGCTTCGGCGGGGTGTCCGTACTGGTGTGTGTCCCGGCAAATATGCTGTTGTGGACCTTCACCGGGCAGGAGATGCCCCTGGGCTGGATGCTGGCACTGTCTCTGGCCAGCCTGTTTCTGTATGGCGCTCTCTCCCTGCTGTGCCAGCGGCTGCGGGGACCTGCCGGGTGGCTGGCGGCGCCGACCGGCTGGGTTCTGATGGGCCTGATTCCCCTGATCTGGCCCCGGACGGCGGAGTGGCTGACGGCCATCCCCACCGTAGTGTTCTGCCTGCTGGCCGCGGCCGGGATTACTCTGTACCTTTTGGAACTGCGCTGCTTCTGCCGGCGCCCGATGGAAGGAGGCGTCTCCTATGCTCTCCGTTGAGCACGTCACGAAAACCTATGGGAAGTTCACCGCTTTGGAGGACATTTCCCTGACCTTCACTCCCGGCGTCTACGGTCTGCTGGCACCCAATGGGGCGGGCAAGACCACCCTCATCAAGATGCTCACCACCCTGCTGTTCCCCACCAAGGGACAGATCCTGTGGGAGGGAGAAGACATCCGGGCCTTGGGGGCGGAATACCGGGGCCTGCTGGGGTATCTCCCCCAGCAGTTCGGGTACTATCCCAGCTACACGCCCCGGCAATTCCTCCGGTATGCCGCCGCCCTCCAGTGCATCCCGAAGCGGGAGGCGGACGGCCGCATTGACCACCTGCTGGAGACAGTGGGACTTGGGGATGCTGCGGACAAAAAAATGAAGAAGTTCTCCGGCGGGATGCTCCAGCGGGTGGGCATCGCCGTAGCCATGCTGAACGACCCGAAGCTGCTGATCCTGGACGAGCCCACCGCTGGGCTGGACCCCCGGGAGCGGGTGCGGTTCCGCAATTTGATCCACACGCTGGCTGAGGATCGGATCGTGATTCTCTCCACCCACATCGTCTCAGACATTGAGACCATCGCCGGGCAAATCGTCATGTTCAAGGATCACCGCCTCTACTGCTGCGACAGCCCTGCCCGCATCTGCGCCCGGTTCCAGGGCAGGGTATTCCAGCTTCCTGCCGGGATGCCCCTGGCCCCGGGACAGTTCCTGCTCAGCGAAGGACAGGGGGCGGATGGCCCGGTGCTCCGGGTGCTCTGCGAGACGCCCCCTGTCAATGGAACGCCGGTAACGCCGGGGTTGGAGGATGCGTTTCTCGCCATCTACCGGGAGGAACAGACATGAATCTGGCGGTCTATGAGTGGCGGAAGCTCTTCCGCCTGCCCGCCCTGTGGGCCTTCCTGGCCCTGTGTCTGGCCTTTAACGGGCTGCTGATCGCCACGCTCTCCCCCTATGACCGGGCGTTCTTCAACGAGACTTCCCAAACGGCAAAGGCCTTGGGCCAGCGGGTTGATGAAGACTTTCTTGCCGGGCTGGACGCTATACCCGCCACAGAGAACCGGGATTTGCTGCGTCAATCTGTCACCGGGATGGAGGACATTTTCGAGACGTATGACACCGGGGAACTCTCGGATTTCTATGCCGGTGTGGTGGAGAAATCCCCTCTGGCAGTTACCTGGATGACCTGGAAATATGATCTGCTGGCGAGCCGGGTGGAGCACCTGGCCCAGACTGACGCGGCGCTGGATTTGTACGCCGGCCCGGCCACCTACGGCAGCCACCAGTTCCTCTTCGGCGCGCTGTTCCGGGCCATTCTCTGTGAGAGCGCCATTCTGGCCATGCTGGGGACGCTGTATCTGCTGGGCTACGAGGGGATGCACCGCGCAGAGGGCCTGGCCTGCGCCTCCCGAACGGGACGGAAACTACGGCGGGTGAAGGTCCTGGCGGCTCTCCAGGCGTCGGCGGCGCTGTACGGCCTGCTGGCGTTCTGCACCCTGGTGCCCTACTTCCTGCTGTACGACTACAGCGGAATCTGGAATGCCAGCGTGTCCAGCCAGTTCAACTATTTCTCGGACATGCTGGTGGTCCGGCCCTTCCTCACCTGGGGGGACTTCACGGTGGGTCAGTACCTGGCCGCTGCCCTAGCCCTGGGCGCGGTGCTGACGGCGGTATTCTCCCTGCTGGCGTCGGTGTGCGGCACGCTGGTGCGAAGCCCCTATCTGGCGGCCCTGGCGCTGTGCCTGGTGTGCTTCGGCGGACTGGGACTGGTCTCCGTTCTGGGGGAGCTGGGCTGGTGGGCGGCCTATTTGATTGCCTGTTTCCAGCCGGTAACGGTCTGGCTCTCCTGCAGCGCCTGGTTCACGGAGCTGGGACTGAACGCCGTCCTCCCCTGGCAGGAGACCATCGCAAGCGGGCTGAACCTGCTGCTTTTGGGCGGCGGAGTCCTGTTGGCTCTCGGTTGGTTTGACAGAAAGGACGTGTCCTGATGGAACTTTTGAAATGGGAGCTGCGGAAGATCTGGCGGCCCGGCATCCTGGCGGCCATCCTGCTGCTGGGGGCGGTATACTACTGGATGTTCCCACAGTTCTATATCGAGCACTTTTGCAACGGTCCCCAGTCGGAGGCCCAGTTCGATCTGGCCTCCGACTGGGTGGAGCGGTATGGCCCCACCCTGGAACCGGAAGAACGGGCAGAACTGGACGAGCAGATGGCAGGGGAGATCACGGCCTTTGACACACAGATCACCGCCATCCCGGAAGCTGCGGCAGCGGGGCTGACGGACTATAAATCTTTTCTCTCCTTTCGGGGGGACTACCTGAACGGCATACGCAACACTGATGGACAGGCAGATATGGATGTGGAGGCCCTGCTCTACCGGGTGTACGGCGGCACCAACTGGTACCGGATCGAGGCGCTGGCGGATACTCTGGAGACCTATGATACCCAGGAGGATCACCGCGCTCTGATTGTCTCCAACCGGCAGCAATTGGCCCAGCCGGAGGCTATGGTCCGGCGGGAGGCGGAGCTGGCAAGCTCGGATATGACCCATTCCCTGCTGCCGTCCTCTGTGAAATACTCCACTCAGGAGTACGGCAAGGATCTGGCGGTATGGTGCGTACTCAGCATCGTGCTCCTGCTCTCCCCTGCCCGACAGCCGCCAGACATACCGTCTTAGCGGCGCCGCAACAGCATGTCCGTCAACGGCACCATATACAGATAAAAAGCATAAGGCAGGCACTCCGGCCCTACGCCCATGATGGCGCAGGGAACGCTCCCGGCGATGCTCCAGGGGATGATGGCCGCCAGCATACGCCGCCGTGGGCGCGACCTCCT
>OGXZ01002014.1_pt1 | contig 10864 bp, 5 predicted proteins | sample 1576431 | NCBI WGS metagenome assembly OGXZ01 (sample SAMEA3541590, study PRJEB24748) | human gut metagenome | biome: human gut; feature: human-associated habitat; material: faeces | place: China | collected 2012
AACTTGCTATTACTTACCACCTGAAGAGGTGGGAGTCTTCTCGACTGAGATAAACCTCGCTGCCGTCTCCCCCAGCTTCATACTGTTGGAACCCTTGAACAGGACTGCATCTCCCTCACCGATCTGTGCATCCAGCCAGTCAAGCATATCTTCTTTTTCGTCCTCTTCAAACGAAACGACATGCAGATCCGGTTTGACTTTCTTTGCTCCCTCGGCGATCGCCTGCGCCAGTTCGCCATATACAACCAGGATATCGACCGGTTTTTCCGCCAGAAACGCACCAACTTCACGGTGGAACTGAATCGTATTCTCTCCCAGTTCCTTCATATCTGCCAGAACCGCAATTCTGCGTCCTGCCGGCAGGGAAGAAAGCACACCTATCGCCGCTTTCATCGAATCCGGGCTTGCATTGTAGGTATCGTCCACGATCGTATAACCATTTTTATGATAAATCTGCTGACGGTTCTTGAACCCGCCAAATTCAAGCAGCTTTTCCGCTGCATCGGCAAGCGGCACACCGTAGGCATCCGCAACCGCCAGGGCAGCCAGCGCATTCATGACATTGTGCTCGCCCATAACAGTCAGCTTCACCGGGACACGCACCTCGCCGTGTACCATCGTAAAGGACGGAAATCCATCCGGATATGAAAGATCCTCGGCGCGGTAGTCATTATCTGCTCCAAGTCCATAACGGACGGTATGGCAGCCTGCTTTTGCATGCACGGTAGAAAGCATATCATTATCTCCATTTACAAACAGGATTCCGCCTGCCTTCATACCGTCCTGGATATGCAGCTTTTCTTTTAAGATATTCTCGCGGGAGCCCAGATTCTCAATATGCGTCACACCGATATTCGTCATGACTGCCGAATCCACCGCCGCAATCTCCGCGATCACCGCCATCTCGCCCGGCTCACTCATTCCCAGTTCAAGCACGCCGATCTCATCATTCTCAGAAATCTCCGAGATCGTGAGTGGCACACCGATCTGGCTGTTGTGGTTTGCCGGTGTCTTGAATGTCTTATATTTCGCTGAAAGCGCCGCCGCCACCATTTCGCGCGTCGTCGTCTTTCCCACGCTGCCGGTGATACCAACTAATGGGATAGAAAGGCGTGCCCGCAGGCAGCGTCCGATCGTCTGCAATGCCAGTTTCGTATCTTTCACCTGGATCAGCGCGCCGTGAAAGCCCTCCGGTGCCGCCTCATGCTCCGAAGTCAGTGCGGCTGCCGCCCCATTGTCCATCGCCTGAACCAGGAAACGATGCGCGTCTGATTTCTCCCCGATCAGCGGAACAAACAGATCCGCCCCGCGCATACTCCGGGAATCAATGCTGATGTGTTTTAACTCTGTATCTGCATCTCCGCAGAGCAGTGTTCCCGACACTGCTTCCACGATATGTCTGACTGTAATATGGTCCATATTTTGCCTCCAAATTGATTACATATGCAGCTTCTTCACCGTCTCCTGCACTACTTCCCGGTCAAGGAAATGATAGCGCACGCCCTCGATCTCCTGATAATCCTCATGCCCTTTTCCGATGATCGCGATGATATCGCCATCTTCCGCATGGGACAAGCTGTACTCAATCGCTTCGCGGCGATCCGGGATTTCAACGTATTTGCCGTCGGTTTTTGCAAGTCCGACCTTGATATCTGCCAGAATATCTCCCACTTTCTCAAAGCGGGAATTATCCGCCGTGATGATCGACAGATCTGCCAGCTTTCCGCCAATCTCTCCCATCGAGTACCGACGATCGCGCGCCCGGTTGCCGCCGCATCCGAAGACACAGACGAGACGCTTCGGCTTGTAGTCGCGCAGCGTCAGAAGAAGACTTTCCATGCTGACCGCATTGTGGGCGTAGTCAACGATCACGGTGCACTTTGCTGATTTATATACAATCTCCATCCGTCCATCGACCTGGATATGTTCCAGCGCATGGCAGACTTTCTCCTTCGGCAGGTCAAAGAAGCTGCACACGCCCGCTGCCGCCAGCGCATTATCCACGTTAAATTTGCCCGGAATGCCGACACGCAGATCGCTCTCATATCGTCCATGCGTCTGAAATTCGACGCCCACGAAATCATGTTCGCGTACATAGTGAATGTCATCCGCTGTAAAATCAGCCGCCTGTTCCAATGAAAAGGTCAGGATCTCTGCTGTCGCCCCTTCTACGATCGCATCAAAGTGCGGATCATCGCGGTTGACGAGCGCTGTCCGGCAGTTTTTCAAAAGCTGCTTTTTGTAGTAAAGATATTCTTCAAAACTTGCATGTTCATTCGGGCCAATATGATCATTGGAAATATTCAGGAAAATTCCATAATCAAAGAAAAGTCCGTCTACCCGGTGCATCAGGTAGCTTTGGGAAGAAACCTCCATCACGACGTAACGGCAGCCCTCTTCCACCATTTTTGCAAAATATTCTTGCAAAATATAAGATTCCGGCGTCGTATTTTTGGTCGGATAATGATTCTCACCGATCACAGCGCCGTTCGTTCCGATGAGACCCGTCTTCTGTCCGGCCGCCTCCAGAATCGCCTTGATCATATAAGTGGTAGTCGTCTTTCCCTTCGTGCCGGTCACACCGATCGCCGTCATCTTCCGCGCCGGATAATCAAAACGTGCCGCCGAAAGAAGCGATAGCGCGTTCCGTCCATTCTCCACTTGAATGACCGTCACGTTCTCAGGCGCCTCAACCGGATGCTCGACCACCAGAACCGGCGCGCCCTTTTCAACCACATCCGGGATAAAGGTGTGCGAATCGACGTTTGCCCCGCGCATACACACAAACACCGTCCCCGGCGCCGCCTTTCTTGAATCGTAGACCACCTTGTCAACCTCCGTCTCCAGGCTGCCCTGCAATAATGTATACGGCAATTCTTTCAGCCAGCTTTTAAGCTTCATAGGATACCTCCTGATTTTGATATTTTATAATGATTCCGCTTTTTAATATCCTTCTTCCATCATGTTTTCAAACTGCTCCATGCTCATCAGCACCTTACGCGGCTTCGTGCCTTCTTCCTCACCGACCACGCCTGCATCTGCAAGCTGATCCATGATACGCGCGGCACGGTTGAAGCCAATCTTAAACATACGCTGCAGCATGCCGATGGATGCTTTGTCTTTCTCAATAATAAATTTACCTGCCTGTGCAAAATAGGCATCGCGCTCACCGCCGCCAAAGCCCGCATCCATCGCCGTCGAACGGATCTTGGACTCAACCTCGGCGCTGTACTCTGCGGTCAGCCCCTCCTGTTTCAAAAATTCGACCACATCCGAAACCTCATTGTCGGACACGAACGCGCCCTGTACACGCTGCGGTTTCTGATAGCCCGACGGATAGAACAGCATATCTCCCTTTCCGAGCAGTTTCTCCGCGCCGTTCATATCAATAATGGTACGGGAATCCACTCCGGAAGAGACGGAAAAAGCAATTCTCGACGGAATATTTGCCTTGATCACACCGGTGATGACATTGACCGATGGTCGCTGCGTCGCAATCACCAGATGAATGCCCGCTGCACGCGCCAGCTGGGCCAGACGACAGATCGAATCTTCTACTTCGCCCGGCGCTACCATCATCAGATCGGCAAGCTCATCCACGATAATGATGATCTGCGGCAGTTTCTCCGGTTTCTTCGGATCGTCGATATCCGCGATCGACTCAACCTTGGCATTGAAACCCTTAAGATCGCGCACGCCGTATTTTGCAAACTTCTGGTAACGGTCGGTCATCTCTGCCACCGCCCAGTTGAGGGCGCCGGACGCCTTTTTCGGGTCGGTCACAACCGGAATCAGAAGATGCGGAATACCGTTGTAGACACTTAACTCAACCACCTTGGGGTCGATCATGATGAGCTTGACCTCGCTCGGCTTCGCTTTATAAATCACACTCATGATCAGCGTATTGATGCAGACTGATTTACCCGATCCGGTCGCACCCGCGATCAGAAGATGCGGCATCTTCGCAATGTCGCTGACAACCGTCTGACCTGCGATATCTTTTCCGACCGCGAATGCCAGCCGGGACGGATATTTCTTAAATGCCTCTGACTCCAGCAGATCGCGCAGCAGAACCACATGGTTCTCCTTGTTCGGAACCTCGATACCGACCGCCGCCTTGCCAGGAATCGGTGCCTCGATACGGATGTCCGCCGCTGCCAGATTTAACTTGATATCATCCGCCAGCGCTACAATCTTGCTGACCTTGACACCCTGCTCCGGGTGAAGCTCATAGCGGGTAACCGTCGGTCCACAGCTGATGTTTGTAACCGTCACGCCCACGCCGAAGTTCTGGAGCGTCTGCTGCAGCTTGATCGCTGTCTCCCGGTACTCCTGATCCGAGAAATCGGTCTGTCCCGTGCCACGTTTTAAAAGCGTCAATGGCGGGAATATGTATTCTTTCTGTACCTTCTTTTCTTCCTCTTCTCTGCGCTCGATCTGCTCTGGAACCGTCAGTTCCTCAACCGGAAGTGCTTTTCGTTCTTCCCGTCTCTGCTCCAGTTTTTTCTGTATCGCCTCTGTATCCGTCTCGATCACCTTTCCGGATGCGGTCACGACCGTTTTGGAGTCCTCCGGGACAAAGAAACTGCCCTTTGCCTCGCCCCGCTCCGATTCCAGCGTCTTATAATAGCCATCGATTGGTTCGGAATCCGTTTCCCCAGATATAGGTTCGTTCCATTCATCCTCATTCCCCATCGAAACAGTTTCCCACTCGTTTTCCGATGGCTCAAAGACATCCTGATGCCCTAAATCTGTATGAACCTCCTCTGCGGTCAAACCGGACGCCGCCTCCGCAGCCGGTCTCTCCCGTGTCTCTACCGGATAATAGCCTGGACCTTTCTGACTCTCGCCGCCGGCAAATTCTTCCATCGTCCGGGTATCACGGCGTACATACAGGCGTTTCAACAGCTGGTCGCTCGCACTGTCCTCTGTCTCTGCGGGCTCCTTTGCAAATTCTGTCTCTCTTACCGCCCGCGCCGTCTCGCGCTCCGCTTCTTCCTGAAGCTGGGATTCTGAACCAGCGTATGCATATGGATCCTGCTCCGATTCCACTGGTTCTTCTTCGTACTCCACCGGATCTTCTTCATACTCCACCGGTTCCGGTTCTACCGCTCCGCCGCCGTGAAATATCTGACCGCGAAATACATCTGCCGGATTCTTCTTCTCTACTCCCTGTCCGGAATCCTGTGCCAGATTTTTTCCCTCTGCCGGAACATCGGTCCAATCATCATAAGCCGCGGCCTCATCCTGCAAGTTTTCCTGTCTTCCATGCATCTCACGGAATTCCTCCGGTGCGTCCTCCGGTCCCAGCACGGTTCCCTCTGGGACTCCTTCCGAGAAATTCCGCATCACTGGCAGCTCGGTCAGCTTGGCGCCCTCAAGATCAACGCCACGAACCCGCTGTTCCTCCCGCAGACGGCGTTTTTCTTCCTTTTTCTCCTCATGTATCTCACGGCGGCGGCTCATATCTTCTTTCGCATACTCATATGCCCTTCCGCTGCCCTGTTTAACGAAGTTTACCAGGGAACGCTCCGTAATGCACACAGCACCGAGTGCCAAAAGCACCAGCAGAATCAGAACTGCTCCGATCGTTCCCACTGTTCCGCACAACAGCAGCATCAGAATGCCACCGATAAAGCCGCCTCCGCCTGCCTGCGCGTAATAATCGCCCAGATTCCAGTCCAGATGCTGACCGCCTCCCATGAGAAGCTGGGAAAGTCCGCAAAGTGCCAGAAGCACCTCGCCAACCGCCACCAACTTGGCTACGGCTTTCTGGTTGCCCCGGTTTGAAAGATAAAAACAAGTTCCCATAAATAAAAGGAATGGCACCAGATACCCCATCACGCCGAATACGCCAAGCAGAGTCGATCGCAGAAAACTTCCGACAAAGCCGCAAAGCCCGAAATTGCTCAAAAACAAAAGTACCGATATTGCAAATGATACAATAATCGCCACTTCCGTTCCCATAAATGCCCCTGTACCACTTTTCTCCACCGGCTCCGGCGCCTGGCTGGCGCGGCTTCGGCTTCCTGTTCCTTTCGCGGTGCCTTTTCCAGACGAAGCTTTCTTCTTCCCCCTACTCTTTTTCTCGTTCAGCGTCTCCTCCGCTTTCTTCGCCGCAGGGGACTTTCTGGATCGCCCGGCTTTTTTCTCTGTCCCAGCTGTCTCCCCGGCACGCTCTGTACTCTGTCTTTTCCTGCTTGTATCTGCCACCTGTCTCATGCCTCCAACATTTCCCATGTATCTGCGGTTCCTCCTGTTTCACAAAATACAGCCTCCCGCAGACTGCTTTTCTCATTTTACATTCTTATTATCTCATTCAGTATACCCAAATTCAGGGAAAAAAGCAACGCTTTCCTAAAATTTTCGCACGTATGTTCTACTTTCTTTTCAGATTTTCACTAAAATCCGTCTTCGTCATCCGGTCGTGTGCATCTATTTCTTGTTTCTTCCCATCGATCGCCCGGTTCAGCCATGCAAGCGCTTCCCGGATCCCGCCGCATTCATCGATCAGTCCCTCCTGGACCGCCTCCCCGCCAACCAGGACCGTTCCCAGATCTTTTGTCATCATCTCCGTATTGAGCATCAGGCTCCGGAGGCGCTCATAGGAGATCTGACTGTGTCCGGACACAAAGCTTAAAATACGATCCTGAATCATTTCAAAATAATCATACGTCTGCACGGCACCGATCACCATCCCCGTCATCCGTACCGGATGTACCATCATCGTCCCGGTCGGGACAATAAAAGAGTGATCGACCGCCACTGCGAGCGGCACACCGATCGAATGGCTGTCTCCGATGACCAGTGAAACGGTCGGTTTGCTGAGCGAAGCAATCATCTCCGCCAGTGCCAGTCCACAGCTTACATCGCCGCCCACCGTGTTAATCAGGACTAAAACTCCCTCCGTCTCACCGCTCTCCTCGATCTCCGCCAGCTTAGGCAGAATATGCTCATATTTCGTCGTTTTCGTATTGCCGGACAGATTTTCATGTCCCTCTATCTCTCCGATGATCGAGATTAATTCAATGTGATTGCCATTCTTTCCCGTAATATCCGTCTGTCCATTTTCACGCTTCTGAACCGGATCCTCCTGCGCCTGTTCCCGACTTTCTCCCGCCTTATCTGCCTGCTTGTCCCACGCTTCATTTTCCCATTCCCTGTTTTCACGATTTGCCCGAATCATATTTTCCTCTTTTCTGCGCTCTTTCCATCTTACACGCGGATTCAATGTTTTTTCTCAACTGCCTAATTCATTCTTAGTATTCTGTCTTCCTATTATCTTTATTCACCGAAACCGCTTTTTATACAAACAAGGATGTGCCTTGGCACATTCGGGCGTCTCGCGCGGTCACTTGCGACATGTTTCTGCTTCGCGCGAGTGCGCATCCCCGCGGAGCGTTTTTTCTTTCATAGGACACAATTTCCTATGAAACAGAAAAAAGAGAGCTGGGAAAAGCTGCCTTTTCTCCCTGCTCTCTTTCAAATAATTTTTATTGACTTTCCATGGAATTAATCGCCCAGTACATTGACGATCTTCGCCGGGGTACGGTAATTCCAAGTGGAAATCTTGATACCATCCCTTGCATTCGATGCATGGCACACGCGCCCGCCGCCGATATAGAGTGCTACATGGTTGATCGTTCCACCGCTGTTTGTGTAGAAGATCAGATCACCCGGACGCATCTGGGAAGAACTGATACTTCTTCCTGCTCCCGCCTGGGAACCCGAATGATGCGGCAGGCCGACGCCGAAGTGTGCCATAACCGACATCGTAAATCCAGAACAATCCGTACCATTTGTCAAGCTGGTACCGCCCCATACATACGGATTCCCAAGGAACTGAGTCGCGTAGTTTGCGATCTGCGCACGCTTGGAGGAGCCGCTTGAAGATGCTTTCTGGCTGCCAGAACCACCGTTACTGCTGCTCTTGCTTCCAGAGCCTCCCTTGCTGCTCGCCGCCTTGGTCTCAGGCTCCGGGGTCTCCTCAACCGGTGTAAACTCGATCGCCTCATTTAACGCATACCGGACATCGACAAATTCAGTCGCTACATAGGCACTCGTCTCATCCAGTGCAATCTGCACCCAGCCATCCTGCTGGCTCATAACCGAATACCGCTCGCTGTTGGAAATCTGCGTCCAGATCGGCGCGTCCGTGTTCGGCTCCGTACGGGCATTCAGACGGTCAGTTGATACGATCGCCATCAGCTGTGCAACCTGCAGTGCCTCCTGCTTCGCCGCATCTCCAGTCAGAATAAATTCGGATTTAACATAGCCAGTAACCGGACCGGACTTGATCTTATACCAGCCGCCATCCTCGGTCGTTTCCAGAATCTCACCACCGGACTTGCTCGTCATCTTACCGATGATCTTCGCATCCTCCTTCGGCTCCACGCGGATATTTAAGTAGTTATTGACATTGGAAATACCCAGATTGTCATACATATTGAGAACCATCGTCCGCAGATCCAGCTTACGCGCTTCATTTAACGCATAGCGCACATCCACATAATCCGCTGAAATATAGCCCCCGCTGATCTGAATCCAGCCGTCCTGCTCGCTGACAATGGAATAACGCTCATTTTTCAGCGCCTGTTCCAGCACCTGCGCGTCCTCACTCGGCTCACTCCGGATATTCAGCTTGTCAGTCGTGATGACCGCCATCTTCTTGACCAGCTCAAATGCCTCTGTTTTTGCCGCCTCGCCGGTCTGTACAAATTCTGAACTGATGTAGCCCTCCAGACCGCCGGAAGATATCTGATACCAGCCTTCCTGGGAATCGTCCAGAATCTCGCACGCACTGCCGCCCATCAGTTTGCCGATGACATCGGAGGTTGTACTGGCGCTCTCACGCATATTAAGATAACCAGATACATCCACAATACCCAGATTCTGGTAGGACTCGACTACATTTTTCTTTTCTTCGTCCTCTTTTGCCTGTTCCTCATCCTCCGGCAGCGTCTCTCCGATCACGGTTTCCTGCACCTCTGCCTCGGATGCCGATGCCACCCGGGCGTTTCCAGAACCTCCGAACGTGCCGCCCTGTGCCAGCTTCACGATGATAACCAGAGCCAGCACCACAATGACAGCACAGCCCCCCATCATGAACCAGTGCATCGGATCTTTGCCATTTCGTCTCTGACGTACTTTCTGCAGGCGTTCTTTATAATCTTCTGTCTTTTGCTCTTCCATCTTATCCTCTCCCTATCAGTCTCCCAGCATATTGACAATCCGGTACGGATTCCGGTAATTCCAGGTAGAAATCTTGATGCCGCTTCTCCGGCTAGCCGCATGGACGATCTGACCATTGCCAATGTACATCGCCACATGGTTGACCGTTCCCTTGCGATTCGTATAGAAAATCAGATCGCCCGGACGCATCTTCGAAGAATCAATCTTCGTACCCGTCCGCGCCTGTTCCCGGGACACCCGCGGCAGGGACACGCCCGCCACATGGCTGTATACATACTTTGTAAAACCAGAACAATCCACACCCGAATGCGGGTCATTACCGCCCCAGACATAACGGTTTCCGACAAACTGAAGGGCATAATTGACAATCTGGGTCCGCAAGGATTCTTTTTCTTTTAATGGGGTAAATGGGATCGCCTCCGGCAATGCATAACGCACATCTACGAAATCAGTCGCCACATACGCACTCGTCGTATCGAGCGCAATCTCGACCCAGCCATCCTGCTGGCTTATAACGTCGTAACGCTCATTGTTAGAGATCTGCGTCCAGATCGGCGCATCCGTGCTCGGCTCCGTGCGGGCATTCAGGCGGTCGGTTGAAACGATCGCCATCAGTTCTGCAACCTCCATCGCCTCCTGCTTCGCCGCATCTCCTGTCAGGATATACTCCGCCTTCACATATCCAGTGACGGGACCCGACTGGATCTTATACCAGCCGCCGTCCTCGCTCGTCCCCAGAATCTCTCCGGCAGACTTGCTCGTCATCTTACCGATGATATTTCCATCCTCACTTGGCTGATCGCGCACATTCAAGTAATTATCCACACTGGAAATACCTAGATTTTTGTATAAATTCAGCACCATCGCACGCATATCCAGCTTCCGCGCCTCATTGAGTGCGTATTTGATCTCTGCATAATCCGTGGAAATATAACCGCTCGAAATCTGAATCCAGCCATTCTCCGGCTCACTCTCGACCACATAGCGCTCATTTTTTAATGCCTGACCGACAACCTCTGACTCCGTGTTCGGCTCTTTTCGGATGTTCAGGGAATCTGCCGTGATGAGCGCACGCTTTTCAACCAGTTCCAACGCTTTTTTCTTCGCCTCATCCCCGGTCAGAACAAACTCTGAGCTGATATAACCGGAAATACCGCCAGATTCGACCTGATACCAGCCTTCGGCTGAATCATCCACGATCTCACACGCACTGTCGCCCATCAGCTTGCCGATGATGTTGCCATCCGTGCTCGCCGTCTCACGCATATTCAGATAACCGGACACCTGCACGATACCCAAATTTTTATAGGAAGCTACCACTGCTTCTTTCTCTTTGATCTCCTCCGCTCTGGACTCTTCGGATGCCTCGTCCTTCGAAAGCTCTGATGCTGTCGCCGCCCCATTCTTTGCAGTTCCGGCTCCCGCCTGACGGCTGAGCAGGGACTTGCCTGCAAATGCTGCAACTGCAAGAGCAATCACCACCCCTGCTGCTATCACTCCGAAGCGCAGATTCTGACTCTTATCTTCGCCCTGGCGCCTGCGCGAATGTCCCGCGGATTCCCGGACCGGATTTGGTGTCTGATCCTGAGCTGGCTCTGATTCCTGACTCTGAACTGCTTCCGGCTCTTGAATCCGCTCCGCCGCTGGCACCTGTTCTGACTCCTGCGTTTCT
>OGXZ01002019.1_pt1 | contig 10844 bp, 8 predicted proteins | sample 1576431 | NCBI WGS metagenome assembly OGXZ01 (sample SAMEA3541590, study PRJEB24748) | human gut metagenome | biome: human gut; feature: human-associated habitat; material: faeces | place: China | collected 2012
AGGATAAAGACGGAAAGACGGTTCCGGGTGTCTGGACCATGCTCGATTTTTGCCCTGGCGGCCGGCGCCGCCCTCGGGGGAAAGGCCCTGTTTTTCAGCGGGGAGGAGCAGACGCCCCTGACGGAGCAGACCACCTATGGCAGCCTGTCCACAACGCTCTCCGGCACCGGAACCACCATGCCGGCGGACAGCGTTACGTACACCACCGCCTCGGAGACGGAGATCACCGGCGTATACGTCTCCGCCGGCGACACGGTGGAGGTGGGCGAGCTGCTCTACACCCAGGATGATTCAGAGCTGGACGACCAGATTGAGGAGTACCAGGATCAGATTACCGAGCAGGAAAACCAGCTGGACGATTATCAGGAGCAGCTCGCCCAGCTCCAAGAGGAGATCGCCGCCCTCACTGTGACAGCCCCCTTTGCCGGCCGGATTACCGATGTGGCCGTGGACGTGGGGGACAATGTGGCCGCCGGAACCAAGCTGGCCACCCTTGTGGACGACAGCCAGATGTGCCTGACCCAGTATTTCAGCTACGCCTATGAGGATCAGGTCTACGTGGGCATGAAGGTCGGGGTGTCCGTGGCCAGCCTCATGCTCAACCAGGAGGGAACCGTCACCGACATTCAGATGGTGGACCGGGTGACGGCGGAGGGCACCCACTGCTTTGCCGTCACCGTCACCCTGGACAATCCGGGCGCCTTCACCGAGGGAATGACGGGCGCCGGCTATCTGGTGGCGGACTCGGGCGAAAAGCTCTATCCGTCGGTGGAGGGGGAGCTGGAGTACCGCCGCAGCCAGGATCTCACCGCCGAGGTGGGCGGCGAGGTGACCGGCATCGGGGCGGTGGACTATGAGCAGGTGAGCGCCGGGGCCGTTCTCGTCCAGCTCGACGGGGCCGACTACCAGAAGCAGGTGGAGTCGGTGAACAAGCAGATCACCCAGACTCAGGAAAAGATTGTCCAGCTCCAGGAGAAGAGCGCGGAGACGGAGGAGAAGCGCTCCGACTACGCGGTGACCGCTGAGCTGGCGGGGAAGATCATCATGGTCAATGTCCGGGAGGGAGAGAGCCCCCGGGAGGCGGGGCAGACCGCGGTGGTGCTCTACAACCTGGACTCCATGACCATCACCGCCAACATTGACGAGCTGGACATCGACGGCATTGCCATGGGGATGGAGGTGGACATCACCCAGTCGGGGGCGGAGAGCGACACCCATTACACCGGCACTGTCACGGAGATCAGCTATGAGGCCACCAACTCCAACGGCGTGGCCTATTTCCCCATCACCATCACCATTCCCAGCGGGGGCGCCCTCTCCGCCGGCGTCAACGTCTCCTATTCCATCACCGTGGGCGACGAGTCCGAGGGGGTGCTGGCCCCCATCGCGGCCCTCAAGAGCACCAGCCAGGGAACCTGCCTCTTCGTCAAGGCGGACGCGGCGCCGGACAACGCGGTGGAGCTGGAGGACGGCGTGGTGCCCGACGGGTTCTATGCCGTGCCGGTGGAAACCGGGGTGTCCAACAGCCAGTATGTGCGCATCCTCTCCGTCGGGAATTGTTTAATATTGCCGACCAATATGCCGGAACGAAAGGATTTTTCGATTTCTTTGAGATTCCGATGCTGGAAGGACGTGTACCGGAGACTATTCAGGAAGTCGCTGTAAGCCGGAAGTTCGTAGAGAAGATGAAGGAGTTTGCCGACTGGAAGGACGGTGCGATAGGTAAAGAAATTTATGTAACGGAACATTCTGATTCATCGGGGATGAACCAGGGAATTCTGACAATTACAGGAGTCTATGAAGATTACCGGATCGGATTGTTGACGCGTAATGATGAACGTCCCAGCATCCGGTTTACGGCAGATCCGGAGCTGTATGCAGATTTTATGCCTTATGTATTAATCAAGGTAAAACAGCTGACTCCTGAAGTCATATCGGAAATCCAGAAAGATGTACAGAAGGAAATTACCGGAAAAGATATAGAAATATTTTCGTACAAGCAGGTGATGCAAAGCATGTATGACGATAACCGGAAGATGAAGAATACAATTCTGATCGGCAGTCTTTTTTCTATTGTAATAGCTTTCCTGGGCCTGATCGGCTATATCCGTGATGAATCGCAACGGAGAAGTAAAGAAATTGCTATCCGTAAGATCAATGGAGCTACCTCTTCAGAAATTCTTTCTCTTTTTGTCAGTGAAATCATGAAGTGGGTACTGGCAGCAGCCATAGTGGGTGACCTGGCAGCGTATTATGTTTCCGGTTTGTGGCTGGAGCAATTCTCCGAGAAGGTGACTGTTTCGTTGTGGTATCTGCTGGCTGCCGATCTGATCGTTGCGTTGATTGTAGCCGTCACCGTGGTGATAAACAGTTTGCAGATCACCCGTGCCAATCCGGTCCTTTCGCTGAAGAGTGAATAATTTGTTTGTGTTATCTGTAAAATTTGTCTTACAATGAAAAAAGTAGTCTTGATACTATGGTTATTGGTATTGGGGAATATAGGTATGAAAGCTGAATTCAGGCATATCGTCCGGGTTGATAAAAAAGTAAGTGAATTGAAAGATACAATTGATTTATCATCTCCATTAGGTGCATTTACAGCGTCTGCCTATATGCAGGTGAAAGGAAATGATTCTGTTTGCTTTGATAAAATCTATACATTCCGTTTTTGTCCGTTGGGCAAAAGTTATCAAAACCGTAAAGTACGACCAGAAGTAAAAGAGGAAATATTGAACCGGGAAGTGAAGCAGGTCGTCTACTACAATGATTCTGTTGCAGGGGTGATTTCCACATTTGAGGGCTGGGGAGATGAATATGGGTATATGCTGACCGGTTCGGTCTTTGAGAATGGCAGATGGGTAAATGCCGGAGAACAACCTGTGAAATCGATTGAGGAAGGTCAGCTCTGGTTAAAGGAAAAGTTGGCTCCTACTTTAGACCGGTATGCGAAATATACTTCTCATATCTCGCATGTATCAACAGATACGACGGCCTTTATCCGTTATATCCAGTCACATGGCCGGGAGCCGGAAGAATTCCTTTTGGAGGCCCTGAAGCAACATCGGATTGTCCTATATGGAGAACATCATTTTTATAAGCCTTCCTGGGATCTGATGAAACGGCTGATCCGAAGGCCTGAGTTTCCGGAGACCGCCGGGACTGTTTTCCTGGAGATGAAAACAGGGAATCAGGACCGTATCAATCAATTCATGAATGGAGAAAAGCTGGACAGACAATTGCTTTTGGATATTTTGGGCGGTGATTATCAGTATGGCTGGAATGATAAAGGAATGTATGAGTTCCTGATAGCTCTTTGGGAGGTTAATCAAAAATTATCTCCGGCAAAGAAAATACGGGTCATCTTTCCTGATTTTGGTCTGTCATGGCTGGATATTCAAACAGAGGATGATGTTAAACGCTGGGAAAGATATACATTTCAGGATCGGGATACCTGCATGGCTGATATGACCGAGAAGATAATTCGGGAAAATCAGAACTCACGGGGACATTTGTTTATAGTGGGCGGTAATCATGCCTGCAAACATGCCAATGGCGTTCCAAGTCTGGGTAATCTTCTGAAGCAGAAATTTTCAGACGAAGAAGTGTATGCTGTAAAACTTCATACGGTATGGGGTGATAACTCGGGCAATGTCTTTGGAAAAGTGAGGAAAGGTTTGTTTGATTTTGTCTTTCGGATGAATGGAAACAAGCCGGTGGCCTTTGCTCTGGCCGATTCTCCTTTTGGACGTGAGCCATGTGATTTTGAGCTGGAGTATCAGGGTGTTCCCATTGCCGGTACGTTTGAGGAAAATTTTGATGCTTATGTTTTTCTTCAGCCGCTGGAAATGGATAAAGTCGGATATTTTCTGGTAGAAGAAATGTACACGGACTCGTTTGTTGATGAAATAAAGCGCAGATGTAAATTGTCAGGAGATAAATATCCATATAGAGGATTACGGTTGGAAGACTTCACGAAAGAATGGAGAATTAACCAGCTTAATGGGATAAAGGATGAAAAGAGATATCCTATGTTTGAATAACTTTTTCAAGAAGCGGGCAACACAAACGAACTATATATAAATGAACAGCCTTATGGAAATATATAATAACATCAAAACCTTGGTCCGGAAATATCCGATACCGGTTATACTTAATATAATGGGTCTGGTACTGGCTTTTACAGCTTTCATCATGATTATGGCTTATGTCCGTTTTGAATGGAATTTTGACAGATGCTATCCGAAATCGGATTGTATCTTCAAAGTGGATATGCCGAAAGTTTCTTTCTTCCGTTCCATTCTTCCAACGGGCTATGCCGAGTCGATTATCCATTCTTCGGCTCATGTGAAAGCGGGCACTATGTTTTGTCCGTATGGGGGTGAGGCTTATCTGACAGTGACGGAGGCTGATGGTAACCGGGAAGGCTATAAACATAAAGTGAATCTGGTGAGTCCTGATTTTTTCGATGTCTTTGGTATCGAAGTGCTTGAAGGCTCCCGTGATGCTTTGTTGAAACCGAATCAGCTGGTGATTCCTGAAAGTCTGGCTAAAAGGATGTTCGGGGAAGAATCACCTGTCGGCAAACCGGTGCGGATGGAGTCGAAGTCGGCTTATTTTCTGCAGCTTTCCGACTGGCAGGTGGGAGCGGTTTATAAAGACGTGCCTGGCAATACCCAGTTGGATAACAATATTCTGGCTCCTATACCGGAATCTTTATTGGGATCATTCGACTGTTCCAATTTTGTCTGCTATTTACGCCTGGATGATCCGGGAAATGCTTTACTGGTAGAAGATGAGTTTAACCGAAAATTTGATTTTGTCCGCTATCCCTATCTTAGCCCAATTCATCTGACTGCGCTTCAGGATATTTACTTTAATGAAAACGAGATAGAGACTCAAGTGTTTAAATTGGGCGACCGTATGCAGAGTTATTTATTGATTCTTATTGCGGTTCTGATAGTCTTTGTGGGAATGTTCAACTTTATCAACTTTTATATATCTCTCATGCCTTTGCGGTTGCGTGGAGTCAATACGCGGAAGATTTTGGGAGCAACGGTTGGAATGCTTCGTTTGGAACAGGTGCTGGAGGTGGGCTGCTTAGTCGGGCTGACCAGTCTGGTAGCTGTCGGATTAAGTTTTCCTGCTTCCGGATGGTTTGTCGGGTTGGGTATTATCCAGGAACCGGTTTCGATGGAAAGTGACGGGTGGCTTTGTGCGGTTACTGTATGCGGGGCTTTGCTGGTAGGGATGGTAGCAGGTCTTTATCCTGCTTATTTTGTGACATCTTTCCCGACGGCTCTGTTGCTGAAAGGAAACTATGGCCTGACACCTTCTGGCCGGAGAATCAAAAGCGTTCTGCTGGTAATTCAATATGCCATTGCATGTTCATTAATGGTTTTCATAGCCTTTGTTTATTTGCAGAACCGGATGATGATGCATTCCAGTACGAAGTTTGACCAGGATCAGCTGGCGATCGTTGAACTGACAAGTGAGATGGCCGGGAAGCAGAGTTCCTGGTTGCAGGAGACACTGCGGCAGTATCCGGAGGTAGAAGATGTGGCTTTTGCAACTGAATATGTCGGTGGGCAGGATTCTTATTCTACCTGGGGAATGAAATGGAAAGGTGAGGAGGCTGAAACTTATCGGATCTGGTGCTCTCCGAATTTCTTTGATGTGATGGGAATCCGCATTATTGAAGGACGTAATTTTACCGGTGACACGGATTCAGGATATATCATCAATGCTTTTTTGCGCGATCATTATGGAGTCGGTATCGGTCCTCTCAATGACCTGGATGGAGAGATTGTCGGCATTTGTGAGGAAGTGGCATTTACTTCGGCCCGGAAGGAGAAAGTTCCGATAGTCTTCTCTGTATCATCTTCTTCTTCGCATAATTTGCCGATCGTTTACATCCGGCTGAAAAAAGGTTTTGATGCCGTAACAGCCGTGACACATATCCGGCAGACGGTTGCCAGAATGGATGCAGCTTATCCGGTGGAAGTTAAATTCTATGATCAGTTACTGAATTCTCTCTATCAGAGGGAAGTCCGGTTCGGGACCATCCTTTTATGTTTTTCCTTGCTGGCGGTTGTTCTGTCACTGGTCGGCGTGTTTGCTTTGGTAATCTTTGACATATATTACAAGCGGAAGGAAATTGCTTTGCGGAAAGTGTTTGGAGCTGAATTTACCGATATTATAGGCTTAGGTCTTAAACCTTATTTCTGGCTTGTCTGTATCGCTTTTGCGCTGGCACTTCCTTTTTCATGGTGGATGGTTTCTGACTGGTTGGGCAACTTTGCCTTCCGCATACCGGTTACGCCTGTTGTCTTTATCTTGGTTTTTATTCTGATGCAGATTCTTACGGCAGTGCTTGTGTCTGTGATGTATGCTACGATAGCCCGTGAAGTACCGCGTGACAGTCTTTCTGCTGAATAGTATATATAAGGTGGGGAAGCCGTTTGCCCTATGCTGTAATCCGATCATTCTAATTGATAGTAGAGTAATAAAGTTAGAAGGAAAAGAAACAAAAGACGATGAGGATTATCTGAAAATTCCTATTTTTGAAAGATAAAAAGAGAAACAGACCATGATGAGTAAAGGAAAGATATTGGTTGTAGATGATAATTCAGGCATTCGGGCAGCCTTGAAGATTTTATTGCCCAAATATTTTAATGCAGTGGAACTGCTTGCTTCTCCGGCGGCAATTCATGCATGTTTGCGTGATTTCCGTCCGGATGTAGTTCTGCTGGACATGAACTTTGAGACTGATACCAATACGGGAAACGAGGGATTATTCTGGCTTTCGGAAATCAAGCGGATCAGTTCACAGACCGAGGTGGTACTTTTTACTGCTTATGCGGATATTGCCTTGGCGGTGGAAGGAATGAAGCGGGGTGCTTTTGATTTTATTGTGAAGCCGTGGGACAATGAGAAACTGGTTTCCGTGTTGCAGGCTGCATGCGATAAGGTGGTTCAAAAGTCCGGGAAGACCGGAAAAACTGTTGCTAAAGAAACGGAATCTTCCGCTGTGGCGAAAATGTACTGGGGAGAAGGATCGGTTATGTCCGGAATCCGCCGTACGGTGGAAAAGATTGCTCCAACGGAAGCCAGTGTCCTGATTACCGGCGAAAACGGAACCGGAAAAGATGTGCTGGCAGCAGAAATTCACCGTTTGTCTGACCGGGGGCTGAAGCCGATGGTTTGTGTCGATGCCGGAGCGATTACTGAAACATTATTTGAAAGTGAACTGTTCGGACATGTAAAAGGTGCTTTTACTGATGCATATGCCGATCATGTGGGAAAGATGGAACAGGCGAATGGAAGCACACTCTTCTTGGATGAGATCGGAAATATTCCTTTGCACCTTCAGGCGAAACTGCTTCGGGTTCTTCAGAACCGTTCGGTAACGAAAGTAGGAGATACACATCCGGTACCGGTTGATATCCGGCTGATTTGTGCAACGAATAAGAATTTGGAGGAAATGGTGCGCAACGGAACATTTCGTGAAGACCTTTATTATCGCATCAATACCATTCGTCTTGAATTGCCGCCGTTGCGTGAGCGGCAGGATGAAATTCTTCCACTGGCGAAACTCTTCATAGCCCGTTATGCAGAGAAATATCATCGTCCGGTGACAGGAGTGACCGGTGCGGCGGAAAAACTTTTGGTTTCCAGCCGCTGGAACGGAAATATCCGGGAACTTCAGAATGGTATAGAGAAGGCGGTCATTCTGGCTGATGGGGAGTTGCTGGATGTGGGGGATTTTCATTTGTCTTCATCTCCAGTTTCCGAAGCGGAGGCTTCCCAATGCGAAGAGACTCTCGAAATGGTGGAAGAAAGAGCGATCCGGGCCGCAATGAGCCGTTTTAACGGAAACCTGACACATGTGGCAAAGTCACTTAATATCAGTCGTCCTACGTTGTATGCAAAACTGAAGAAGTACAATATCTGATATGAATAGTCCGACACTTATACTTATTCTTCTGGCCGTCGCTGTGGTTTCGGCTATAGTTTCCAGAGCTTATTTTCTCCGGAGGATTTATCGTAAACTGAATTATATGCTGGATGCTTTGGAAGACAAGGAGACAAATTTTCATTTCAGCGAAGAGAAGTTCTGGTATCGCCGTTTTAACCGGACATTGAATCGGATTCATGTTTTGTACGACCGGGAGCGTCAGGAAATAGCCGAACAGGAAAAGTATTATGGTTGGATGCTGGAACAGGTACATACTGGAATTGTTGTGGTGGACTTGTCTGAGAAGCGGAAAGGGCAGGTGGTTTACAGCAATTCGTCGGCCCTGAATCTGCTGGGACTGGCTACATTGAGCCATGTTCGCCAGCTGCGGTCTGTAAGTGTAGAACTGGAAGATGCTTTCTGGAAAGTCTCTTCCAATAGTGAACAGCGAAGTCTGTTTTATAACGAACAGGGAAAAATTGCAGTGTCTATTTCAGCATCAGAGGCTTTGCTTCAGGGGGAGCGGGTGAAAATTATAGCTCTGAATGATATCACGGGGGAGATGGTACACAATGAAGAACTTTCATGGAACAGGCTGATCCGGGTACTTACACATGAGATTATGAATACGGTAACTCCGATTGCTTCATTGAGTCATACTCTCTCGCAGTTCCAAGCAGCTTTCCAAGAAGAACTTCTCTGGATGGAATGGTTGCGATAACCTGGGTTCCAGCCTGATCATAGTAGGTTCCTTCAACTACAGAAGCCTTCAGTTCCAGCTTAGGAGCGGTCTTAGCGAATTCAGCCAGAATTCTAGCTGGTGCTGTAGCATCATCCTTAGATACAGCTAATGCTGTAGGTCCTTCCAGATGTGGATCCAGAGCTGCGAACTCGGTTCCTTCTGCTGCACGCTTGATCAGAGTGTTCTTATATACCTTATAAGAAACTCCAGCTTCTCTTAACTGTTTACGCAGTTTTGTATCCTGCTCTACAGTCAGACCACGGTAATCAACAACAACTGCACCTACAGCGCCGTCCAGCATTGCCTTGATCTCGTCTACTACTGGCTGCTTTAATTCAACTTTTGCCATGAATGGTTTACCTCCTTATATTATTTCGTATTGAAAACCGTCATAGCAAGGACACGATCTTATAAAAAAACCTCCCTGCCGCAATGACAGAGAGGTATGCAAAATCTCATTAGAGCTTTGTATGTTCCTCGGCAGGCGTTTTAAGCTTACACCTTACGGTACCTGCTGTCTCAGGGCATTCAACACGCATAATAAAATAACATATCTGTGCATGAATGTCAAGAGATTTTTGCAACAAATTGTATTTTTTTAACTTTTTTCATCTCCCGTCATGGACGGGAGAACACGAAAGCAAAAAGGCCACAGAGAACCAAAATTCTCTGCAGCCTCATTTTCTATTCAGGACACCTGATTAGTTTGCAAGCTTAGCTACGTTCAGCTTAACGCCTGGGCCCATGGTGGATGTAAGAGCTACGCTCTTGAAGTATGCGCCCTTAACGGTGCTTGGCTTAGCCTTTAAGATAGCGTCCATAAGCGTCTGGAAGTTGTCCGCTAACTGCTCCTCGGTGAAGGAAGCTTTTCCTACTGGCACATGGATAATGTTTGTCTTGTCAAGTCTGTATTCGATCTTACCAGCTTTGATATCGTTGATAGCCTTGGTTACGTCCATGGTTACGGTACCAGCCTTTGGGTTTGGCATTAAGCCCTTCGGTCCAAGTACACGACCCAGACGACCAACAACACCCATCATATCCGGTGTAGCAACAACAACGTCGTAATCAAACCAGCCATCGTTCTGGATTCTCGGGATCAGCTCCTCAGCTCCAACGAACTCTGCACCTGCTGCAACAGCCTCATCAGCTTTTGCGCCTTTAGCGAAAACAAGGACACGAACCTGTTTTCCGGTACCGTGCGGCAGAACAACTGCTCCACGGATCTGCTGGTCTGCGTGACGTCCGTCACAACCAGTTTTGATGTGAACTTCGATTGTCTCGTCAAATTTAGCTACTGCTGATTTTTTCACTAATGCAACTGCTTCTGCTTTCTCGTAAAGATTTCCTCTTTCGATCAGTTTTGCAGCTTCGATATATTTCTTTCCTCGTTTCATTTCAAATAACCTCCTTGTGGTATTGGCGGGAACGTGCCCCTCCCACTTTTTCGTGAATTTACATATAACATAGATTGTCTCTTCCTCCTTTTCGAAGACACCGAAAAGAATTGTTCAGACTTTCTTAAATCTCTGCTTTTTTATCTGGCAGTTATCTCTTACTCTTCAACCACTACACCCATAGAACGGCATGTTCCTGCCACCATGCTCATAGCTGCTTCTACTGTTGCAGCATTTAAGTCTGGCATTTTCATCTCAGCGATTTCCTGAAGCTGAGCTTTTGTGATTGTTGCAACTTTTGTTTTGTTCGGCACACCGGAACCTGATTTCAGGTTACATGCTTTCTTAATAAGAACTGCTGCCGGTGGAGTCTTTGTAACGAAGCTAAAGCTTCTGTCATTGTAAACTGTGATAACAACAGGAATAATCAGGTCACCCTGGTCTGCTGTTCTGGCATTGAACTGTTTTGTAAATTCAACGATATTTACACCGTGCTGTCCAAGTGCAGGACCTACCGGTGGTGCTGGAGTTGCTTTACCAGCAGGAATCTGTAATTTAATATATCCTTCTACTTTTTTTGCCATTTTTCATTACCTCCTTGTGGTATTGGCGGGATTTGTATCCCTCCCACGGTTTTTTAATCCATCTTTCTTACTTCTGAGAAATTCAGTTCAACCGGAGTCTCTCGGCCGAACATGCTTTGTGTGTGCGCTTTACGAGAGATTCGAATTCGTTCATTCGCTTTTCTACG
>OGXZ01002024.1_pt1 | contig 10820 bp, 7 predicted proteins | sample 1576431 | NCBI WGS metagenome assembly OGXZ01 (sample SAMEA3541590, study PRJEB24748) | human gut metagenome | biome: human gut; feature: human-associated habitat; material: faeces | place: China | collected 2012
TATGTCATTGTCCGTCCTGGTCCGTATGTGTGTGCGGAATGGGAGATGGGAGGTCTTCCCTGGTGGCTTTTGAAGAAAAAAGATGTCAAGTTGCGCTCTTTGGATACTTATTATATGGAGAGGGTAGGAATCTTTATGAACGAGGTTGGAAAACAATTGGCAGATTTGCAGATTTCTCGTGGAGGAAATATTATAATGGTTCAGGTTGAGAATGAATATGGTTCTTATTCAACAGATAAGCCTTATGTTTCTGCTATACGTGATATAGTCAAAAAATCAGGTTTTACTGATGTGCCACTTTTCCAATGTGATTGGAGTTCCAATTTTGCGAATAATGGCTTGGATGATCTTCTTTGGACAATTAATTTTGGTACAGGTGCAAATATAGATAATCAGTTCAAGAAACTCAAGAACCTGAGACCTGAATCACCTTTAATGTGTAGTGAGTTTTGGAGTGGATGGTTCGACCATTGGGGACGTAAACATGAAACTCGTGATGCTTCAAAAATGGTTGATGGTATAAAAGATATGCTTGACAGAAATATTTCTTTCAGCCTTTATATGACTCACGGCGGTACTACTTTTGGATGGTGGGGTGGTGCCAATAATCCAGCTTATTCGGCAATGTGCAGTTCTTACGATTATGATGCTCCTATCAGTGAGGCTGGATGGACAACACCGAAGTATTTCCAGTTGCGTGAATTGTTAAGTAAGTATCTTCCCGAAGGTGAGACTCTTCCTGAGCCTCCTGCACAATATCCGGTAATTGAGATTCCTGCAATAACAAATTGGGAAGTAGCTCCTTTGTTTGAGAATCTTCCTGAAGCTAAACATACAGAGGAAATACGTCCTATGGAGATGTTTGATCAGGGATGGGGAACGATATTGTATCGTAAAGTCCTTTCTGAAGACGTGAAAGGAACTTTGCATATAGATGAAGTTCACGATTGGGCTCAGGTGTTTGTTGATGGTAAATTGCTTGGAAGACTTGACAGAAGAAAAGGAGAATTTATGCTTCCTCTGAAGAATACGTTGAAGAAAGGCTCACAACTTGATATATTGGTAGAGGCTATGGGACGTGTAAACTTCGACAAGTCTATCCATGACAGAAAAGGTATAACAAATAAAGTGGAAGCCATAAATGGCAAAGATACTGTAGATATTAAGGGATGGGAAGTCTATAATATGCCTCCTTTCTATGAATTCGTATCTTCAAAATCATTTAAGGAAGGTGGTGCGTTAAAAACTCCTGCATATTATCGTGCAACATTCAATTTGGATAAGACCGGTGATACATTCCTCGATATGCAGACATGGGGTAAGGGTATGGTCTGGGTAAATGGTCATGCTATGGGACGTTTCTGGGAAATCGGACCTCAGCAGACATTGTATATGCCTGGATGTTGGTTGAAGGAAGGTGAGAATGAAATCATAGTATTAGACTTAATGGGCCCATCTGACACAAAAGTTTTAGGATTGCAAACCCCTATTCTTGATATGCTGAGAGAAAAAAAGCCTTCCATTCATCGTAAAGTGGGTCAGGTATTAAAGCTGGCTTCGGAGAAGATTTCAAATACCGGTACTTTTAAATCCGTAAATGGTTGGCAGGAGGTGAAATTCGACGAGGCTGTAAAAGGACAATACTTCTGCTTGGAAGCATTATCTAATTATGATAGTAGTAATATAGCTTGTATAGCAGAATTTGATATTATAGATTCTAATGGCAAGAAGATTCCAAGAGAATCCTGGAAAATATCTTATGCTGACAGTGAAGAGACAATAAGCGGTAACAGAACTGCTGATAAAATATATGATCTACAAGAAAGTACATTCTGGCAAACTGTAGATAATACCTCTTACCCTCAGATGGTCGCTGTGGAAGCGCCTGTTTTCTCTGCAATATCAAGATATGTTTTCTGGTCACGTAACATCTTGGCAACCTCAAATCTCTGTGATAAGGAAAGCAGCTCATTCACAGTGCAGACATCTTCAAAAAAAGTATAACATTCTTCTCTGTTTTCCAGGCTTAAAATCGCATCAAAAAGATGGTCTACTGCCTCAGTCCTTAGTTTCTTGCTCATTTTACTTTCTCCTTTTCATAAATCAAAATGATATCATTCTCTTTTTTATTGTCAGAAATTTCAAATCTATACATATTTTAACATAGTAAAGTTTTAAAGTAAATACCTGTTTTACACACTAAAGCGTTACAGACGCGAATTCTATAATAGTCGAATCGTGACGAAAAAGCAATACTTTTTTTCATATTGGTTATAACTATAATTTATACCTGACAGTATTCTGTTATTCCTTCAAATAATCTGTCAGAAAAGCAATCAGGTGCTCCATCTCCTGCTGTGTACCAATGCTGATGCGCAGATAATTATCAATTCTCGGCTTTGAAAAATAACGCACGAAAATGTTATGCTCCCGGAGTGCTTCAAATATTTCTTTTGCAGGAACTCTTTCATGTGTTGCAAAAATAAAGTTGCTCATGGAATCCCCAAAAGAAAATCCAAGTTTTTTCAGTTCGCACTTCGTCCATTCCCTTGTAGCGATGACTTTTGCACAGGTTTCCTCAAAATACTCCCTGTCCTTTATTGCCTGCACACCAAGCAAAAGCGCTGTCTGATTGAGCGTGTAGGAATTGAAAGAATATTTCACATCATTGATATACCGGATCAGCTTTTCATTTCCCATCGCGAAGCCAAGCCGCATACCTGCCAGGGAACGCGATTTTGAAAAGGTCTGTACCACGAGAAGATTGTCATATTTTTCGATCAAAGGCAGCGCAGACTCCCCGCCAAAATCAATGTATGCCTCATCCACAACTACGATCACATCGCGGTTGTGTGCAATGATATCCTCGATCTCTGAAAGCGGCATAAGGATTCCGGTCGGTGCATTCGGATTTGGGAACACCACGCCGCCGTTTTCCCCATAATAGTCCTCTTTTTTGATCTGGAAATCATCATCCAACGCTTTTGTCTCAAACGGAATCCGAAGCATATTTGCCCACACATCATAAAAAGAATAGGTGATATCCGGAAACAGGATCGGCTTTTTGCTGTTAAAAAACGTCATAAATATCATGGCAAGCACATCATCAGAACCGACACCGGTAAATACCTGACTGCTCCTGATCCCGTAATAATCTGCGATCGCATCAACTAACACTTTGCAGGTCGGTTCCGGATAAAGCCGCAGCTTGTCTGTTTCAAAGTTCTTCAGTGCCTCTACCACTCCCGGTGCGGGCGGATATGGATTTTCGTTGGTATTCAATTTGATCATGTCCGGCTGGTTTGGCTGTTCTCCCGGAACATACGGTTCCACCGTTCTTACATACTCTTCCCAGTTACTCATAAATTTTACGCTCTCCACTCTCTCAATTTTCCTGTTATATTTCACAAATTCATTACAATCTGCTCATTTCCGAGTCATTTCATTCAGTATACAATCCGTAATCTTCTGCCAGTTTTTCAAACGCAGTCAGGGCATTTTTTACCGTCTCATGGGAAACACAGTAAGCAAGACGGACATAGCCTGCACATCCGAATGCGCTGCCCTTTACCATGATGATATTGTATTTTTTACCTGCTGCAACAAATTTTTCTTCGTCCGTTTCCGGAGATTTTACCCACATATAAAAAGCACCTTCCGGTTTGATGCAATGGAAACCGAGCTTTTGCAGTCCCTCGTATAACATCTTTCTGTTTTCATCATAAAATGCCAGATTGGTTTTCTCATCCAGACATTTTGCTACCGCTTTCTGAAGCAGAGACGGTGCATTTACAAAACCAAGGGTACGGTTGGATACAACAATGCCGTCAATGACCTGATCTGCATTTTCCACCTCATCCGGAACAACCACATATCCGATACGCTCACCCGGAAGGGAAAGAGACTTGCTGAAGGAATAACCTACAATCGTATTCCTATAGTATTTCGTCAGGAAATCCTCCTGATTTCCATCGTAGACAAGTTCACGGTAAGGCTCATCGGAAATCAGATAAATTTCGTGTCCAATCTCTTTTTCCTTCTTTTCCAGAATCTCAGCCATCTTTTTCATGGTTTCTTCATGATAGATCACACCTGTCGGATTGTTTGGTGTGTTCACGATCACTGCCTTGGTCTTTTCATTGACCGCTTTTTCCAAAGCAGCCAGATCCGGCTGGAATGTTTCAAAATCCGGCGCTACCTCCACGACTGCCGCATCAAAATTGGCCGCATAACTCTTGTACTCTCCGAAATATGGGGCGAACACGATCACCTCGTCACCCGGATCTAAGATCGTTTTAAAAATAATGTTCAATCCTCCCGCTGCTCCCACTGTCATCACAATATTATGGGAAGTAAATGCAGTTCCAAAACGCCTGTTTAAGTTCTCTGCAACCGCCTGACGGACATCCGGGTAACCGGCATTGTCCATATATCCATGTAAAACCAGCGGATCGGTCTCATCCACCAGTTGCTTAATTGCCTCGTTCAATGCTGCCGGAGCCGGTGTTGCAGGATTCCCCAATGAAAAATCATACACGTTCTCTCTTCCCACCCTGGCGGCAAGTTCATTTCCCTCTACAAACATTGCACGGATCGCAGAACTTCCCTGCAATGCCTTCTGTATTTTCTGTGAAATCATATTCTCTTCCTCACTGTTTTCTTACTCTCGAGTCATTTTTCTGCGGTCTGCACCGTAAATGTGCAGATCCACGGAACAATTATTACTTTACAACAATACTGTATGAAAGTAAATAGATAAAAAAAGAAAACTGCCACAGGACATTTTCCTTACGGATACTGCCCCGGACAGTTTTTGTTTATTAAAAATACTCCCCTGTATTTTTATGCATTGACGGTATCTACGAACTTCTGGAACGCTTTTCTGCCTTCCTCTGTGCATTTGTAAACACCTGCGTCCAATAAAACTTCTTTGAACACAAGACCGATTTCTGTCTGAATGATCTCATGTAATTTTTCCGGTGTAATCTCACCTTCCAGACCACTTCCTGCTGTAAATCCATACTTAGGCAGAAATTCCTCCACCCAGTCTGCATGTTTTGCAAGAACTTCATCCTCACGGATTTCTGCGCCGTCTAAGATTGCCTGCTCTAATGCAGCCATCTCATCTTTTAATCTGGCTGGAAGCACTGCAAGTCCCATAACCTCGATCAGACCAATGTTTTCTTTTTTGATATGATGAAGTTTTGCATGTGGATGGTAAACACCCAGCGGATGCTCCTCCGTCGTGATATTATTGCGGAGTACAAGATCTAACTCATAATCATTGCCGCGTTTTCTTGCGATAGGAGTGATCGTGTTGTGCGGTTCTCCCTCTGTCTCTGCAAAAATAAATGCATCTTCATCCGTATAACCTCTCCATGCAAGTAAAATCTTATCTGCAAGCTCGATCAGGCGCTCTTTTTGTGGTGCGCTGATACGGATCACGGACATTGGCCATTTTACGATTCCGGCTTTCACATCCTCGAATCCCTTGAAGGCCAGTTCTTTTTCGACCGGTGCTTTTGCCATAGCGAACTCATAATGCCCACCCTGAAAATGATCGTGGCTCAAAATAGATCCACCAACGATCGGAAGGTCAGCATTCGATCCGACAAAGTAATGTGGAAACTGCTCCACAAAATCCAACAGTTTTCCAAAGGTTGCTTTCTCGATTTTCATCGGTGTATGCTCTGCATTAAAAACGATGCAGTGCTCATTGTAGTAAACATATGGAGAATACTGGAAGAACCAGTCACTGTGATTGATCGTTACCGGAATAATCCTGTGGTTCTGTCTTGCCGGATGGTTCACACGTCCTGCATATCCCTCGTTTTCTTTGCAGAGAAGGCATTTTGGATAACCGCTCTGTTTTGCAAGCTTGGCTGCCGCGATCGCCTTCGGATCTTTTTCCGGTTTGGAGAGGTTGATGGTGATATCCAATGTTCCAAACTCGGTATCTGCAGTCCATTTCTGGTCTTTTTTGATACGATATCTACGAATGTAGTTTGTATCCCTGCTTAATTTGTAAAAATAATCCGTTGCTTCCTTTGGGCTGATCTGATAGAGTGCCTGGAATCTTTTGATCACTTCACTTGGTCTTGGCACAAGCATGCTCATGATCTTTGTATCAAATAAGTCTCTGTATGTGATCGTGTCTTCCGGCATCAGTCCATCTTCTGCCGCATAATCGAGCATCTCATTTAAGATGCCTTCCAATGCTGCCTCTGCGCTCTCCTGTGTCATCGGAGTTCTCTTTGCATAGGCTGCTGCCACTTCATCGTCTAATTCATCCAGATGAAAAAGTTCTAACAGGCGGTTAATGGTAAATCTCCTGTCTTCCGGCTCTACCAGCCCGGTCACAAGACCATATTCTGTCAATTCTAAAATTCTTTCCTGAATCATTGTGTTATCCTCTTTATTTAAGAATTATTAATCCAATTTTACTGGACCGTCACCGATCTCAACTACATAGAAATCAGCAGCGTAACCGATTTTATCTTTGTAAGCAGCACCTACTTTTTCAATAAAGGAATCCACTGCCTCATCTTTTACGATGCTGACGGTACATCCACCGAATCCTGCACCTGTCATGCGGGAACCAATCACTCCGTCTACTTTCCATGCCTCTTCCACCAATGTGTCAAGCTCGATACCGGTTACTTCGTAATCATCACGAAGTGAAACATGGGAGGCGTTCATTAACTCACCAAACAGAGCAACATCGTTATTCTTTAATGCTTCCACTGCCTTGATGGTTCTTTGATTCTCATAAACCGCATGTTTTGCACCAGCACATCCCGCTCCAGAATACGGCCATGAGGACCAGTGGGGGTCACACCGGTCAAATCCACATGGAGCCGCTCTGCGGCCACTCTAGCCCGAGGGGATACACCGGCAGCCGCTGTGGGAGCAGTGAGTTGTACGGCCATGGGCGCGGCTGCCACCGCGGGAGTAGCTGCCTGCGCCGTTTCCGGCGCAGCGGGCGACACATCTGCATGAGGACCGAAAGCGGAGATATCCTCTCCGGGGGTGCCGATCACCGCCACTTCAGAAAGGCAAGGCACGTCGTCCTGCTCCTGATAAAATACTGCAAGCAGTGTGCCGTCTACTTTGGCCTCCTCATCGAAGGCGGCTTTGTCAGTTTCGTAACTAAATAGGGTCTCGCCGGTATGAACCGGGTCCCCAACCTTTTTGGCCCAGCTGGTAATGACGCAGCTTTCCACGGATTGTCCCTGCCGGGGCATGATAACTACTGTTGCCATGTTTGCACCCTCCACATGTTGTTATGATTTATGATGATATATATTCCGTTTAGAATTTGTTATATATCATATTTTTGACATGATTATAACAACATACATTGAGCGTGTCAAGATGATTTTGAAAAAACACTTCATTTATGATAAAATAAGACGAGGTCAATTTTATGTTAAGAGCAAGACAATATGGTTAATTTTCTGACAAGCATCTGTATATCCATGGTGCAGATTGTGCAATATAGCCAGCGCAAAAGGGAGCATTTGTGGGGTGAGGCTTGCATTTTACCTTGACAGCAGCAAATGCGGATGTTAAAACAATCATAACAAAAAACGTTATATTTCAAAAGCGCATGGTTTTAATGTATGTTGCCTGTGGTTTTAGTTTTGGTGACTCGAAAAAGGAAAGGATCTATCTGAAAAATGGCTGATTTTGACATCAATAGGCTCCCCGCAAAGCCAACAGAACGGGTTATTAAAGCAAAAGAGATGTTTTTGGAAGAGAATCCAGAAATGTGCTGTCAGAGAGCCATTATTTATACAGAGGTGTACCGAAACCTGTCCGGGAGATGTCCCACGATTTTGCTGAGAGCAAAGGCTTTGTGCAGGACATTGGAAGAACTCCCAATCTTCATTCAGCCCCAGGAGGTCATCGTTGGACACTCAGCTTCTCGTCCACGCTCTGCGGAGGTATTTCCGGAAGTGAATATCAATTTTACGGATGAGATCGACCAGTTTGAAACCCGGAAGTACAATCGGCTACGAGTTAGACCAGAGGTACGGGCGAGCCTGTTGGAAATTGCTCCGTTTTGGAAAGGGAATACACCGCACGATTATTTGATGAGGCAGAGAACAGCGGCAATTCAGAACGCCTACGTCTGCGGACTGTTGTCTGATCCTCATGAGGGGAGCGGTTTTGCGCATGTGGCAATGAATTATCAGCAACTGCTTCAATTTGGAATTAACGGAATGTTGGAAAGGGTGAGAAAACAACGGGATACACTAAACCGATCTGATCCCGCGTATGATGGAAAATTGGCTTTTTATGATGCCGAGGAAGAGGTTTGTGTCGGTGTGCTTGTTTTTGCGGAGCGCTACCGCAGACTGGAGAAGAAAATGGCCGTGCAGGAGAAGGATCCGTGCAGAAAGGTGGAATTGACCGCAATTAGCCGCGTCCTGGCCCGCGTGCCTGCGCAGCCTGCGTCATCTTTCCATGAAGCATTGCAGATGGTTTGGCTAATGCAGTTGATTCCTCAGATCGAATCAAACGGATTCTCTATCAGCCTCGGACGGTTGGACCAGTATTGCTGGCCCTATCTGAAAGCGGATTTGGCAGCAGGCACGATCACATTGGAACAGGCGCAAGAACTCCTTGACCTGCTCTGGCTAAAATTCTGCGAGATTCTGCGGGTGGACAGCAGAGACGCGGCCGAGGTCAACGCGGGCTATTATGTGGCAGGGCAGAATATTGAAGTAGGAGGGGTTGACCGCGGCGGTCATGACTGCACAAATCTTCTGTCTTACCTCTGTCTAAATGCAAACAGACATATCCAACTGCATCAGCCCAATTTTACAATACGACTACACGCGGGGACACCTCAGGAGTTTTTGGATCATGCAGTTGGCAGCATTGCTTGTGGAAATGGAATGCCGCAGGTGCTGAATGATGCAGTCATCATTCAGCACCTGCGGCATTCCTCTTCAGGAGGCACGGGACTATATCGCTGTAGGTTGTGATGAAATCTCTGTGCATGGCCATTGGGCGCGGTGCAATGGCGGCTATATCAACTTGCCGAAAGTTTTAGAGTTGACTCTGGGAAACGGAACGGACCCGAAATCTGGCGTCTCCATGTTCCACCCAGACGATGCAGAGCCGAAATCTTTTCGGCAATTGATGAATCGCTTCTACAGCTATTTCCAACAGGGGATCGCCCTACAGGTTGAAGAGACGAATATCACAGATGGAATTCATAAGGAGCTTTTGCCTCTTCCTTTTGTCAGTCTGTTTTGGGACGATTGCGTTGCCAACGGGCGTGACTGTACGAATGGCGGAGCGCACTATAATACAACTGGATTGGTTGCTGTCGGCACGGCAACGGTAGTGGATTCTTTGGAGGCCGTCCGGCAGTTGGTATACCGAGGCCAAAGATTGACACTGAATGAGTTTGCTCGGATTCTGAAGGATAACTTCCGGGATCGAGAGCCACTGCGGCAATTCATTTTAAACCGTATTCCAAAATTTGGAAACGATGTTGACCGTGTTGACATACTGGCTGTTGAAATTACGGACATGTTTGCAAATCAGTTGGAGCGGTTCGAAAATTCCAAGGGGCAATTCTGGCCAGCACTTTATTCTGTCAGTGCGCAGGTGGGTTGGGCAACGCCTGCGGAGCCACGCCAGATGGATGTCTTGCAGAGCAACTGCTACGGGCGTTTGCGGCTCAGGGCTGCTTCCATTGGCAGTTCAATATTGTGGATAATTCCGTGTTGTTGGCGGCGCGGAAGGATCCGGATTCTTACCGCAGTCTGGTGGTTCGGATGGCCGGTTAGGGTGTCTCCATCGCCGTTTCCTAATATCCTCCCCGGCATCGGTGATGAAGGAATAGTTTAAATTCCCAAGATCATGATACACAGCGCCTCCGCCGGTAGATCTTCGAACCACATGAATCTGATGTGCTTCTACAAAGCTGCGGTTGATTTCCTCTTCGCTATTTTGATTTTGCCCGATGACGATGGTATTGTCATTCTGCCAAAGGATTAGATAGTCTCCCTCCACGCGGTGCGTTAGGACGAATTCTTATGGGTTCTGAGAACCCGTTTTCAAGTAAAATACCGGATGATTCATAATGTTCGCTCCTGCCGCTAAAATTCCACATATTGGTACGGCCCACTCAAGATGGCAACCTTCCCTTGCTCTTGATTCCACCGGTGCAAATTGTGCGATAGCATCGAGCAAATTTGCCACCGGTCATCCTCCTGAAAAGGGATATGATAGACGCAGAGAAGATCTGGCTGCAGTGTGCCCTTAAAAATGTTCCGGTTCGAAGTGCATTGAAAAAGAGTGGATTAACAAACGCCGCATTTATGTGAACACACGAAATCTGTTCAAAGGTTTCTATTGTATAATCCACATCAGCTGTCAGCAAGACATGTTTTTCGCCGAAGGAGATCAAATAGCAGCCATGCGGCATATTCCAAAAGGCTTTATCAATATGCCGGGTAAAATAGGGTCGAATAACGGTCCCTCCCGGAATTTGAAAGTCCGCCGTCTGCATCCGTGCTGTAAGCAGAGTCCACTGGATTCTCCGCTCTTCCAAGAATGGCTGCAGGATTTCCCAATGCTGGGGCTCCATAACAGGAAGCACTACCTGTCTGACCGTACGATACCGAAGGTACTGCATCAGGCGCTCCGGGGAAAAGTGATCCGGATGACCGTGGGTAAACAGCAACGTATCCACACCGTCAAAAGGGGGCTCTCCGGCCAGCATTGCGGACCACGCGGCTGGCGGGCGATGTACACCGGATTTACTTCAGGTCAGCAAAATATTGGTTCAATCCAGAACC
>OGXZ01002025.1_pt1 | contig 10819 bp, 10 predicted proteins | sample 1576431 | NCBI WGS metagenome assembly OGXZ01 (sample SAMEA3541590, study PRJEB24748) | human gut metagenome | biome: human gut; feature: human-associated habitat; material: faeces | place: China | collected 2012
AGTATACATTCTTCTGTCTTATCTGGGTTCTGGATATATTCCAAAGCATTCTTCAGGTGTGTTACCGGATTTCTGCCTTCCGATTCCATGATATTCAGGATCTTTGTAATCGCCATATTTCCAGCACCTCCCCAAATGTTTTCTTTACATCATCCAGACTGCTCTGCAGTTTATCAATATCGCTGTAATATAACTTTCCCTGTGAATTGCCAAGCTTTACTGCCTGATTAATATTATTTGCAATACCGGCAATAACACGGATTGCTCTTGCCCTGTCCTCAGGATAACTTGTATCAATGTTACCGCCTGTCCGGATCAATTCTCTTATATAGGCACTTGCTGTTATTCCGGTTCGTTTAAGTACCGCTTTCAGAATATCCATATCTTTCTCCGACAGCTTCACAGATACCTTATAATCTTTCCTGTCAGACTTGTATCTTCTCTTTCCATCTGCCATGCGTCTCTCCCCTTTCGTAGTTTTCTAATGCTGTATCAAACCAATCTCTTTTTATCTGTACCATTGCTTTTTCAACCTTTCTTAAAATAGTGTTCATAGGTTTTGCAAGATGCGGAAAAGGTCGGACCTTTTCCCGAAAAAATATAAACGCCATCAGCGTTTACATAATTTTTCGTCTTGGCAGGAGCACCTGCACCCTGTATATAATATGTGGTGGTTAATGTACCACCACGATTACTGATATGGTGGTTGAAGTTCCACCAGAGTTGTAAAGTGGTGGCACTTTTTGCCATCACTTTATTGTTTTGGTGGCATTTTCCGCCACCACTTTTCTATTTTGATGGCACTTTCCGCCACCATGACTTTTTCACTCTGATTTGAGTGGTGGCGCTTTTTGCCGTCACTTTGCTGTTTTGACGGCGCTTTTTGCCCCCACTTTTGCATTTTGACGGCACTTTTTGCCTCCACACTTTTTCGGCTCTGATTTGTGCGGGGGCGCTTTCTGCCCCCACTTTGTGGTTTTGGGGGCGCTTTCTGCCCCCATTTGCACGTTTTGGGGGCGCTTTTTGCCCCCACTCGCTGGATTCACCTATTCAGTTGTCTCTTTCACCATTACATCTGCATCCAACATCACATTTTCTGCTATCTCAGCACCATCTTCCGACAATTCATTTGTTTCAGGCGGTATATCCACTTCATCATGTTCACTTATCACAGAATCCCCAACTGCCGCTTCATAATCCATTTCTTCTGCAACCTTGCTTCGGTTACGCTGTGGCTCATAATCCGGATTGTAATAATCTTCGTAACCATAGATTTTCTGTTCAAAGTACTTCCTTGGACATTTGCCCCGCATGGTGAAATAACCTTTTGCCTCAAGCTCTGCATTATATTCCTTTATAATTGCATATGCCTTTGTCATCCCAATACCAAGCATCTGGCTTATCTCACCTGCATCTATGAATGCTTCCTTTATACCCTTCATGCAGCTCCTCCTTTCATAAATTATTATTTTAAATACGTGTTTTTACAAAATATCTATCCTGTTATTCATTTAATCCGTATTTTTAATTCGTGTTTATTTTAATATCCTTTTCAAAATTTGTCAATAGAACTTTTTATAATTACGCACTTGCAATTCGTTTTTGTTTATGATAAAGTAATCGTACAATCATAAATAAGTCACTTACTGATATGTATTTCATTTAATATCAACCTAATACGCATCTTTGCAACGGACTATTTCATATAAAGGAAGGTGAACAGAATGGCTTACTCTGATTCCATTAAACTTACTATGTCTTCTTCAGAAGAAATCGGAAAGGCAATACAGAAGCAGCGCAGAGCACAAAAGATCACGCAAAAGGAGTTTGCACAGCGTCTGGGAAAATCAGAACGTACTATCCAGAAATATGAATCTGGTGAAATACTGTTAAAGATAGATGTTTTAAAACAGATTGCTAATGAATTAAATGTTCCATGGCAGGAGCTTTTATTTGCAAAAGATACTAATACTCCAAAAGATAATACGACCGCTGAATATCCGTCATATGAATTCCACACTATGTCAGATGTAATCAATGCTCTCTTTGCCATAACTGAACTTACTGATTTTTCATTTGAGCTGACCAACACCAAACCTCCTGAAAGTCCTGAATGGACTGCCGGGATTAAGGTTAATGGCAAAGGCAATGGAAAATATGATGCAGACTTCTGTCTCTTTATGGAAAACTGGATAACAAAGAAGAATATGCTTCAGACAGGAAAACTTTCAAAAGAAAAGTTTGATTCATGGAAATCAAATATGTTAGCATATTATAAGGATTCCAGACTGGATAATGAAGCCGATTCAAAAACTGAATAATTTAAGGCTTACACCTTTAGTAAAGAAAAAGCTCCGGCACACTCCTTCTCGCAAAAGGAATAACCGAAGCTATGTAATTGATTGACCCGAAGGCTTTATAATCACCCTGAACAAGTAGATTATATCATAGCCTTTTGATGATTGCACAACAATTTTACAAAAAGAAGATGATATTTATGCCAGCTTACAAAGATGAAAAAACTGGTAAGTGGTTCGCCAAGTTCTATTATACGAACTGGCAGGGAATCAAAAAACAGAAGTGGAAAAGAGGCTTCGCCACCAAAAAGGAAGCTTTAGGATTTGAAAGGGATTTTCTGGAAAAGCAGTCTGCCAATCCTGACATGACATTTCAAAACCTTTATGAAATTTATATGGAAGATATGGCTGCAAGACTTAAGCAGTCAACTCTTCTTACAAAAAAGACGGTACTACAGACGCATATTCTTCCGTTCTTCGGTAACAAGCCGATAAATGAAATCAAAGCCTCTGATGTACGAAGATGGCAGGCGAAGCTTATGAGTTCGCCAAATAATTACTCCCAGACCTATCTGAAAAAGATTAACACGGAGCTTAACAGCATCATCAATTACGTCAAGCGATTCTATGATCTCAACACCAATCCCTGCGGCAAGGCAGGCACCATTGGAAAAGCGAAAGCTGAGGAAATGGATTACTGGACTTATAATGAATATATTGCTTTCCGTGAGGGCGTAAAAGACAAGCCACTATCGTATATATGCTTTGAAGTCCTGTACTAGACTGGTATGCGAGAAGGTGAATTGCTTGCTCTCTCACCTGCTGATATTGACCTTGATAACAAGACAATATCCATCAACAGAACATATCAGCGGATAGAAGGAAAAGATGTATTTACATCACCTAAGACAAGAAAAAGTAAGCAAAAGATTCCGATTCCGGATTTTCTCTGCCAGGAGCTATCAGACTATATCCAGTCAAGGTATATGCTTGACGCAGATGAAAGGCTGTTCCCGGTAACAAAATCATATCTCGCACACGAGATGATAAGAGGTTGCAAAAACACAGGTGTAAAGAAGATACGAATCCACGATATCAGGCACCCGTATGTCAAGCACACGACAAAAAATAAATTAGCTTCAAAAGCAAAAATTCCAAACTACCAGTAGGTTTGATAGTCTGGAATTTCTGTTTTCGTGTATTATTCCTATGCCGTTGGACTAGTTGGAAATTGCTAGTTATTATTTAACCTTTTCAATATTAGTATTGCTTTAATTTAACAGACACTGCAGGTTAAATTAATAAAAAATTAAGTGTTACTTTTCAACATTCTTCTGTGCAAAATGCTCAATAACACCATTGAATAAAGCATCATCAAACTTTTTGCCCGAGAAGATGTCATTGCAGATATCAACTAACCAATCAAAATCTTTCGTCGGTAGCTGGTCTTTCAATAAACAAAGTATTCCATCGATGTTAGTTCGTATGCCCTGTATTTCGGATATAAGATAGTTGTTATCCGCTGGTTCTGTTAACAACTCTACAGATTTTGAATATACCCATAATTCTTCTGCAATATCCCCTATAGGAGGTGTATCCACATCGGTATCGTCTATTTCAGGAAAATCATATTTTTCTTTAAAGCATTCAAGCATTTGTAGTGTCGCATTAACTGGGTATGGGGTCATCAGCTTATCAATTGAAGAGCAATCTTCGGATTCAATTGCCTTTTTAATCTCAAGGAGCATTCTTCGCGGGAACTGTAAACCAGTAGGATTTATCTCTCCAACCTCATTTGCAGATAATATGACCAGGTAATCAAAGGAAGTATCAGCAAACGAGATACAGCCACAAAGTAATTCGGTCAAATTGCTTTCTGATATCAAATTTAAGCCACTAACTATGATAGGATAATAACTCAACATGCCAATGGTATATATTTGCTCTGGAAAATGAATCACATATTTAGATTGCAAATAGGAAAAAATGTTTTCTGCCACTTTTCTCTCTTCCCGACAATGTGCATCATACCACTCTCTGATTTGATACTTATTAAAATATTTATTTGGAGAATGTGCTTGATAGTAGTTGCAGCACATAATTAGTTGTTCTATATTTTGTGCTTCTATATTGCAAAGCTTCAAATGTCTTTCTTGAAAGCCGGGATCAATTGTGATTTCTCCAAAATAACTCTGCATTGTTGTTAAGGTGCTTTTTGCTGATGTTAAATTAATCATAGCCAACCTTTGCTTCTGACCATCCCTGAGAAGGAACCCTGCAAATTGATTTGTAAAGTTTTGTATGCTTTGAAAGTATTTGCTTTTTATCTCTCCTAATCCTTGAGGTATGCTAGCTTTTTCTTCAAAGGGACGATTTTCTTTGGGATATAGCTTTTCTCCAGTAGTAACTAGAGCAAATTCTTCACGAAGCTGATCGACTTCCCCAGCCAAGCTGCCTAATGGCTTCCCGCTGAGAAGTTTGTAAATGCAGGCGCAGCACTTGTTTGCAAGTAAATATATGCATTCTCTCACACCAAGCCAATGGTTTAACCATTCTGTCACGGTATCAAATTCATAATTACTCATAATGGTTTTATTCCATAATGATGTAAGATTCTGATGGAACATGATTACAATGTTTCTAATAGGCATTTCTTTATGAGCATCATCAGGCATAGTATAAGCAGATAACAGATTAAAAGTTGGTTTCAAAGCGTCCGCGCAGTATAAATCAAATATAGGCAATGCCTTACAGATATATTTCAATCTCGAAACACTTTGTTCATTCCCGGTTTTGATATCGCGCAACCGAAGAATATACTCAACATGTATTGCATTCTTTTCCGAATCAATAAATATCTTGTGCGATTTTGTTTGTTGTTTGAAATATGTAAGGATATTAGTAAGATTTCTTCCAACAAACTCCATATATACATCTTTGTTTCCACAGTATGAGATGTACATTAGAGTTGAAATGCACTCTAAAGTTAATTTTTCTGGCTCAATCCAAATATCGTCTAAAGATATGTTTGCGGACAGATTAAATTCAGAGTCTATGTTATATATCCAATCGGAAATAGAGGCATAAGATACAATATCTTTTATTTCCGTAAAACTGAGAGGAAGTAATTTCTTATACAAACAACTGCAAAATTCATAAACAAAAGTTTCTTGTAAATCACAGGTGGCAATATGATCGCGTAATTCACAAAGATACTCTATATTCTTGTTATCCGGAAGGATTTCTCTCATTTTATCAAGAGTATCTACCGACACACCAAATTCTTTGAATACTGCAAACGGACACATTTCAGTCGATATGATAAGCAGACCACCATGAGCATTTGCATTATTAAACGCATCCTGATTCAATTGGTAATACTTCATCACGCTTCCTGAAAAAAGCCCCTGTATTGCAGGAATATAGATCGATAAATCATTTTCATCCCACAATACCTCTACAATATTTCTGAAGAATTCATCTCTGTTGAGATTAAACTCTGACAGGTGAGAAAACAATACAGGAAGATCTGCTTTCTCTGCAATTTTAATAACGGAAATAGCTGTACTGTCAACAGGGAGAAACTCATGCAATCTATCAACAACATGTTTAGATCTGATGGGATGCAACCCCTCAACATATCCGCTTTCAGCATTCACATGAACAAGGAACTCGGACTCCATACTTTTTAAGAGTTCCCCAAAATCCGAGCCTGAATCTTCTGATTGACTCGCATAAAGGCCGACAATAGAAAGTCTGACGCCACAAAGATCTGCAAAACATACTTTGCGTAGAATTTCACATTTTGCTTTGCCAGAAGATAATTGTCCTATCTGGGATATTTGTAAGGCTATTCTTTCTGATAACATTTCGCCATGAGTAAGCAAGTAGACATATTCTATAAGTAACTGTTTTTCTGCAATCTTATTCCACGCTCTTTGCCAACTTGTCATGCTTGGATGAAGCTGCTTAGCCTCCCTGAATAAATCAAATATTTCTATTGCTTCCTTTTCTTCTAAAACTGGTTTAATTACTTTCAGAGACTGAATATTGCTCAAATCGCCGCTGTAATTATACCAATCAATCTCTCGTGATGTGATGAGCAATTTATAATGACAATGCAATTCGGATTGCAAAAGCTGAGCGAGATAGTTCCATTTGCTGAGATGATTATCCAAATTATCAATTAAGATAAGAATTTTTTCACCAAGCTGAATTCTTGCTTTGAAATATTGAACAATGTTCCCAATCTCTTTGAGATCATCACACCACAGTAATTGATATGGCTTATATTCATTTTGAAGGACATAAGTTGCCCGCAAAGCCAGCGTGGTTTTTCCTTGCCCACTAGAAGCTTTAATCACAGTAACTGTGTTTTTACAAATAGAATTAATGACATCTTTTTCTAAGCTCGGACGTTTAATTGGAAGACCACTTGCTATATCTGCTGGTGTTGCTTTTTTTCCCTCGTAAAAACTACGACCTTTGTCAAGACTAGGCTTAGAGTAGTCTAATTTACGAATCCAACTATGAGCTGGATTATGAGAACCCTTACTGATATCTATTTTGACAGATTGGATTTGGAGATCTAATTCCGCTTTGGTTACATAGGCGCGCTGCTCCATTTTTTCAAAGCAAAGGATTTTTATGCTGTTTGCAAATAAAGAAACATTGTCCGTGATAATCTCATATGTTCCAATTAAGGCTTTTTCAATTTCAGCGATCAGTGTAGCTTTTTCAATCTTCTCAAATGATAAACATGAAATAAATTTATCGAAATCATATACAGACCAATTCCAAGAGGGATTATTTTGCTTAATTTCTGAAATCACAGCAATCCAATAGGTACGCGACTTTTCGTCCAGATTAGATGCAAACATCTTACTTAGATGGCCTTTAGCAACAGGGAAATCGTAAACCAGCTTAAAAGATCTATTTTGATCCAGCAAATATGCTTCAATGAAGTTTTTAAGCACATCAGGCAAAAAACTGGCATCCTGTTTGTTGGCAGAATATTTCAACTGTATATGAGTGACATCACTGCTACCATCTTTCTGTTTAATACAATCAATATCCTCAATTCCTTCAAGCTGAAAAGAAATATCTGGACTTGATGACGAAAGAATTAAATAGCATGAATATAGGAATTGATACGAGTACCCTCTGAGAGCGATTTGCCCTCCATCTCTAGAAATACTTAATTCCTCGATATTTGTTTTTGGAGCAACAACTTTCTTGTTTTTCTTCTTTGTACCTTTTCCCATATTTCTCACCTTTTATTCTCTTATTTTCTCTGCAAGTACAGCTAATCAGCATTTATCAAGTTTTCCAATTCAGAATATCGAAAAACTCTATTTCTGTAGGGAGGTTCATAGCATTCAACAATTCCATATCCTTGTAATGAGTGGAACAATTTTGATACTGTATTTACTTCATATATTTATTATCCAAAGAACCACTTTCCACTATATGTTTTTAATTATATCATGAACCCAATCTGTCTGAGAGTATCCTAATAATCTCTGGTGTAACATTGTCTTTTCCGAGTGTTTTAATTCTTGTACAACCAACACAGTTATGTATGATAGCCCTGTGATTTCCCGATTGGCTCTATGTTTAAATTCAATCCTTGTCGAATTCCATTCATATATTCTGTAAGTTCCATCACTGATATAGGACCAAGTGGCTGTTACCTGTGTTGATAGCCCCAAAAAGTTCAACGCAGTATTTCCATATGGTGCGATTGTCCAGTGGTAGCTACGAGCTAAAGCATTTGCCACTGCATTTGGATCAGTTGCTACATACTCTTTAAGAAGGTTGCTGTACTTCGGCTTTTCAAATACACCTCTAAAGACTCGGCGTAATATTCCAGAATTAACAAGGCGATTCAGGCTTTGGCGTACTGTATCTGAGTCTGCAATATCAGCAAAATCAGAAGTGGTAAAAACCATCCAATTTTCCGCCGATAGCACCCGTTCACGTATTCGTTTCATATATCCGCTATCCAAAGAACCACCTCCCACTGGATGTCACGAATATTATATATAATTCGTGACATCTTTTCAACATCTCTATAACCGTTAATATGCTTATTTCAGCAAACACTACGCAAATATGACTATTCAGTTGGGATAAGTGCAGCACCACTATAATTTAGAATTCAATTGCCCATTGGACGGTAATATTTTTGTTTGGACATATGGTAATTTTATCAATACAGTCCATAATCTCGTCGAGAGCAATTTCTTTGTAACTCGCTTTCAATAATTTGCGGAACATCTGGTACTGTTTTTCATAAGCTACTTTACTTGCGATGATATTATCCCTGATTGCTTTCTTTTCGTTCGCTGCATCTTGGACTGCTCGAAATTCATCTTTGCTGATTTTTCCGTCAACAAACATCTCGTAATGGTGAATAGCATTTCTGAAAATTTCTTGATATTGACTATTGGAGTGGTCAATCTCGTTATCAAGACGCATTAGTTCTTGCTTGTACTGCGAATCTGAAATGAAATGCTCCTTTATATACAATTTTAATTGGTAGTAGATAGCACGCAAAATATCTTCCTCCCGTACATACATACCGGTACATTTGTCTGCACCTAAACGGTTTTTGGTAATACAGGTGAAAAAATACCAATCAGCATGATTAGTGCCACGTTTACGCTGCATTTTTCCTCCGCAGCAGCCACAAATAACTTTGCCCTTTAAAATATTCTCCGTTGTTTGACCATGCTTGGCGATATTAAATGCTTTTTCCTGGAATGATTTTTGAATGGCATCAAAAGCATTTATATCTACCAGAGCTTCATGTGCTGCGGATACAACTCGCTTTTCTTTCCCTTGTACAAGCATACCAGTATAAGTTCGATTGGTCAGGATATATTTGACTGACCTACTATTCCAGTTCCCGTTGCCATTATCATAATTTCCGGATAAACCGTTTGATCTGGCATATTGAATTGGTGTTGGGATCTCTTTTTCGTTTAAGTAGCGAACTATAGTGGTCATGCCAATGCCGTTCGCTGCTAATTCAAAAATTTTTCGGACAATAATAGCCGCCTTTGGGTCAGGTATAAGTTGGTCATGGTTGTCTTCTGCTTTTTGATAACCAAAAGGGGCTCTTGGTCCAATAAATATACCTTGCTGTGCTTTCATATCTAAAGTCTCCTCCATTTTCTTCTTAATTTCAATAGATACTTGTTCATTAAATGCGTTTATTATTGGCACTCGAATCCTGGAACTGCAAGGATGCTCCTGATTAGTAATGCCGTCAATGGTGTCAAATCGATCGTTTACAGATACAAAACGGACTCCATAGGATGGGAAAAGGACTTCAATATAATAACCAGTTGAGATATAGTTTCGTCCTAAACGAGAAAGGTCTTTTACAACGACACAATTGATATTGCCTGAAAGGATGTCTTGAATCATTTCTTGAAACGCTGGACGATCAGAAAATTTACCGCTAAAACCATTATCAATATAATAATGTGATATAGGAATTTGTTGCTGTTCGCTCCAGAATTCAATGATAAATTTCTGGTTTTCTATTGAACTTGATTTCTCTTTATCCACAACTGAAAGTCGAATATATCCTACAGCGATAGGGGAAGGAGATTTCTGTTCTTCTTTATATTTGTGTTTTCTGCTTTTTCGTGCCATGAAAATACCCCTTTCAATAGAAAAGGCTACGGCAGAAACCGCAGCCACTGGCAATATCATATCATATCTCATTTTCCGCTTCCACGAGGAAATGTCCATTTGTCGCTTCCACGAGCTTAGTCATTCGCACGCCAGCTTACTTATTAATCAAGGCTGTGATGCCTTAATGTTAGCAGACAGGCTTGGACATGAAAAAGTATCCACAACACTTAACACATACTCCCATCTGTTCCCACATAAACAGCAGGAGCTTGTGCATAGTCTAGAATCATTGCAGGCAACAGATTCGCCAACACCTGAACCACCATCTGATAACCCTCTGCTTGAAGCAGCAGGTATCACCTGTGAAATATCTCATGCTCAGGACAACGTCTCAGATGTAACAATCCGACCTCAGTTTGGACCTGCGTTAGTACCACCAAATACCGCATCAGGGAAAATCATCCAGATGCCACAAAGAAAGATCATATAGAAGAAATCCAGCAGTCATCAGGATTTCTTGCTATTAAAGTTAATGACAACCAACTGAAAACGATAGAAAAAGAGTAGTTGCTATTAGTAGCAGAGCAAAAGAAAAAGTCTCGGAATCCGCTTGTTTAGCGGGTTCCAAGACTTGTGGCTCTTACTCAAACTCTACAAAGACTAACGCTTTTTGTTTAGGAATTATTCTCTGTAATGTTTCTCGTTCTTTTGATTATTTGATATATCCATATTATCCTGCCTATACGAGCTAATGTTATCATTTTGTTATCGGCATTGATAACACCTACTCGATAACTGTGGATAATAACTATATGTAGCATGTCAAATTATAAGCTATTTTGCTTAGAGATTCAACACAAAACTGAAATTTTACT
>OGXZ01002026.1_pt1 | contig 10817 bp, 6 predicted proteins | sample 1576431 | NCBI WGS metagenome assembly OGXZ01 (sample SAMEA3541590, study PRJEB24748) | human gut metagenome | biome: human gut; feature: human-associated habitat; material: faeces | place: China | collected 2012
GCCTGGCTCAATCCTACAGATTGTGCGGCAATACCCAGACGGGCACCGTTCATCAGAGCCATTACATATTTAATCAAACCGAGTTTGCGGTCACCGCAAAGTTCAGCTTTTGCATTCTTATATACCAATTCGCAGGTAGGAGAACCGTGGATACCGAGTTTGTTTTCGATACGACGTACGTTCACGCCACCCTGACGCTTGTCATAGATGAACATGGACAAACCACGACCGTCTCTTGTTCCTTCTTCCGAACGTGCCAGTACGAGGTGAATATCCGCGTCACCATTTGTGATGAAACGTTTCACACCGTTCAGTAACCAGCATCCGTCTTTTTCGCTGTAAGTAGCTTTCAGCATAACAGATTGAAGGTCGGAACCAGCATCCGGTTCTGTCAAGTCCATTGACATGGTTTCACCTTGGCAGATGCGTGGGATAAAGCGGCTGTGTTGGTCGGGATTGCCAAACTCATAAAGAGTTTCGATACAGTCCTGCAATGACCAGATGTTTCCGAATCCTGCGTCGGCAGCAGCCACGATTTCTGCACACATGGTGTACGGGGTGATCGGGAAGTTCAGACCGCCGAACTTACGTGGCATGGTCATACCGTTCAAGCCGGCTTTTACCATTGCGTCCAGGTTCTGTTTGGTTCCTGATGCATATTCAACGCGACCATTGGCACAGTGAGGACCTTCTTCGTCTACACCTTCTGCGTTAGGGGCAATGATTTCTCCTGTGATTTCTCCGGTAATCTCCAACACTTTGTCATAAGAGTCTACAGCATCTTCGAAGTCCAGCGGAGCATAATCGAATTCATCTTTATCTCTGTAATTGCGTTCTTTGAGTTCGCAAATACGTTTCATCATCGGATTGTTCAAGTGAAACTTGAGTTCCGGTATGTCTGTATAATAATTAGCCATCTTTCCTTACTTGCTATTTTGTTTATAATACTTAATCATCTTCGGCACAACTTCTTCGATAGTTCCGTTGATTACGTAATCGGCAATCGTGTTGATCGGAGCATCCGGATCGTTATTGATGGAGATGATGATACCACTTTCCTGCATACCGGCAATATGCTGAATCTGTCCGGAGATACCGCAAGCGATGTAGAGTTTCGGACGAACCGTTACACCTGTCTGACCGATTTGGCGGTCGTGATCTGCAAAACCTGCGTCAACAGCAGCACGGCTGGCACCTACTTCTGCGTGAAGTTCTTTAGCGAGGTCGAACAACAGGTCGAAGTTCTCTTTCGAGCCTACACCGTATCCGCCGGCTACGATAATCGGAGAACCTTTCAGGTTGTTCTTTGCCTTTTCTACGTGGCGTTCGATTACTTTCACTACATAGTCCGTATCGGCTACGTATTTTTTCACATCGTGACGGATCACTTCTCCTTGATAAGTAGGAGAGAGGATTTCTTTCTTCATCACACCTTCGCGAACGGTTGCCATCTGCGGGCGGTGTTCCGGGTTCACAATCGTAGCAACGATGTTACCGCCGAAAGCCGGACGGATCTGATACAACAGGTTCTTGTAAGTCTTACCTTCTTTCTTGTCTTCGTGGTCACCGATTTCAAGTGAAGTACAGTCGGCAGTCAATCCGCTGGTCAAAGCAGAAGAAACGCGCGGACCGAGGTCACGGCCGATTACAGTAGCACCCATCAGACAGATTTGTGGCTGCTCTTCTTTGAAAAGGTTCACCAGGATAGCTGTGTGAGGAAGTGAAGTATAAGGGTAAAGTCCTTCGCCGTCGAAAACGTGAAGTTTGTCTACTCCGTAAGGAAGGATTTGTTTTTCAATATCTTTGAGGCCGGTTCCGGCAACCACTGCTTCGAGCTGACAGTTCAACTGGTTGGCTAACGAACGACCTTTGGTCAGAAGTTCGAGGCTGACGTCTAAAACGTTACCTTCTTCTATTTCGCAATATACAAATAAGTTATTCATGATTATCCGATGGTGTGGTTAGCTAATAGTTCAACAATCAGGTCTTCCACGTCACGGTCGCTGCCGCTGATGGTTTTGCTCTCTTTAGCCTGGAACACGATGTTCTGGATGGCTTTCACCTTTGTCGGCGAACCGGACAAACCGCATTGTGCGAGATCTCCGTCTACATCGGCAACACTCCATTCCGGAATATTCAGGTACGGGCGTTTTTCATACAGTTCGGGGTATGACAGTGCCGATACGCCTTCCGGATGGCAAGCGGGAGCGGGAGCTTTTTCCTGTGCGCCCAATGCCCGTTTGAATTTCATCACCAATTTGGCGTTACGCGGACGGCAGGGAGCAGCCGAGCCGTTGACTGTGATAACGATGGGCAACGGACCTTCTACCGTTTCAACGCCACCGTCGATGTGACGTTTCACTTTGATTTTGCCGTCACCTACTTCCAGAATTTCTTCTGCGTATGTGATTTGCGTCAATCCCAGCTTTTCTGCTACCTGCGGACCTACCTGTGCCGTGTCACCGTCGATTGCCTGACGGCCACCGATAATAATGTCATACTCACCGATTTTGCGGATGGCAGTGGCAAGTGCGTAAGACGTAGCCAGTGTGTCTGCACCAGCGAAAGCACGGTCAGTTAATAAGTAACCGTTATCTGCACCACGGAAAAGTCCTTCACGAATAATGTCGGCTGCCCGTCCCGGTCCCATTGTCAAAACGGTTACGGTAGAGCCTGGATGAGCATCTTTCAATCGGAGAGCTTGCTCGAGAGCATTCAGGTCTTCGGGGTTGAAGATGGCGGGGAGTGCCGCGCGGTTAATCGTTCCGTCGGCTTTCATGGCATCTTTCCCAACGTTACGTGTGTCGGGAACTTGTTTTGCCAATACAACAATTTTCAAACTCATGCTATAAATTTTAGTATTAGTATTTCTACAAGTTAGCAGCCAGTAGTCAAGTAGTAATCTCTTGCTATCCAAACTATCCGGTTAACTATCAGCGTGCAAATTTACTCAAACGCTTGGTTCTGACAAGAAATCCGAGTAAAAAATGCACAGGTTTAAGAATTTTGAGCAAAATAGGAGGGTTTTTATAGGGTTCTTAAAATGGCGGAATAGAAATGGAAGTTACAAATATAACATCCTTTTATTCCTTCAGCAGAACTTCGATGGCTTCAATAAAGTCAGTTGCTTTAGGCAGCAATTCGTCTATTTCTTCCTCACTTGAATAGGCAAAATCATCATAATCACTACTATGCCGACGTTCGAAAAGTAAGGAAAAACAACGTCCCAATTCACGTGACATACGACCGGTAGCGACGAAATGCAATCCTATCATCTGTTTGACACCTGCATGGGTACCAGGATTTATCTCGTGTTTAATAAGCAGAGCGACTGCTGCATAATAACAGGCATAATAAAGACGGTTTACAGCCGTATTATAATAGCCTTGTTGTTTTAGATAGGGTATTTCTTTCAGCGTTTCTTTAGCACGTAGAAAACGGTAAGCTGACAGTGCCTCAATATTTTCCCTGTTTAATTGTTCTTTCATAGTACGATCCCCTCTTTCATTACATTCATACCAAAAGGTGTCTGAAAAGGACGGTTTTCCCAAATCTTTTTCAGCAAGACACGTGCATTTATTTGCACTCCCGTTTCTATTTCTATATCGTAGAGCGGAGTGATGATACGGTCTTCTTCTTTGACGGTCAATTTATTACCGTCAACCAATATCAATAAATCAATATCGCTATCAGGACGGGCATCCCCACGTGCCTCACTACCATATAAAATGGCTTGAGCTTCCGGTGCCACCTGTGTTAAAGCCTTCCGTATTCGTTCTACAATTTGTGGACGTTTCATATTTATTGCTTTTTATTTACGAACAAAGTTATATAAATTATTCGAGAAGCCAAGAGATACAGCTATTTATTCTCTTTAAGTGTTAAAATGACAGTTACTTATTTTATTGTATACCGATTTCGGCCAGTCCCATCGGTTCACTATCATGTATCATCCGTGTTGCTTTCAACTGAACATAGCGGGCGTTTACCGGAGTAAAGTAAACCGATTGCAGAATCGGATTATTCTTTATATTGGAAAATTCATCTTTGGCTACTACCTGATTGACAGCATTACTATCCGTGCCGACAGAGATTTCATAAGAGCTGATTATTCCTTTATTATATTCACTCTGGTCGGGGAGATAATGGAAGGAGGTGATTGTGCGTTCCTCTCCCAAATCAATCAATAATGTATTTCCGTTGATGAAGCAGGTGGTCTGATTGTTTTTATCCATACATTTCTGTGCTTCTTCCGCATCTACTCCAATGAGCGTGAACGGATAACTCTTCAACTCTTCTGCTTTTGCGGTATATGTATCGGAACTCTCTCCTGCATAATAGGCTTCTATGTTATTGATACAGAGGCAAGCTCGCGAATCTGTAAAACGGACACGGATCTTATCTGTGGTGACTGTCTCGAAACGAAGAAGGCGTTTATATCCGATAGTGGTCGTTTCTTCATTCAATTTTACCGGAAGCCATTCGCCTTCCTGGTTGTATTCTACAACGAATGATTTGACACGTTGCCCCAGAGGTATATATTCCTGTAACATCATGCGGTTAATCTTTTCCGTTTGAGGCAGGTCAAACTCGATGGTGGCAGAATTGACACCGTCATTGGTAGCCCAATAAGTATCATACTCACCATCGGTCACCGCTTTTGCAGAGGATGTTTTTCCCCGTTCGTCCGATGCTTTGGGAGAAAGTCCGGCCAATAGGTTGTGTGCCAGTTGTTTTTGTACGTTCTGGTGGAAGTTTACGGCGTTGGCAGAGTCTGTCGGATGAATCAGTCCGTCACGATCGACCGGGAAGTTGAGTAACAATGTTGCGTTATGACCTACGCTACGGTAATACAGATCGGTCAATGCATCCGCTGTTTTCACACGGTCGTCTTCTTCCGGATGATAGAACCATCCCGGACGGATGGATACGTCACATTCTGCGGCTACCCATTGGTTGCCGTCGGCATGGCCATATTGCAATTCACGATATTTGGGGTAACCCGGATAAACTTCTCCGGCACGGAGAAAAGACCAGTTGGTAGCTCCTGCAAATCCGTTTTCGTTACCTACCCAACGGCAGCCCGGACCTCCATCCGAGAAGATAACAGCTTGTGGTTGCAACTCGTCGATCAACTTATAGGCTCGCGGATAATCGTAATAAGTTTTGCGGTCGATAGTACGGCTGTCTTTTGCTCCGCCATACCAGCCGTCTCCGCCATTGGCACCGTCAAACCAGATTTCAAAAACATCACCATAGTTGGTTAATAGCTCGTTGAGCTGTTTATAGAAGTATTCTACGTATTCGGGAGAACCGTAGTTGGCTTGATGCCTGTCCCAGGGAGAAAGATAAACTGCGAATTTAATGCCGTACTTCTTGCAGGCATCCGATAGTTCGCGAACGATGTCGCCTTTTCCGTCTTTATACGGGGTGTTACGGATGCAATATTCTGTCAGTTGAGTAGGCCACAGGCAGAATCCGTCGTGATGTTTGGCTGTCAGGATCACTCCTTTCATGCCGGATTTCACAAAGGTCTGTACCCATTGCTCGCAATCCAGTCGGGTAGGATTGAATGTTTTAGGATCGGAATCACCGTATCCCCATTCGCGGTCGTTGAATGTGTTAAGTCCGAAGTGTACGAAAGCGTACGTTTCCATTTTTTGCCATTCTACCTGCTTGGCTTCGGGAATGGGCAGGATAGCTTCCGGTGCTTTGACCGAATTACAGGCACTTAATAGAAGGAGGCCTGCTCCGAAAATAAGAAAGTGTTTTTTCATGGGGGTAATTTATTAGTTAATAATTGAGTGTAAGAATCATCTACAACGTAATTCCGAATACAAAATAAAGTTGCTCTTCATAGGGGTTGGCTATTAGCTTTCCGAATATGGGCAGAGAGAAGTTGGACGTTATTTTGATTTCTTTCGTTGCGGATAATCCGATATTGACTACATTGAATTTGTCGGAGTACATACTTTCCCAAGGGGTAAAACCTGCTTCGACGCTCATATTTACATCTTTCACGCTGAACGGATAACTCAATTCGCAATAGCTGGACCAGGCACGTTTTCCGTTTTCACGGTAGTCGTTTCCGGCAAAGGTGGTGTACCAGCTGACTGATAATGGAAATTTCTCACTAAGCATATATCCGGCTCCTACTTCAAAAGTATGTCCGGTGGAATGTGAATTGTAATTGAAGTATTTGAAAGGTTCTTCTTCTGTTTGGGTAAAATAGTTGTTGGCGTAGAGAGTCAGGTTTTTGTATTCGTACTCCAGTGACAAGTCTATCTCATTATTCTTTTCGCGAAATTCGGTAGAACCCCATGCATAGACGGTCAGGCCTTTCCAGTTGAGGCCGAGTGAGGGTTGCACACTTGCATTGCCGCTGTCTATACCACGCCAGATGTAGCTACTTACAAAATCTGCGGTTACAAAAACTTCTTGTGCCTGTACAAAGGCTGAACATAATAAGATGGCAATAAGTAGGATTTGTTTTTTCATTTTATCGACTGTTTTTTCTCGTTTTCGCGGGGTAAAGATACGCAATATATAGATAAATGATGACAGATGCGGAAAAAAAGAAAGCGGCTGCATCGTGCAGCCGCTTCTGAATCGGTTGTAAATTCTAAAAGTTATTTAGAAAGTAATATCCATCTTAACAACAAACGTGCGTGGAGCGGCAACTGCCATCGGGCGGTAGCTGTATTCTTTATTTAACAAGTTGTTGACCATAAACTGAAAAGCTACTTCTTTGGACGCTTTTACTCCAAGGCGCATATCTACTGTGGCATAGTCCGTATTATGTTTTTTCCAATAAGTAGCCAAAGTCTCTCCTTTAGAATAACCGAACGCGATGCCGCGAACGTAATCCATCAAGTCGAGTTGTGCTTTCGGACGTTCATCCATCATCAGGTAATCCACTGCGAGGATTTTACTCTTCCAGGCAACGTTTGCACCCAGATTGATACGTTTCCACTGGAAATCTACCGTCGCTTTAAAGCTGTGTTTCGGACGATACTTCAAATACTTTCCGGTGTTCGATTTTTCTTTCATTTGAAGAGGATCGGTATAAAGATCTTCCGCTTCATTGCGTTCCTTATAATCCGCGTCACGGGGTTCGGTGTATACATATCCTAAGTTATAGAACAACTTTGTGTTCTTATTGAAGTTATAAACACCGTTTGTCGATATTTCTACTCCGTAGATTTGTGCTTTCGATACGTTATGAAACTGTGCTCCGATTCCGAAACCTTGACCACCGGTTATCATCCGGATGGCATCACTGATGCTGTTAATCATCGTATAGTCCGCATTATTGAATAGTCCGAACTGGAATTCGACCATATCCTTATATTGTGTATAGAATCCTGCGACATCTACAAATCCCTGGAAATTGCCAATCTTATACCCTTGCTTGAATCCCAATTCCGCATTAAACCCTTTTTCCGGTTTGATATCCAGATTCGGGTAAACGCCGACTCCTCCAATATCCTTGCGCAGGTATTTCTCGTTGATGGACGGGTTACGGTAACCTTGTCCGAAGCTGGCACGGATAAAACTGTAATCAGCCAACTGATAGTTCAGTCCGGCACGGAACACGGGGCGGAATGGAACTTTAGTTCCGAATATCTTTGTTTCTGCTTCACGATGGTGATTGTTTACACGATAGTATTCGGCACGCACACCGGCAGATACGCTTAGACGATCCCAAAAACGTTGGTCGTACTGGAAGAAAGCAGCTATGTTATCGCTTTTGTAGACTTCGTCCATGATGGCCGAATTATACCGTACATGCTCATAAGTGGCTCCGGTAGTGATTTGTGCGCCACTGTCCCATTTCTTGTTGAACTGATAATCGAGATAATAGTTAGTGCTTTTATCAGTCTGCGTCTTAGGAGTATTTCGTGAAGGATTGAGTACGTCGGACACCCAGGGAATCAGATCACCAGGCAATTGTCCGTTTGTCAGTCCTCCCAAATCACTGGGTAGCCCGCTGTCCATCACCCAGGAAATCAGATCACAATAATCGGCAGTCGTCGCGTTAGGGAAGATATTGCCTAATGAAGTGAATACTCCATTCATGGCGTCTTCCAGATTACCATTGATTAGTCCTGAACCGATTCCCACCAATGCCGGATAGAGCGAGCTGTAATCACCGCCTGCAATATTCTGTATCGTTTGGGCATCTGTCCCCATATTGCCCAGAATATCCATGATGGATGCTCCCTGGTTAGGACGTACGATATTGTCGGCACTATAATAGAAACGTCCCTTGATCTTATGTGACGTACCGTTTTCCGGATTCACATAGTTGACAAACGGGTCGATATGGAAATTATTATCTTCCCTGCCCATGTTGGTGAAAGGAGAGGGCTTGTACACCTCTGTCGGTGAACGCCAGATAAAAAAGTCACCATATTGATTAGACAGGAAATCGATATTAAAACCATAGTTCAACAGTTTCATTCCCATGTCCGGTTGGTGATAGGTTAGGTTACCTCCCATGCGGAAACGTTTGTTATATCCTTGCTGGCGGTATCCTTCATCGGTGAAAAGATTAAGGCTGCCACTGACGTCGAAATTACCGATACGACGGGCGTGGGAGAGATCGAATCCTTCGTAAATCGGATTACGCACACCACTAAGAAGATTTCCGCGCAGAATCGGTTTGACCGAATATTTATCTTCTTTCCAGAAACTCTTGTCACTCCATTGGTATTCGTCATTCTCCGCGTCGCCATAGATACCGAGATATGCGCTGAAACGTGTTTTCGGAGCTAACCCCGGACGTGCGGTGCGGATATTGATGATACCATTCAAAGCCGATGAACCATATAAAACGGAAGAGGCTCCTTTGATTACTTCAATCTGCTCGATATTCTCCAAAGGTACGGTGTTCCAGTTGATTTCGCCTGTCTTGGGATTCAGGGTACTCATACCATCCACCAGAATCTGACTACGTGCACCTACTCCGTATGTCCATCCGCTACCACCACGTATGGAAGGTTGTTTGTCTACAATATCCACTCCCGGAAGAGTGCGGAGGGTAGACGATATATCTGTTGGTGCCTGGCGGGCAATGTCACCGGCTTTCACTACATCCATGGAAACTGTGACATTACTCAATTTCTGTTCAAAACGTCCGGCGCTGACCACGACTTCCTCCAACAGTTTGGTGCTTTCTTTCATGTAGACGTTTTTGGTGATTACCTCACGTCTGTCGATTACGATCGGCATCAGTACATCTTCGTAGCCCACATAACTGAATACGAGATCGACACCCCCTTCGGGCAGTTTGATTTCATAAGCCCCATGGATGTCGGACACTACTCCCTGGTTACCCTGTAACTTATACGTAACGGCTGCTCCCACCAATGGCTCATTGGTATTTGCATCATATATATGTCCTTTCAGCGTTTGGGCAAAACTACTCCCAAGGCTGGTGAAGCATAGTAGCAAAGTTAGAATATATATTTTCTTCATTGTTTTCTTTTTTGATATTCATAGTTGATGTTTATTCTTGTGGCAGAAGATCCAATCCTAAGTCAATAGTATTGGCTGCATTCCATAAAACCGGCAGACCGTTTTCGTCATTTCCCATGAGAAGTCCGAGCAGGTTTTTAAATACAGTATTGTTGGCCATGCTTTCCGGCAACATTCCTTCCACTATTGGTTGCAGTCCGGGCAATAATTGAATGAAAGCAGTTGTCGACTCTTTGGTTAAGTAAAGATGGGTATGTCCGTCTTCCTCTTCTATATGAAAGATAATTCCTTCAGTCAGTAAGTAGAATACCTGCTGGAAGCTCGCCGTATCCATGCTGGTTATGATACCGAGCAATGGATTGTCGATCATGGAGTTTACGATTCCGAGCAACAGTTTCAGTTGTACAGGATTGGATTGGGCAAGAGCTTCCATAATTCCGGAAACCAGTCCTGAATCGATAGGAGTTTCACCGTCCTTGGTTGCCAGACTGATAATTGCCGGTAAGTTCAGGTTTATTTTAAGTCTATCGCTCTCCTCTGTCCAGGTGATTAGATTAATTGGTGAAGCGGTCCACGTACGGTCTGTCAATGCATTATTGATATCTTTTTCCGTCAGTAAACCAATCATAAACTTGGTGACAAATGTTGCGATGGTACCGACGTCTTTATCCGGATCTATGTTATTGATCGGTACGCTGCCGATGTAAACGGGACTCGTCGTATAATTGGCTACAAGGTTACCGTCGGGTTGTAGGGTGATTGTCTGAAGAAGTTGCGGTATGAAATAGCAAAGTGCATTTTGAATCAGTTTCATCCTTAAAAACAGTGTACTGCCCGCTTTGGTCAGTTCCACGTCATCCAGATGGACATAAAATCCTCCGGTTAAGATTTCATTCGTTTCTTTCCATACATATTGCCCTCCGCTGTAAGTGACAGTCATTTTCTTTCCTTTAGTGAAATTGGATATGCCATAACTTTTCTTCCATTTACTTTGCGGCATTACTACATCCAAATCTAGTTTCATTGTTTTCGGAGTGATGGCACCGCTATATGTCACGGTTGCTCCTCCCATCGTGACGTTTTTGCCGCTAAATGTATAAGAGTCTTCCTGTTCGCACAGACTGATTGGAAGAGGAGTTTGTTTCTCTCCCGGGATAATGTCATTCAGTGTCAAGGTTCCTTTTTCACTGTCTTCTGTTTTAAAATCGACAGTTTTTCCAACGAGTTTCTCCCCGCTGTAGGTCAGGTTCAAGGTAGCCGGTTTGATGTATGAGCCATACTCCTGGCAGAGTTCACCCGGCATCCTGTTTGTTCAGGATGTGGCGGATGATTTCTTC
>OGXZ01002027.1_pt1 | contig 10815 bp, 9 predicted proteins | sample 1576431 | NCBI WGS metagenome assembly OGXZ01 (sample SAMEA3541590, study PRJEB24748) | human gut metagenome | biome: human gut; feature: human-associated habitat; material: faeces | place: China | collected 2012
AACTGGCGGTGAAACCGCAAAGAGCGACAAGCGCTGAAATAAATATCTTTTTCATTGTCTAAGTTTCTGAAATTATTATCTAAAAATGCCGATAGGTAATTACTCATATCCCTTATTCTGCTTATAAAGACCAGGAATGTAATACAGCTGGTTATATGGAACCGGATAGAACTCGTTCTTGCCTGGAGTAAACTTGGCATCCTTCAGGTATTGAGCGTATGTCTGCTCTCCATACTTATCGTTCTGCTCTGATGCGAAATACTTGTTCAATGTCTCAGAAGCAATGCCCCAGCGGCGCAAGTCGAAGAAGCGGCCGTTCTCCATAGCCATTTCCAGACGACGCTCCCAGCGCAGGCACTTTCTTGCGGTCTCCTTATCCTGGAAATAAGACTCCGGATAGAGGGCTATATCACATTGATCCTTGGCATATTCAATATGCTTATCCACAGAATTCTTGGCTCTCTGACGGATATCATTGATGATGGTACGAGCCTCAGCCAATTTGCCTAACTCTATCAAAGCCTCAGCGCGCATCAACATAATGTCGCTATAACGGAGCACATAGTCGTTCATGGAGTACTGCACAAGCAGTTTGCCAATACGTTCGGTTCCTAATATATGCGCGTTGTTCATTTGATATGAGTCAATTAAGGAGCACAAAGGTATAAAATATTTGTTTGATTCGCAGATTATTCCCACCTTTGTACGCTATAATGTTTTGGTATTAACAGATTTAGGTAAAAGAAAGTTTATGGACACAACAAAAGCAACCGCCGTACTTTTTGATTTTGACGGTGTGGTGGTAGACACGGAAACACAGTACAGTCACTTCTGGCATGAAATGGGAAAGCAGTATTTGGGTATGGATGATATTGAAGGCAGGGTGAAGGGCCAGACGCTGGTCTATATTTATGATACCTTTTTTCCGGGCATGGCGAAGGAACAGGCCGAAATTACCGAACGGCTGAACCGCTTTGAACAGGAAATGTCATTCGACTTTATTCCCGGAGTGCTTGACTTCATTGCCGACCTACACCGGAATGGGGTGAAGACTGCCGTAGTGACCAGCTCCAACGAAGCGAAGATGGCAGCTGTCTATCGGGTTCATCCCGAAATAAAGACTCTTTTCGACCGTATTCTTACGGCCGAGATGTTTACGGCTTCCAAGCCTGCACCGGATTGTTTTCTGTTGGGTATGGAGGTTTTCGGCACAACTCCCGACACCACATATGTATTCGAGGATTCTTTCAACGGGCTGAAAGCCGGCATGGCTTCAGGAGCTACCGTTATAGGGTTGGCAACCACCAATTCCCGTGAAGACATAGCTCCGTTGTGTCATTATGTATTGGATGACTTTCAGGGATTCACTTACGATAAATTAACTCAATTGTACAAGTAATCAGAAAAAGGATTACCTTTGCGCCGAAAATTAAATTGAGTAATTGTAAATTGCCAAATTGTAAATACTATCATGGGTTATATTTCAGACGACACTCGTAAAGTGACTACACATCGCCTTATCGAAATGAAACAGAGAGGCGAAAAAATATCAATGTTGACATCATACGACTATACTATGGCGCAGATTGTGGACGGTGCCGGGGTAGACGTGATTCTGGTGGGAGATTCCGCTTCCAATGTAATGGCAGGCAATGTCACCACGCTTCCCATCACGCTCGACCAGATGATTTATCATGGCAAATCCGTGGTTCGCGGTGTGAAGCGTGCCATGGTCATTGTCGACATGCCTTTCGGCTCTTATCAGGGCAACGAACTGGAGGGATTGGCTTCCGCTATCCGTATTATGAAAGAAAGCCATGCCGACGCCCTCAAACTGGAGGGAGGCGAGGAAATCATCGGTACGGTGAAGCGTATCCTCAGCGCCGGTATTCCCATCATGGGACATCTCGGACTGATGCCCCAATCCATCAACAAGTATGGAACATATACGGTCCGTGCCAAGGATGATGCCGAAGCCGAGAAACTGGTACGCGATGCGCATTTGCTGGAAGAAGCCGGATGCTTCGGACTGGTATTGGAGAAGATTCCTGCCGCATTGGCTGCCCGCGTGGCAAGCGAGCTGACTATACCCGTTATAGGCATCGGTGCCGGTGGCGATGTGGACGGCCAGGTGTTGGTGGTTCAGGATATGCTGGGTATGAATAACGGTTTTCGTCCCCGTTTCCTGCGTCGCTATGCCGACCTGCATACAGTGATGACGGATGCCATCAGCCGTTATGTATCCGATGTGAAGAATTTAGATTTCCCGAATGAGAAAGAACAGTACTAACAAACTCATGACACTCAATTTTTGGCGGATGTGTACGGCAAATCTGTTGCTGTTCATATCCGTCTATATGCTTTTCCCTTTGCTTCCTTTTGTGATGGGAGAGCAGTTGGGTGTTTCCGTCGGGCAGGCGGGCAGCATGTTTCTGGTCTTTGCGGTGGCCATGTTTGCTGTCGGTCCTTTCCATGCCTATCTGGTCGATGAATATAAAAGGAAACACGTGCTCCTTTACTCCGCACTCATTATGCTGGCGGCTGTTCTGGGATATGCCTTTGTGGATGGTTATACGAAATTTCTGCTGCTTGCCGCTGTGCAGGGAGCATGTTTCGGGCTGGCAACCACAGCGGGCATTACGGTGGCCATCGACATAACGACTTCCGCGCGCCGCAGCGCAGGAAACATGGTATATGCATGGGCTGCACGCTTGGGCATGCTGGTGGGTGTTGTGTTGGGCATTGGAATGTATAAGATGTATGGTTTCCGTATGGTGACCTATCTGTCTGTAGCGGCCGGACTGGCCAGCATATTTTTCGCATCGAGGGTATATGTGGCTTTCCGTGCTCCGATAGGCGTGTCGTTGTGCAATATGGACCGCTTCTTATTGCCGCGTGCATGGGTACCTGCCATCAATATGCAGTTGATTGCTTTTGTACCGGGAGCGTTGCTGCCACTGATGTTTGTGGGCGATTACTGGTCATTGGCGGCATTGGCTGTATTGGTGTTCATTACAGTCCCGTTCATGAAGATGTTCGTCAAGCTGTCGCACCATTGCCAGCGTGGAACGGCAAACACCACTTGCCATTTGTTCATGGAGGCAGGGCTGCTGGTGGGCATGGCTGTGGCTTGCCACCTGATGGACAAAGCGCAGATATACCATGTGGCGTCTGTTGCTGCTATGCTTGCCGTATTTTTCTTTGTACTGCTGACCTATCCTTATTATAAGAAGAAGCGGGTGAGGTAAGGGATAAATACAATCAATCCTATAATGGCCGCCGTTGCAGCACATACCAGTACTGCTCCGGCGGCTATGTCTTTTACTTGCCCTGCCACGGGATGCTGTTGGGGAGACACCAGGTCGACCAGCTTCTCAATGGCGGTATTGAACAGTTCGGCTGCTATCACCACTCCGATGCAGAGAATGATTATCATCCACTCCATGCGGGTAATGCCTAAAACGAATCCTGCAATGACTACCACAGCCGTAGCTATCAGATGGAAGTTCAGGTTCTGTTCTTTTCCTATGCAACACCGGATACCTTTCCAGGCATATCCGAAACTGCGCAACTGCTTTTTAAAGTCGTACTTCATGGATTATAGTTGTTGCTTAATTCCTTGAAACCTGTTTCACTCCCTTTACTGTTCTCAGTTTCTTGACAAGTGTTTCCAGATGTCCCGTATCGCTCACCATGATGGTCAGTGTTCCGGAGAACAGCCCGTCATGCGAGTCAATGCCGATGCTTCTCAAAGTAATACCCGTTTCTTTGGAAATGATGGAAGTGATGTTGGTCACGATGCCGATGTCATCGTGTCCAACTACGCGCAGGGTGATGGGGTACTGTGTACCTTGTGACTTTCCGGCCCAGCGTGCCTTCACGATACGGTAGCCGAAACGTGAGTGCAAGTCGCTGGCATTGGGACAGTCGCAACGGTGTATCTTGATGCCTCCCGTCACACTGACAAAGCCGAATACATCATCTCCATAGATGGGATTGCAGCAGCGTGCCAACTTGAAATCCAATCCTTTCAGATTTTGATCAATGACCAGTACATCTTCTTTGGTACCTATCTCTTCCGGTATGCCTTGTTGAAGGTTATAGCCTTCAGCACTGCGGTAGACAATATCGTCGCGCGTATCATTTTCCCGTCTTTGCTGTTCCTGGTATTTGTCTATAATCTCGTTGACATCCAGTTCTTCATCGGCTATGGCTTGATAGAAGTCGGTCACTATCTTGAAACCGAGGCGCTTGATGAGGCGCATCATGGTTCCTTCATCATACTCTATCTTCCGGTTCTTGAACTTGCGTTCCAGGGTTTCCTTAGCGAAGGCGTGCTGGCGTGCAGCCATTTCCTTCAATGCCTGGCGTATTTTGGTGCGTGCCTTGGAGGTGGTTACGATGTTCAGCCAGTCCTGCTTGGGCGTCTGCGTATTCGATGTCATTATCTCCACCTGGTCACCGCTATGCAGCATTTGCTTCAGCTGTACATTCTTGCCGTTCACTTTTGCACCGATACATTTGCAGCCCAGTTTGCTATGGATGTGGAACGCAAAATCGAGCACGGTGGAGCCTTTGGCAAGTTTGAACAAATCACCTTTGGGAGTAAATACAAATACCTCGTCTTCGTACAAATCCAGTTTGAACTGGTCCATCGTTTCCAGTCCGTTGCTGTCCGAGCTCTCTAAGGCTTCGCGTACGGAAGTCAGCCATTCGTCAAGACCAGATTCACCTTTCACTCCTTTGTATCGCCAATGGGCGGCCAGGCCTCGTTCGGCAATATCATCCATGCGTTCGGTACGTATTTGTACTTCCACCCATTTGCCTTCGGGGCCCATCACGGTGATGTGCAGTGATTCATATCCGTTGCTTTTAGGTACGGACAGCCAGTCGCGTAGCCTTTTCGGGTTAGGCTGGTACATATCTGTTACGATGGAGTAGGCCTGCCAACATTCCAGTTTCTCCTTTTCCAGGCAAGAGTCCAGGATGACGCGGATGGCGAACAGGTCATACACGCCTTCGAAGGGGCATTTCTGCTTCTTCATTTTCTGGTAGATGGAGTGGATGGACTTGGTGCGTCCTTTGATATGGAACTTCAGTCCGGCTTCTTCGAGCTTCTTCTGTACCGGTGCAATGAAGGCGGCAATGTACTTGTCACGCGATGCCTTGGTCTCATTCAGTTTTTCCTTGATATGGTAGTAAACTTCCTTTTCTGTATATTTCAATGAGAGGTCTTCCAGTTCCGACTTCAATTTGTACAGACCCAGCTTATGGGCAAGGGGCGCATAGAGATAAGCCGCTTCGTTGGCTACCTGCCGACGGGCTTCGTCATTTTCGCAGTCCTTGATTTGCCGCATGATGTTTACGCGGTCGGCAATCATAATGAGAATGACACGCATGTCCTCAGCGAAAGTCAGCAACAAGTTGCGGAAATTCTCGGACTCGATGGTAGGGCTTTTGGAATAAAGTTCGTTTACACGTATCAATCCCCGGATGATGCCTGCCACATCCTCGCCATAGATTTGCTCCACTTCCAGAGCGGTGCAAGTGCCGCAGCGCACGGAGTCGTGCAGCATGAGCCCCAGGATAGAAGCACGCTTCATTCCGATTTCTTCCGCTACAATGACAGCCGTCTGCATATCTTTGATGACGGGATTCAAACCGAATATATCACGCTGGATACGGTTGTTCTGTATAGTATTGACAAGATGTGTTTTCAGCTTTTTGCAGTCCCCCTTCTGGAGGGTTTCTCCGGAAAGTTGCAACAGTTTGCGGTAGAGCGAGAAGAGTAAATCTTTCTCTTTGATAGTGAAAAATTCATCAGTTTCCATAATCGTCCGTATTTTATGCTTCAAAGGTAAGTTTTTTCTTCATTTTCTTGACGGCAGTTCTGCTTTTTTTGTATTTTTGGGCATGAATTAATAAAACAAGATATTATGATAACACCGCAAGACAAAGAGTTGCTCGAAAATAAAGGCATCTCCGAAGAACAAATAGCCGAACAGTTGGCTTGTTTCGAAAAAGGTTTTCCATACTTGAAGCTGTCTGCCGCCGTTTCTGTAGAAAAGGGTATACTGGCTCCGGATACGGATGAACAGAAGAAATACCTGGATGCCTGGGAGGCATATACACAAACCGATAAAGTGGTGGTGAAGTTTGTGCCTGCTTCGGGTGCTGCCAGCCGTATGTTCAAGAACTTGTTTGAATTTCTCGGGGCAGACTATGACACTCCCCAGACAAACTTTGAAAAGACTTTCTTTGAGAAAATAGAGAAGTTTGCCTTCTATGATGACTTGAATACCGCTTGCCAGAGGACTGCCGGAAAGGATATACCGACTTTGGTTGCCGCTGGAAACTACAAGGCGGTTGTTGCTGCCTTACTCGAAGGGGCCGGACTGAACTATGGTGCTCTGCCCAAAGGATTGCTTAAGTTCCATAAGTATGAAGACGGTAGCCGCACGCCGCTGGAAGAGCACTTGGTAGAAGGAGCATTGTATGCTGCCAATAAGAACGGTAAGGTGAATGTGCATTTCACGGTTTCGCCCGAACATCGTGCCTTGTTCAAGGCTTTGGTAGACGAAAAGGCTGCCGCTTATGCAAAGAAGTATGGGGTGGATTATAACATCTCTTTTTCGGAACAGAAACCGAGCACCGATACCATTGCCGCCGATATGGAAAACAAACCCTTCCGCGACAATGGCAAATTGTTGTTCCGTCCCGGCGGTCATGGCGCCTTGATTGAAAACTTGAATGACCTTGATGCGGATATTATCTTCATAAAGAATATAGACAATGTGGTACCCGACAAGCTGAAAGGTGACACCGTATTATATAAGAAACTGATTGCCGGTGTGCTGGTAGCGTTACAGCAGAGAGCGTTTGCTTATCTGCAGTTGCTTGACAGCGGGAAGTATACACACGAGCAAATTCTTGAAGTTCTGCAATTCCTGCAGAAACAACTCTATTGCAAGAATCCGGAGACAAAGAATCTGGAAGATGCCGAGTTGGTTATATATCTGAAAGAGAAGCTGAACCGTCCGATGCGTGTTTGCGGTATGGTGAAGAACGTAGGCGAACCGGGCGGAGGTCCGTTCCTGGCATACAACAGTGACGGTACTATCTCTCTGCAGATTCTGGAAAGTTCGCAGATTGATATGGACGACCCGGAAAAGAAGGAAATGTTTGAAAAGGGTACCCATTTCAATCCGGTGGATTTGGTTTGCGCTGTACGTGACTATAAAGGACATAAGTTCAATCTTGTGAAGTATGTGGATAAAGCGACAGGCTTCATCTCTTATAAGTCCAAGAACGGCAAGGACCTGAAAGCGCTTGAACTTCCCGGTTTGTGGAACGGGGCCATGAGTGATTGGAACACAGTATTTGTAGAAGTGCCTCTGACTACATTCAATCCGGTAAAGACGGTGAATGACTTGTTGAGAGAACAACACCAATAAGAGGATTTACTATTAGACGATTTACGATGTACGATTGGGATTGCTTTGGCTTGTGGCGGTTTATTGTCTAAAGTAACTCTAATCGTACATCGTACGTCGTCAAATCGTAAATATATAAAATTGTAAATAAAAGAATTGATGAAAAAGATTTTATTGTTAGGTTCCGGTGAGTTGGGCAAGGAGTTTGTTATTTCTGCCCAACGTAAGGGCCAGTATATCATTGCTTGCGACTCGTATGCCGGAGCGCCTGCCATGCAAGTGGCAGATGAATGTGAGGTATTCAGCATGCTCGATGGAGATGCTTTGGAACGTGTAGTACGCAAACACCAGCCGGATATTATTGTTCCGGAAATTGAGGCTATCCGTACAGAACGTCTGTATGATTTCGAGAAAGAAGGCATTCAGGTAGTGCCCAGTGCACGCGCCGTGAACTTTACCATGAACCGTAAAGCCATACGTGACCTTGCAGCTAAAGAGCTGGGATTGAAGACTGCTAAATATTTTTATGCCAAATCTTTGGATGAACTGAAAGCTGCTGCTGAAAAGATAGGTTTCCCGTGTGTGGTGAAACCGCTGATGTCCTCTTCCGGTAAAGGCCAGTCTCTCGTAAAGAGTGCCGACGAACTGGAGCATGCCTGGGAGTATGGCTGTAATGGTAGCCGTGGAGACATCAAAGAACTTATCATTGAAGAGTTCATCAAGTTCGACAGTGAGATAACACTGCTCACCGTAACACAGAAGAATGGTCCGACCTTGTTCTGCCCGCCTATCGGCCATGTACAGAAGGGTGGGGACTATCGTGAAAGCTTCCAGCCTGCCCATATTGACCCTGCCCATCTAAGGGAGGCGCAGGATATGGCAGAGAAAGTGACCCGTGCCTTGACCGGTGCCGGATTGTGGGGAGTGGAATTCTTTCTCAGCCATGAGAACGGTGTCTATTTCTCCGAACTCTCTCCACGTCCGCACGATACGGGTATGGTAACCCTGGCCGGAACCCAGAATCTGAATGAGTTTGAATTGCACTGTCGTGCGGTGCTTGGTCTGCCTATCCCTGGCATCAAGCAGGAGTGTATAGGAGCCAGTGCTGTCATCCTTTCTCCGATAGCCAGTCAGGAACGTCCCAATTATCGTGGCATGGAAGAGGTTACGAAAGAAGAGGATACTTATCTGCGTATTTTTGGTAAGCCTACTACCCGCGTAAACCGCCGTATGGGTGTAGTGCTGTGTTATGCACCTCTTGACAGTGATCTTGACACGCTGCGCGACAAAGCGAAGCGTATTGCTGATAGGGTAGAGGTATATTAATGATTAGTGATGAATGATTGGTGATTTGTTGATGAATGGATACCATCAACAAATCACCAATCGTCAGTATTAATCATTGAAAAAGAGTCCGGGATAAATCTCTCCTCCAAGTTCTGTTACATCGAGGCTTTGTAATAGTTTTCCATCCGGAGCATAGAACAGTTGGAATTCTTCATCGGAATTGTATTGTTCCACCTCAATTATTATCACTGTGGGATGTTTGGGAAAGGTGATGATTCTTATATCCCTTAATCTCATGCCGGTCATTGTACTGCTCATGAATGCTTCTGCCACGGGAGCCGGCACTTTTTCCAGTGACTCTACATCCGTTTCAGTCATAACCCACTCCGCTTGTTTATTGAACCAGACATCAATTTCCTGACCATCTGCAATAAATTCTGCCACGTAGCAACCGGCCATTTGCTCCCATTCCACATCCGTTGCTTGAGGATAGAGCTTTAGAAAAGCTGTTTGTATATTTGCAGGAAGACGCCCTTCCGCAAAGGCGGACACTGACAACAAGATAAGTAGTCCTGCCAGAATACCGAATTTTAATTTTTTCATAATCAAGGTTGTTTTGAGTTTTCTGTAAGAACAACCTTGTTGTATTTTTGTTTCCGGAAATCAGTATATTGGTTGATGCATTTTTAAATATCAGTGAACTGGCCTTTGTATACAAAAGTTTTTTCTCCGAAATCCACTTCCGGTAATACGGCATCTTCCTTGAATAATCCGTAAACAGATGACCCCGAACCACTCATGGAGGCATATACAGCTCCTTGCCGATACATCTCTTCCTTGATTTCTCCGATAGTGGGAAATTGGGGGAATACGCTTTCTTCAAAGTCATTGACCATTCGTCCGTTCCATTCTTCTACGGGAAGTTGGGCAATTTCTTTCAGGGACATTTCCGGATGATGCGGTTTTATTTTTGCAAAGGCATCCCGTGTAGAGACGAAAATGTCCGGCTTCACCAACCATATCCGATATCCTTTCAGTGAGAGGGGAAGGGGAGAAAATATGTTTCCGATACCTTCTGCGTAAGTCGGACGGTTTTTGATGAAGAAGGCACAATCGGCACCCAGCTTGGCGGCATACTCTTCCAGAGTGTCATCCGGCAGTCCGAGTTCAAACTTATTATTCAGAAGCTTCAGCATGAAGGCTGCATCGGCCGAACCGCCACCCAGTCCGGCTCCCGAGGGAATATGCTTGAAGAGATGAATATCTACCGGAGGAAGGTTGAACCGGTCATCCAGTAACTTGTAGGCTTTCACTACCAGGTTACTCTCTGCTTCTCCCTCAATTTCCAGACCTGCTTGATGCAGACGGAACTTTCCGTTTCCTTCGTTCAAGATATTTATTTCCAAAGCATCTTCTATGGGAACCGGATAGAAAATGGTTTCCAGATTATGGTATCCGTCCGGACGCTTTTCTGTGATATTCAGTCCCAGGTTTATTTTGGCATTTGGAAAAGTCAGCATGGCGTTGAAAATTAAGAATTAATAATTTAAAATTAAAAGGAGAAGCTATTGGAGTGCAGCTTCCGAAGACAAAGTTAGTGATTTCTGTTCATAGTAGATTGAAAACTTAACAATGATTTATTTACTGCTTATAAATAAATTCGCTTATCTTTGCCATACGAGCGAAGATAGGCTGCACCTCAACATAACTTTTTCATGCAAGCATGAAAGTTATGTATTCGGTTTGCACTATCTTTGCTTTCCCTTTCTAAAAGGGAAATTCATTTAATTTTTAATTTTCAATTTTTAATTCTTAAAGTGGCAGAACAAAGAAGAACATCCCGTACTCCGAAAGGAAAGGCACCACAGCCCGTAACAGACTACGGACGTATCCAGCCGCAAGCGCCGGAGCTGGAAGAAGCTGTCTTGGGAGCCTTGATGATTGAGAAGGACGCTTATTCGCTGGTAAGTGAAATTCTTCGTCCGGAGTCATTCTATGAGCATAGACATCAGTTGATATATTCCGCTATTACCGATTTGGTAAAAATACAAAACTTCCGCAAACTGAACGATGTGGAAATTAATTTTGGAGATGC
>OGXZ01002034.1_pt1 | contig 10780 bp, 9 predicted proteins | sample 1576431 | NCBI WGS metagenome assembly OGXZ01 (sample SAMEA3541590, study PRJEB24748) | human gut metagenome | biome: human gut; feature: human-associated habitat; material: faeces | place: China | collected 2012
CCGTAAGATGGGAGAGGTGTGGAGCTCTTGGGAAAAACGATTTTTTTATCTTTGGGATAAATGCGGACTTCATCGAATAAGCCGATAAAATCCATACCGAGAACCGCGTCAACTATCATAATACTGTCAAACGCATACTCCAACGACGAGCTACAGCGCATCGCCGACGGCGAGAAGGTGTTCCCCCATGTGTTCGGCACCGACCGCTACGGCCGCGATATCATGGTGCGCACCATGTTTGCCACCCGAGTGTCCATGATCATCGGCCTCACCGCCGCGCTGATCGTGCTGGTCATTGGTGCGCTCTACGGCTCCATCTCCGGCTTCTTCGGCGGTACGGTGGATGTGGTCATGCAGCGCATCGTGGACGTTATCTACTCCCTGCCTGACGTGCTGATCATCCTGCTCATCGCCACGGCCATGGGCCCCCATGTCACCCAGTTCATCACCGACCACCAGGGCTTCTTCCTGGCGGAGTTCTTTAAGAAGGTGGGCCCCAACCTGATGGGCATGTTCATTGCCTTTGCCTGCCTGTATTGGGTGGGTATGAGCCGCATCATCCGCGGCCAGATCCTCACCCTCAAGAAACAGGAATACGTGACCGCGGCCCGTGCCCTAGGCGCCTCCAGCGGCCGGATCATCAAGCGGCACCTGCTGCCCAACTGCATCGGCCAGATCGTGGCCACCACCTGCCTGCAGATCCCGTCCGCCATCTTCACTGAGTCCTTCATGTCCTTCCTGGGCGTGGGCGTGCTGGCTCCCCTGACCAGCTTGGGCTCCATGTGCTCCGACGCGCTGGGCGGCATCAGCACCTACCCCTACCGTTTGATCATTCCCGCTATCATCATCAGCATTATGATCCTGTCCTTCAACCTGTTTGGCGACGGCCTGCGGGACGCCCTGGATCCCCGTCTGAAGAAATAAGAGAGGAGGAGACAATCAATGGAACAGAACGAAAAGTCCGGCAAGCTGCTGGAAGTCAAGGATCTGCGGGTCTCCTTCTTTACCCCCGCAGGTGAGGTCAAGGCCGTCAGCGGCATCAGCTATGACCTGGATTACGACGAGGTCATGGGCATTGTGGGCGAGTCCGGCTCCGGCAAGAGCCAGGAGGCTTACTCCATCATGGGCCTGCTCCAGTCCCCCGGCAAGGTCATCGGCGGTTCCATCACCTTCGAGGGCCGGGATGTCCTGGCCTTCAGCAAGAAGGAGATGGCCTCCTTCCGGGGCAGCGAGGTGGCCATGATTTTCCAGAACCCAATGACCTGCCTCAATCCCGTTTACACCGTGGGCAACCAGCTCATCGAGGCCCTGCGGGCCCACGACAAGAAAATCTCCAAGGCCGACGCCGCCAAGCGGGCCATGGAGATGCTGGAGCTGGTGGGCATCAACAACGTGGCCAAGCGCATGAAGCAGTACCCCCATGAGTTCTCCGGCGGCATGCGCCAGCGTGTCATGATCGCCATGGGCCTCATCTGCCACCCCAAGCTGCTGATTGCCGACGAGCCCACCACTGCTCTGGACGTGACCATTCAGGCCCAGATTCTGGAGCTCATGAAGGAGCTCCAGAAGAAGACTCACATGGGCATTATCTTCATCACCCACAACCTGGGCGTGGTAGCTGAGATCTGCGACAAGGTCTCCGTCATGTACGCCGGCAAGATTGTGGAGCAGGGGCCGGTGGACGATATCTTCTACAAGCCCGGCCACCCCTACACCGTGGGCCTGCTGCGCTCCATGCCCCGCGTGGACGCCGAGAGCTATGAGCGGCTGATCCCCATCGAGGGTACGCCCGTGGACATGCTCAATCCCCCCGAGGGCTGCCCCTTCGCCCCCCGGTGTGAGCATGCCATGAAGATCTGCCTGCAGAAGATGCCCCCCTACGTGGAGCTGGGCGAGGGCCACCGCTCCGCCTGCTGGCTGCGGGTGCAGGATCAGCTCGACAAGGCCGGACAGGAGAAGCCGGTACAGGATCAGGAGGTGAGCGGCCGTGAGTGAGAAGAATGACATCCTGGTTCAAGTGGACCACCTGAAAAAATACTTTCCGGTCAAGGGCGTTCACGGGCCCGGCGTCCAGGCGGTGGAGGACGTGTCCCTCTTTATCCGCCGGGGCGAGACCCTGGGTCTGGTGGGTGAGTCCGGCTGCGGCAAGACCACCCTGGGCCGAACCATTCTCCAGCTCTACACCCCCACCTCCGGCCGCATCGAGTACGGCGGCGAAACCATTTTCGAGGGACAGGATCCCTGGCCCGCCGGTGAGAACGGTGAGAAGCAGCACGTCAAGGTTCCCAAGTGCAGGCAGGTCAATATGCTGCCCTACCGCCGCAAGATGCAGATTATCTTCCAGGACCCCTCCGCCTCTCTGGACCCCCGCATGACAGTGGGCGAGATCATCGGCGAGGCTCTGGACATCCATAAGCTCTGCTCCTCAAAAGCCGAGCGCACCGACCGGATCAAGGAGCTGCTGGGCATGGTGGGCCTGAATACTGAGCACGCAAACCGCTATCCCCACGAGTTCTCCGGCGGCCAGCAGCAGCGCGTGGGCATTGCCCGCGCCCTGGCAGTCAAGCCCGAGTTCATCGTCTGCGACGAGCCCATCTCCGCTCTGGATGTGTCCATCCAGTCCCAGGTGGTCAACATGCTGGAGGACATGCAGCAGGAGCTGGGCCTGACGTATCTGTTCATCGCCCACGACCTGTCGGTAGTGCGCCATATCTCCAACCGCATCGGCGTCATGTACCTGGGCTCCCTGGTGGAGCTGGCCGAGAGCTATGAGCTCAACAAGAATCCTCTCCACCCCTACACCAAGACCCTGCTTTCCGCCGTTCCGGTGCCAGACCCCGAGGTCAGCCGCCAGCGCCAGCGCATCGTGCTGGAGGGCGATATTCCCTCCCCCATGCACCCGCCCAAGGGCTGCCGGTTCCACACCCGCTGCCCTTACGCCACCGACAAGTGCAAGGAGGCCGTGCCGGAGTTCAAGGAGCACGCGCCTGGGCACTGGGCCGCGTGTCACCTGCTGGGGTAAGCGAGGTTCCGGCACAGTGGTTTTGCCGACGGCGGGGGCAAGCCCCCGCCCTACGTGACGGTCGGTTTCGGTCCCCCTCGGAGAGCGGAGGGGGTATCGCGCCGCAGGCGCGTATCCAGGGGGAACTGGTTCCCCCTGGAAGGCGCGGCTTTGGAGCGAAGCGACACATTTCCCGCAGGAAATGTCCGCGCCTTTACTGGGCCGGCTGTCATCTGCTGGGCTGATTTCAGAGCCTTGCCGTGATTTGGAGCAGACAGTATCTGGTAAAGTGCGGCTTTACAAAGCGTCTGCCATGTGCTATAATGTAGACTATTAAAGACAAATGTATTTTTGCAATGGACAGGGGTACCCCTGTCCGCTGCCCCGAAACGGGGCAGCGATACATAGTGTATCAATGCTTTTGGGCATTTTGGTACAAAATAGAGGATCACAATTGATTGGAGGTACAAAGCGAATGAAGAAGAGCAGAGTCCTTGCTCTGGGCCTGACCGCTGCGCTGTCCGTGTCCCTGCTGGCCGGCTGCGGCACCGGAGATACCCAGACCACCCCGGCTCCCGAGGGGAGCACTCCCGTGGAGACCGGCACCACCGGTGCTGCGAACGAGCTGAACGTGTGCTTCGCGTCCGAGCCCGAGACCATGGATCCCAGCATGAACCGTACTGTGGACGGCAACGTTATGATTACCCACCTGTTTGAGGGCCTCTACAAGTGGGTGGACAGCGATCCCTCCGGCGACGGGCGCAACGGCGCTACCGCCGTGCTGGAGCCCGGCATGGCCGCCGAGGAGCCCACTGTCACTCCGAATGAGGACGGTACCTATACCTACACCTTCAAGCTGCGTGAGGATGCCAAGTGGTCTGACGGCCAGCCCGTGACCGCCAACGACTTCGTGTACTCCTGGCGCCGCCTGGTGGATCCCGCCACCGCCTCTCCCTACAACACCATTATCGCCATGGTAAAGAACGCCAACGAGATCATCGCCGGCGGGCTGCCCAAGGAGGAGCTGGGCGTCGCCGCTCCCGACGAGCACACCTTTGAGGTCACTCTGACCTACAACTGCCCTTACTTCCTGGACATCTGCGCGTTCCCCAACTGCATGCCTCTGCGTGAGGACATCGTGGAGGGCAACGCCACCTGGACCCAGGACCCCAGCACCTATGTGACCAACGGCGCGTTCAAGATGGCCTCCTGGACCCACGACGCCGAGATCGTCATGGTGCCCAACGAGAACTACTATGATGCCTCCAACATCACCCTGGAGAAGCTGACCTTCAAGCTGATGGACGATGCCAACGCCCAGCTTACCGCGTTCAAGAACGGCGACCTGGACTACATGCAGAATCCTCCCCCGGATGAGATGGCCACGCTGCTGACTGACGGCACCGTGATCCCCGGCGACTATCTGGGCAGCTACTACGCCTGCTTCAACAACACCAAGGAGCCCTTTGACGATCCCCTGGTGCGCAAGGCTTTCTCCCTGGCTATCGACCGCAACTACATCGTGGAGCAGGTGACGCAGGCCGGCGAGATTGCCGCTGACGCCTGGGTGCCCGTGAGCGTGGTAGACGCCGAGGGTACCTCCGGCGACGATTTCCGCACTGTGGGCGGCAGCTACTGGAGCGTGTCCAAGGACGACTACGAGGCCAACTGCGAGGAGGCCCGGAAGCTGCTGGCCGAGGCCGGTTATGAGAACGGCGTGGGCTTCCCCGAGACCACCTACCTGTACAACACCGACGACAAGCACCAGGCCGTGGCCGAGGCCCTCCAGTCCATGTGGAAGAACGTCCTGGGCGTTGAGGTCACTCTGAATAACCAGGACTGGAACGTGTTCCTGGAGACCCGTACCAAGGGCGACTACAGCATCTGCCGCAACGGCTGGATTGCCGACTACAACGACCCCGTGTCCTTCCTGGATATGTTCATGACCGACAACGGCAACAATGACGCTCACTACTCCAACGCGGAGTACGACGCCATCATGACCAAGGTCCTGAGCGACTCCGACGCTGCTGGCCGTATGGAGCTGATGCACCAGGCCGAGGATCTGCTCGTGGGCGAGGACCAGGCCATTGCCCCCCTGTATTATTACTCTCAGCCTTACATGGTGGCGGACGATGTCCACGGCATGTACTACACCCCGCTGGGCAACTTCCTGTTCTTCCACGCTACCAAGGGTTAAATTCCTCTCTGATTGGACAAAAGGGCGGAGCCGCATGGCTCCGCCCTTTCTTTTTTGTGTGCTTTGACGAATGAATAAATATTGCATTTTTATGAATATGATGTATAATAAGAACATCAAAAAAGCCCACGCAGGGCACACAAGGAATAGGAGAGAATGCACTATGAAAAGTAAGAAGCTGGCCACCCTCGGCCTGACCGCAGTTCTGTCCCTCGGTTTGCTGACCGCCTGCTCCGGAGGCAGCGACGACACCAACGAAACCCCCGCCGGCAGCACGCCCCCTGTGACAGAAAGCGGCGCTCCTGCCGCCGACAGTCCCGCCAACTGGACCTCCGCTGACGCCCTGGCTACCGCCAAGATCGCGGTACAGGAGGGCACCACCGGCGACGCACTGGTGAGCGATACTTACCCCGATGCCACAGTCAGCCGCTTCAAGGCGGTCACTGCCTGCGGCATGGAGCTGCTCAACGGCCGCGTGGACTGCGTGGTGGTGGATTCCCTGCCCGCCCAGAAGCTGGTGGAGGCCAACGCCGACAAAATGATGATCCTGCCCTTCGCCGCCTCCGACACCAAGGAGGCCTATGCCATCGGCCTGCCCAAGGGCTCCGAGCTCACCGAGGAGTTCAACGCCGCCATGGAGACCCTGAACGAGAACGGCACCTACGACCTGCTGGTGCAGAAGCACATTTCCAACGAGGATGTAGAGCTGCCCGAGCTGCCCTCCTATGAGTCCAAGGGCACCCTGACCATGGGCACCAATGCCGAGTTCGAGCCCTTTGAGTACGTGGGCGACGACGGCGAGACCCTGATGGGCTTCGATATCGACTACGCCAAGTACCTGTGCGCCACCATGGGCTATGATCTGGAGATTGAGAACATGGACTTCGACGCCCTGCCCGGCGCCCTGCAAAGCGGCAAGGTGGACTTCCTGGCCGCCGGCATCTCTATCACCGAGGAGAAGCAGCAGGTGATGGACTTCACCAACGAGTACTACGAGGCCACCCAGGCGATCGTGGTGCTGAAATAAGCAAGGCCAACTAAAAAGTGGAAAGCCTGCGCCGCATTGGGCGGCGCAGGCTCTCCCTGTGTTTTGGAAAAAACGAAAAAGGAGGTTTTTCGGTGGAGCTGTTTCTACAGGAGCTTGCCAAGCTGGGTGACCGCTTCTACCTGGCGTTTGTCGCCGCCGACCGCTGGAAGCTCTATCTCTCCGGCCTGGGGAACACACTGGCCATTACCCTCGGCGCCATCTGCATCAGCACGGTGCTGGGAATGCTCCTCTGTTTGATGAAAATTTCCCGGTACAGGATTCTGCGCGGCCCTGCCAAGGCGTACATCGACGTCATCCGCGGCATCCCCGTGGTGGTGCAGCTCATGTTTATTTACTTCGTGGTGCTGGTCACCTGGACCAACAAGACAGCGGTGGGCATCATCGCCTTCGGCCTCAACTCCGCGGCCTATACGGCGGAGATTTTCCGCTCCGGCATCCTTGCGGTGGACAAGGGGCAGATGGAGGCGGGACGCAGCCTGGGCCTGACCCACGGACAGACGATGTGGAGCATCATCTTCCCCCAGGGCATCAAGAACTGCCTGCCCACCTATGCCAGCGAGTTTATTGTGCTGGTGAAGGAGACCGCCGTAGTGGGGTACATCGGTATGACCGACCTGACCAAGGCATATTCCACGGTACAGAGCCGTACCATGGACGCCATGCCGCCGCTGATTATCATTGCCGTCGTCTACTTCTGCATTACGAAGGTACTTTCCGTCATCTTTGCCAAAATGGAAAGGAGGCTGAGGGAAAGTGATCGCCGTTGAACACCTGACCAAGCGCTTTGGAAAGAACCTGGTTCTGGACGATATCTCCGAGACCATCGAGCAGGGGGAAAAGGTGGTCATCATCGGGCCCTCCGGCTCCGGAAAGTCCACCTTCCTGCGCTGCATGAACCTGCTGGAGACCCCCACCTCCGGCACAATCTCCTTTGAGGGGACCGTGATCAACGACCGCAAGACCGACATCAATGCCATCCGCCGCCAGATGGGCATGGTGTTCCAACACTTCAACCTGTTCCCCAACATGACGATTCGGAAAAACATCACCCTGGCCCCGGTCAAGACCAAGCTCATGAGCCAGGAGGAGGCCGATGCCGAGGCGGAGAAGCTGCTGGACCGGGTGGGTCTCAAGGACCGGGCGGACTCCTATCCCATTCAGCTCTCCGGCGGCCAGAAGCAGCGCATCGCCATCGTGCGGGCCCTGGCCATGAAGCCCAAGGTCATGCTCTTTGATGAGCCCACCTCCGCCCTGGACCCCGAGATGGTGGGCGAGGTTCTGGAGGTCATGAAGGAGCTGGCCGACGAGGGCATGACCATGGTGGTGGTCACCCACGAGATGGGCTTCGCCCGGGAGGTGGGCTCCCGCGTCCTGTTCATGGACGGCGGACACATTCTGGAGCAGAACGAGCCCCACGCCTTCTTTGCCAATCCGAAGGAGGAGCGCACCAGAGAGTTTTTGTCCAAGGTGCTGTAAAAATATGCAGAAGGGCCGTCCAGCTGTATCGGATGGCCCTTTTTTACACACCGATTACAGGAGTTTTACTTGTGGTGGCGGGACGGCTGTGCTACAATGCAGATATGTGGACGGACTGCCCTGTCCGCTCAGAGATGAAAGGAGAGACCCCAGATATGAAGCACTTCCGTATTCCTGTCCTAGCGCTAGCTACGGCCATCAGTTTATCGCTGGCTGTGCCGGCCGCCGCCGCAGTCAGCGATGCCTCCGGCACCTATGCCGAGAGTATCCAGCGCTTAGCCGAAGAGGGCGTCATCCGGGGCGACGGTACCGGTGCCTACCGTCCCGACGATCTCCTAACCCGCTCTGACGCGGCCTCCTTACTCTATGAGGCATTTGATCTAGTACCGGTATTCCTCATGGAGGCCCCCGTCCCCGAGGTCAATGAGGACGGCACTGTGCCCGAGCCGGTGACCAAGCAGTTCTACTCTACCGACACCACCGTGGCTACCCTGGCTGCGGTGCTCATGCCTGCCGCCCCCGATGCCGTGGGCACTTGGGCGGAGACTGCGGCTAACACCGTGCTAGAGGCCCGTCTCATGGATCAGATCGACGGGGAGTTTTGCGGTGAGCAAACCATGACCCGCGACGACTTCGCTCTGGCGGTGATGAAGGCTGTCTATGGCGCGGACAAGAACATGGACTTCCTAGCCCAGGGCGCTGAGGACGGCCTGCTGCCCGCCGACCTGCCCCTGAACGGTACGGCGATCACCCGGGGCGAAGCGGCCTATATACTGGACAGCGCCATCAAGGATCTGACCATCATCACCACCATGTCAACCTCTGATATCCACGGTCACATGATGTCCTATACCCCCTCCGGCTCCGGCAGCGAGGTGGGCGGCTCGGCTAAGGCGGCCTGGCTCTTTGACGAGGCCGAGCGCCGCAACCCCAACACCCTGATCCTGGACGGTGGAGACTCCCCCTACAACACCGACCTGGCCAACATGTCCCAGGGCCAGTCCAGCGTGGACGTGATGAACGCCCAAGGCTATGATGCCACCGTGTTGGGCAACCACGACTTCGATTATGCCTTTGACAATCTGCTCTCCCTGGCGGAGCGGGCGGAGTACGCCATGCTCTCCGCCAACACCTACTGGAAGGATGGTACCTACCCTGAGCAGTTCGCCCCCTACATCGTCAAGGAGGTGGGCGGACTGAATGTGGCCATTGTGGGTCTGACCGACGACGGCAGCAAGGCTACCACCCACTACTCCAACACCCAGGACATTGACTTTCACGACCACTGGGAGGTGGGGCAGCAAGTGGTGGATCAGGCCAATGAGGAGGCCGATCTGGTTATCATGCTGGCGCATCTCCACGGTGCCAACAACGAGGTACCCACCCGTATCGACGGCATCGACATGGAGGTCGGCGGCGGAAACGACACCTTTGGCCGCCCCTTGAACATCGAGGGCACTGTGGTGATCAATCCCGGCGGCGTAGGCACCTGTGTCAACCAGACGAACCTAAATGTGAAGGACGGGGAGCTACTGGGCTACACCTTCAACCAGATCATCCTCTCCTCCGATGTGCCTGAGGATCCCGAGGTCAAGACCATCATCGCCGACTACCAGGCGGATCTGGATGCCCAGATGGAGGTGGTCATCGGCCGGTGCGCCTCCGATATCCCTTGGTCCAGTGCCCTGGTCCGCGCCCAGGAGAGCCCCCTGGGTAACTTGGCCGCCGATGCCCTGCGGGACTACTGTGACGCCGACATCGCCATCCAGAACGGCGGCGGCATCCGGGCTGGCCTAACCGCCGGTGACGTGACTGTGGGCGACATCTTCGGCATGTTGCCCTTCGACAACAAGGTCACCCTGGTGGAGGTCACCGGCCAGACCGTGTGGGAGGCCCTGGAGAACGGTGTGGATGCCTATCCAGAGCTCAACGGCAAGTTCCCCCAGGTTTCCGGAATCCAGTATACTTTTGACGCCTCCAAGCCTGTCGGCGAGCGCATCGTCTCCGTTACCATGGTTGACGGTACCCCTCTGGATCTGGACGCTTGGTACACTCTGGCCTGCAACGACTTCATGTGTGGCGGCGGTGACGGGTACACCATGCTTAATGTGCTCAACCCCGACGGCGCCTCCTCCAACAGTGAGACTGCCACCCAGGAGCTGCCCGGCTGCAGGCTGGTATACCGCACCAACGACTACTACCGCACCGTGATCTCCCGGTACATCCAGGAGCAGGGTACCGTCGCTCCCGACATGGAAGGGCGCATCACAATCCTGAATCCCCAGGATGTCAACGGTACCCTGAGCTGAACGGACCGCCCCCAGGATAAGGGAACCGACGAATGAAAAACGCCGCCCCGGCTGTGCCGGGGCGGCGTTTTTAGCCGCTGATCGGATTATTCAGCGGAGATCATATAGTAGTATACGGGCTGACCGCCGGAGAGCAGGGTGATCTCGGCGTTGGGACAACACTCGGTAAAGAGCTTGAGGGCCTTCTGGGCCTCCTTCTCGCTGACGTCCTGGCCGTAGAAGATGTTGATGAACTCGGCGCTCTGCTGGGCCTCGGCCTCCGCCAGACGGCGGAGCAGCTTCTCCAGCTTCCGGTCGGTGCCGAAGAGCTGGTGCTCCGTCAGGGCCAGGTAGTCGCCCCGCTTGATGGCAAAGCCGTCGAAGTCGCTATCCCGGGCGGCGTAGGTAATCTCGGAGGTGTGTACCCGGCCGATGGCCTCCGCCATGGCGGCGCGGTTGTCCTCCACCTCCGCCTCGGGATCCATCACCATCAGGGCGGAGATGCCCTGGGGGATCGTCTTGGTGGGGAGCACCACCACCTGCTTGCCCTCCACCAGGCGGACGCACTGCTCGGCCGCCATGATGATGTTCTTGTTGTTGGGCAGGACGAAGACCACCTCGGCGGGGGTAGCGTCGATCTCCCGCTGGATGTCGTCGGTGGAGGGGTTCATGGTCTGGCCGCCGCTGATGACGCCGTCGGCCCCCAAGTCGCGGAACACCGCGTAACGGATTTGACAATAGTTTTGTACCTAAAGCAAGCACCTTTA
>OGXZ01002035.1_pt1 | contig 10775 bp, 9 predicted proteins | sample 1576431 | NCBI WGS metagenome assembly OGXZ01 (sample SAMEA3541590, study PRJEB24748) | human gut metagenome | biome: human gut; feature: human-associated habitat; material: faeces | place: China | collected 2012
CAGACTGCAGTCACAGAAATCAGATTTATACGGAATTTTCAGTTCAGAAAATTCCTACCCATGTACAGTAACGAATGTTTCGAAAGCACATTGTGAAACAGATGTCAAGTCTTGAATGAGAATATTCCCTGCTATATAATGGGAATCCATAGAAAACAAAATATTACGGTTTGCGCAGCGCGTGAACCGTAATATCAAATTTTACAGACAGGTGAGGGATATGAATAAAAAGAATTTTGAAACAGTATTGGAACAGTACATGGGTCGTCTGGCAGGACTTGAAGCGGCAGATGACAGCGATCAGGTTTATAAATGGCGCGCTGTGGGGTGTTTTAAGCGGTTTTGGAATTTGAATGCGGCTGATTTTGCCGGAATGTTTGAAAAAGCGATGCAGGAAGCGGGAAATCTTCTGGACGATGCAGCCATGCAGCCGGTAGCGGGACTCCGGATGCTGCTTGCCAGAGAACCGGAAGTGGAGTACGTGAGGGAATGCTTCCGCTTTTTATTCAGTGATGACGGCGGGGATCTGCAGAAACGTCAGGACCGCGCAGATTTCTTTGCAGATAAGATCAATGAGCGCATCCGTTATTATGAGCGCGGCACGAAGAAGTATCTCCAGAACCGGGATCATGTTATTTATTACCTGAATCTCTGGAAACCGGAGGAAAACTATATGTTTGACGCAGCCTCCGCTTCCGGATGGGCAGCATGCACGGAGTTTGACGGGGATTTTGGCAGCAAGAATTTTTCTCTGGAGAGCTACTACCGGATGTGCGATGAGGTTCTGGAAGAAATCCGTGAAAATGAGGAGCTGACAGGTCTTTACAGCAATCTGTTTGAAGAAGAGCTGGACGGTTACGATGACCAGCTTCATATTCTGGTATACGATCTCATGGATTGCGCAAGTCTGTACCGTTATTATGCCGGTATGGAGATCCGCAAGGTGCCGGGAAGAGAACGCACGAAAGCGGCGGAGGCCAAGGCGGCACAGGAAAAGCTGAAGCAGGAGATTGCATTAAAGGAAGCACGCTTAAAGGAACTGCAGGAAAAGCCGGTGAATCTGCCGGATGTAGTTGGAAAGCCGGTAAGCCATAAGACTTATGGAACAGGTATTGTCCAGTCCAATGACAATGGAACGCTTCTGGTTCATTTTGCTGCGCCAGCAGTTCTGCACAATAGCGCTTGGATGCGAAGGTCAGCGCTTCCTCCGCGTCCACACCAGCCAGCCGCATGGCATTGGCCGCAGCAAACAGCAGTTCTCCCGCCGCCTGTGCGTCCTGTTCCCGGTTCCAGCCGTCCAGTGCTGCCCGCAAAGCCTGCCGTGCCGTTTCCGGCGCAGACTGCTCTGCCCCGCAGCGGTCGGCACGCTTCTGCAGCTTCTGGGCACGCATCAAAGCAGGCAACGTAACCGGCACTGTGCCCAGCTCATCAGCCAGAGTGGTGCGGCCCTTTTCCTTATTTTTGAGCGCATCCCAGCCGTTTATACCCGCATTTTGTGCCGCCGAGGACGCAAAGATGTTCGGATGCCGGAACACCAGCTTCTCGCACACCTCACGGCAGACATCCTCAAAAGTAAAGCGCCCGCGCTCTTCTTCGATCACCGCGTGGAACGCCACCTGCATCAGCACATCGCCCAGCTCTTCCTGCATCAACTGCGGATCGTCAGCATCAATGGCCTCCAGCGCTTCGCAGGTTTCTTCCAGAAAGTTCTTCCGGATGGAAGCATGGGTCTGTACCTTATCCCACGGACAGCCGTTCTCCGGGTCCCGCAGGATACGCAGAATTTCCAGCAGCTGCTCTGCCGTATAGGGTGCCTTTGGCTGCCAGTCCAGCACAGCGCTCACCTGCCTTGTAAAAGATACTGTATATTGTATCGCATCTCATGCAGTTTTGCAAGACAAAGTGCGCAAATTTCCCGCATTTCGCCTGCATTTTCCGCTCGCAAAAACAGGACGGTGCCCTGTGGGGAGCGCCGCCCTGTTGCTGAACCGTTTTATTACAGCTGTGCACCGCACTTGTTGCAGAACAGTGCATCGTCCGAGACGGGAGCACCGCACTGCGGGCAGGCTTTGTGCTCTTCCGGTTGGTCAGCAGGAACTTCCTCGTGCACCACATATTCCGCCTCGGCAGCTTCCGCCGGGGTCAGGGATGCTTTCAGGCGGGCGATCTCCTGCTCGATGTTATCGATCATCTCGATATACTTATCCACCAGCGGCTGGTTTTCTTCCTTGCCCTTGGCCAGACTGTACACCAGTGCGCCCAGCTGGCGCTGTGCCTTGAGCAGCTTGCCCTGCTCATTTACGATCAAAGCCTGAGTCTTGCCCTTTTCGGCCAGTTCCAGTGCAGCGTTCTTGCCTTTTTCGGCATATTCCAGACCCATTTCCTTGATCTTGTTGAAATCCATAAAAGACACCTCTCTTACTATCGGCCTGTTTATCGTGGGCCATGTGCGGATGGTATCTCCATTATAGCGCACAGGCCGCTCGTTTGCAATGAACGGACTGCATTTTTTACAGTTTGGTGCCGGTTTGGAAACAATTTTTTCGCATTCGGCCTAAATTTACACGATAATTTCACACATCGGCATTCTGTGCCCTGCGGTCGGCTGCGCCGCCGTAGAATTCCCGCAGCATGCTGTCCTCCGGCAGCAGCTCCAGCTCCAGCGGTGCCACATGCTCAAAGCGGCGGGCTGTCTCGTCCCACAGCTCCGCATTGTGGCCTTCCAGCGTGAACTGACGGCGCACCACGCCCAGCAGCTTGGAGATCAGGCCCAGCTCGTAGGTAAAGGAGGTATCCAGCAAAAAGTCTGCCGTGGTCTTGAAGCCCTTGATATACCGCGTCTCACCGTCCAGCACGCGGTCCCACATGGCAAGGGTCTTTTCCGGGCTGCGGCCGCGCGCTGCAGCGTCCCGCAGGGTGCGGCGGCACAGGCGGATATCCTGCGTGTTGATGACGCGGCGGCCATCGATGCAGTATTCCTCCCGCAGGCCTGCATAGATGCGGTAGATGTCGTCGCCCTTTACAAGGCCGGTCAGCTCCGGGTTCAGCGCATGGATGCCCTCCACGATGCATACACCGCCCTGCAGGTCGATGGGCTCCACCTCTGCCGAGCGCTTTTCGGCAGAGAAATCGTAGATGGGCAGCACGGTCTTACCCGTCTCGCTCAGCTCCCGCAGGCACTGCTTGATGAGAGGCAGATCCAGCGTATCGGGGTTCTCGTAGTCCAGCGTGCCGTCCGGCAGCCGGGGGTAGAACTCTGCGCCTTTGAAGAAATTATCCAGACTGACCACCTGCGCCGGAGTCCCGCGCTTTTGCAGAGCCTTTGCAATGCAGTGGGCGCTGGTGGTCTTGCCGCTGGCCGACGGGCCGGTGAGCATGACGATCTTTGCGCCGGAAAGCTGCACTTTCTGGGCGGCGTAATCTACCCTTTGGGCATAGCTCTGCTCACTCAGGTCGGCAAGTGCCTGCGGGCTGCGGGCTGCCACATTGTACAGATCGATCTCAACCAGACGTTTGGGTACCCAAATCGTGATCATAAAAATCAGCCACTCCTTTTTTGCGTTCCAGCACCTCCGCAAAACGCTGGATATATTCGTTCGGATACTTAAAATTGAAAATGCGCTGCATCCGTTTTCCGCCGTCGGCCACCAGCTTGGTGCTGCCGCCTGCACCGGCGGAGAGGATGGTCTGGACTTCCTCCATGATATAGATGTTGTAATATCCCTCGTGGCCCGGCTTGCACCAGCCCACGTTTTCCAGGTTCTGCAGAGTGTTTTTCTGGCGGTAGAGGTAGTAGGGCCGGTAGCCCGCTTCTGCCAGCAAACGGCATTTTTCCAGCATGGCGGCGACGTCGGCGTAGTCGTTCTCCTTCTGGTCCTCAATGACGATGCGAGAAGCGCGCTTGAGGGTGAGGGTGTGCACGGTAATGTTCTCCGGGTCCAGCGCGATGGCCTGCCGCAGGCTGCGCTCAAAACTTTCTACCGTGTCGCCGGGCAGGCCGGCGATCAGGTCCATGTTGATATCATCATGACCGGCCTTGCGCGCTTCGGCATAGCAGTCCAGAATGTCCTGCGCCGAGTGTTTGCGCCCAATGCCCGCCAGCACCTCGTCCGAGAAGGTCTGCGGGTTGATGGAGATGCGGGTAGCGCCGTATTCCTTGATGACCGCCAGCTTTTCGGCATCCGTGCAGTCCGGACGGCCTGCCTCCACCGTATATTCCACGACCTTCGAAAGGTCAAAATTCGCCCGGACCGTGCCCATCAGCTGCCGCAGCTGGTCGGCAGACAGGCTGGTGGGCGTGCCGCCGCCGATGTAGATGCTGCACAGTTTCAGGCCTGCCTTGTCTGCCTGAATGCGGATCTCTTCCACCTCTCGGCACAAACAGTCCACATAAGGCTGCACCATCTTGCGGTCGCGGTCCAGATTGCAGCTGACAAAGCTGCAGTAGCTGCACCGGGACGGGCAGAACGGGATGCCGATGTACAGGCTGTAGGTCCCGGGTTCATTGCCCACTTTCAAAATTGGCTCCTGCAGGTCGGCAATGGCCTTGGCCATCTGGTATTTCTGCTGGGAGCAGTCGAACCGGTCAAGGAAGAAGCGGTCGATCTCCGCTTCCGTCCAGCCTGCGGCGCGCTTGTCGTGGATGAGCCGCACCGGGCGCACACCGGTCATTTTGCCCCATGGCGGGCGGATGCCGGTCCAATCCCGCAGCAGATCATAGGTCAGGCTGGCAAGGCTGAATTCCGGGGTCTCGCCGCCCTGTTCCACAGGCGCGGGCAGCGGTGCGTGTCGTTCAGTACTTCTGCCGTCCTGACGCACCAGTGCATGCAGGCCGTCCGGCGTTTTTTCTGCCCAGACGCAGTCCTCGGCGTTCTCCGGCGGGGTGAGGGTGAGCGGTGCCATGGGGTAAAACAAACGCACCAGATGCTCCACTTCGTAGCCGGAAGGCAGGCCGGTAATATAAATCTTCATGTTGTTCACTCTTTAAAATAAATCATTGTTGCCGCGCACAGCGCTGCGGATAAAGTAATTGTTGTCCAGTTCATCGCCAAAGGTGGAGAACTCGCCATGGCCGGGCAGCACCTGCGTGCCGCGCGGGATGGGCAGCTTTGCCAGTTTACGCAGACTCTCGGCCATCTGTGCACTGCTGCCGCCCTCCAGATCGGTACGGCCGATGCTGCCTGCAAACAGGGTATCGCCGCAGAAGAGATACTCGCCGCACAGCAGCACCACGCCGCCGGGCGTATGGCCGGGCGTGTGCCAGACCGTGAACTGCAGCTCGTCTACCGAGACAGTCTCCCCTTCTGCGTAGCCGCAGTCCGCTGCGCTCAGCGGATACATGCGGTCGCCTGCAAGGTCGGCAGCCTCACAGTAGAGCTTTGCGTTCCACTCGGTACGCAAGGCTTCGGCGCTGCCCACATGGTCGTAGTGGCCGTGGGTGCACAGGATGGTGGTGAGCTGCGCATTGTTTTCCTTTAAAATTTTATCGTAGGTCTGCGCATCTGCCGCCGGATCAATGACCACGGCATGGCCTGCGTCGGAAATGAGCAGGAAGGTATTGGTATACAGCGGCGCAGCGCCCGGAATATGAAAAGCCTGCATGGCGGTCACTCCTTTTTCTTCCACTCGTCGGTATCGATGATAATGGTGCAGGGTCCTTCGTTCACAAGAGCCACCTGCATGTCCGCGCCAAACTCGCCGTGCTGAACATCCTTCAGGCCCTGTTTGTTCATCTCTGCAAGGAACAGCTCGTAAGCATCCACGGAGAGCGGCGGCTTTGCAGCCTTGATAAAGCTGGGCCGGTAGCCTTTTTTCGTGTCGCCGTAAAGGGTGAACTGGCTCACCACCAGAGCCGAATAGCCAAGATCCTTTGCGCTGAGATTCAGCTTGCCCTCTGCGTCCGGAAAGATGCGCAGGCCCGCGCATTTATCGGCAAGCTTGGGCACGATGTCCAGACTGTCGGTATCCCTGACACCCAGCAGGATCATAAGGCCCGGCCCGATGGCCCGCGGCTCACCGCCGTTTACCCGCACACTGGCGGAAGACACCGCCTGAATGACTGCACGCATGTTTTAGCTCCTTGTCACCTTGAGCACGTCCTTCACCTTGGAAAGTCTTGCGACCACACGGTTGAGGTGCTCGGTATTGTTGATGCCGATGGTCAGACTGACCATGGCGCAGTTGTTTTCCACCTGACGGGCGTTCACCGCATAGATGGGCACCCGGATATCCGCCAGCGCAGCCAGCACATCCTGCAGCAGCTCGTTGCGGTTCAGCGCGATGATCTCAATGCCGGCCTTATAGCTGTCCTTGACGCTGTCGGCCCAGTACGCCTTGACCCAGCGGGGGGCGTTGGTGGGATCCTTCATGCTGGAAATGGCGTTCACGCAGCTCTGCTTGTGGATGGAAACGCCAAAGCCGCGGGTGATAAAGCCCACGATGGGGTCGCCCGGCAGCGGGCTGCAGCACTTGGCAAACTTGATGGGGGTGTTATCGAAGCCTTCCACCACCACGCCGTCGGTAGCGTGCACACGGCTCAGGTCCACCTTGGGCAGGTCTTCCCCGGCCTTTTCCTCCGAAGCTTTCAGCTTCTGCCACTCCTCCTTGAGCTTGGGCAGGCAGTTGGCAATGGTCATGCCGCCGTAGCCGATGGCGGCATAAAGCTCCTCGGCATTGTTCTGGCGCAGGCGGCGGGAACAGCTGTTGATAAAATCGTCCAGCTGGTCGTCCGGAAGGATGATCATTTCCCTGCGCAGCTCACGGGCCAGTGCATCACGTCCCTGCGTGATATTTTCCTCGCGGCGCATCTTTTTGAACCAGTTTCGGATCTTACTCTTCGCTTCGCTGGTGCGCACGATCTTGAGCCAGTCGCGACTGGGGCCTTTGTCCGCCGGGCCAAGGATCACTTCGATGATCTCGCCGGTGGAAACGATGTGGTCGATGGGCACCATGCGGTTGTTCACCTTGCAGCCCACCATGCGGTTGCCCACCGCCGAATGGATCGCATAGGCAAAATCGATGCAGGTAGCGCCGGTGGGCAGGTTGATGACATCGCCCTTGGGGGTAAAGGCAAACACTTCCTCCGGCAGCAGATCGCTCTTGAGGTCGTGCAGCAGATTGCCGGAATCCTCGCTGACGCGCTGGTTTTCCAACAGCTGGCTCACCCATGCCAGACGTTCGTCCAGCTTGTCGTGGCCATCCAGACCTTCTTTATACTTCCAGTGGGCCGCAACGCCGTACTCGGCCTGCTCGTCCATCTTGCGGGTGCGGATCTGCACCTCAAAGGGGATGCCCTCGTGGCCGATGACGGTGGTGTGCAGGCTCTGGTAGCCATTGGGCTTGGGAGTGGAGATATAGTCCTTGAAGCGGTTGGGCAGCGGATGGTACATATCGTGGATGAGGCCCAGGGTGCTGTAGCACTCGGCCAGCGTATCCAGAATGACACGCACCGCATAGATATCGTAGATCTCATCAAAGGACTTGTTCTGCATGATGGTCTTGCGATAGATGCCGTAAATGCTCTTGACGCGGCGCTTGATGGTAGCGCCCTCAATGCCGCTTTCGGCCAGCCGCCGCTCGATCACACCGGACACCTTTGCAAGGAACTCCTCGCCTGCACGCTCACTGAGCATCCGGCTGATTTCCTCGTAGCCCACAGGGTCAAGGTAATGCAGGCTGCGGTCTTCCAGCTCTTCCTTCACGTTCAGGATGCCCAGACGGTTGGCGATGGGGGCATACACCTCCATGGTCTCGCGGGCTTTATCGCGGCGTTTCTGTTCCGGCCATGCATCACCGGTGCGCATGTTGTGCAGCCGGTCGCACAGCTTAATAATCATCACGCGCACATCGCGGCTCATGGCCAGCAGCATCTTGCGCAGGTTTTCAGCCTGCAGTTCCTCAATGTTAGAGAACTGGATCTTGGTCAGCTTGGTCACGCCGTCCACCAGCAGGGCAACTTCCTCGCCAAAGGCGGCTTTCAGGTCGTCCAGTGTAGTGGGAGTGTCCTCCACCACATCGTGCAGCAGGGCCGCAGCAATGCTCTCGGAGTCCATGCCAAGATCCAGCACCAGTCGTGCCACAGCCAGCGGATGGCAGATATACGGCTCGCCGCTGCGGCGGCACACCCCCTTGTGGGCAGTGTTGGCAAGGTTATATGCCTTTTCGATCATCTCCATATTGTAGGAGCGGCCACTGGCCTTGATGGCCTCGCACAGCTTTTCCCAGGTAACGATCTCCGGCCGCACCTCCGAAGGCAGCGCGCCTTCCGGGGCATCGGCCAGCTGTGCTGTTGCAGAAACGGTAGCCGTTTCCTGCACCGGTACCGGCTGATGCAGGTGGGTCTTTGCGGAGTAGAGATCCTCTTCCCGCACCGGCTTCGGTGCCGGGACAGCAGTTTTCTTTCCCTCTGGCATGTTACATTCCCTCCAAACATTTCAGGACCGGGGCATCCGCAAGGTTCTTTTTGCTCTGCGCAGGCACAAGCTCCAGATATTTTGCCCCACCCTTTTCCACCGTGGCGATCAGTCCCACCTGTTCCAAGGCCGTCACTGCCACCAGTGTTTTGCCTGTATTTTCCTCGCCCAGTTTTGCGCACAGCGGCTGCAGATCTTCTGCGTGCCAGCGGCGCGCCTGCAGCTCACGGTACACTGTGACGATATCACTACGCTCAGGCGTAATAAGCTTTTTCTGTTCCTCAGTCAGGGGTGTGCCGCGGCGCAGCGCCACCACAAAAGCAGCCTGCTCCGCAAGCGTTGTGCCCAGCCCTGCCGGATGCAGGTCCAGAATGCGGCCCGAAAGCTGTGCGCCCCGGGGCGAATCGTAGACCGAAAGGTTCAGCGCAGCATCCACCACATCGCCCATGGCATAGGGCAGCTGTTCCGGCGGCATACCGAACCACACGGCATACACGCTGGCATTGCCCTGCCGCAGGCGCAGGCGGCTGTGCCTGCCCTCCGATACCGGGTATACCCCATCCAGCACGGCGTTCTGCAAAAGGAACACCGGGGTCGGGTTCTCGGCCCCATAGGGAGCCAGCTGGTCGAGCTTCCGCACACTTTCCACGGTCACACGGTCCAGATGGATGGGCAGGTCGCACTCCAGCGGGGTGGTATGCAGCACCGGGCATTCCCGTGCTGCCCAGTCGTTCAGGCGGCGGCGCAGAGCGGGCAGATTTTCTTCCCGCACCGAAAGGCCCGCAGCCATGGCATGGCCGCCGTAGCGGATGAGCAGATCTGCGCAGGCACTAATGCAGGCATGCAAATTGAAGCCCTGCACGCTGCGTCCGCTGCCCTTGCATTCGCCGTGCTCGTCGATCGTCACCACGATCACAGGCCGGCCGGTGCGTTCCACCAGCCGGGATGCCACGATGCCAATGACACCGGGGTGCCAATCGCGGCCCCACAGCAGCATCACGCGGTCTTCCAGCCGCTCCGGTTCCTGTTCCAGCAGTTCCTGCGCGGCCTTGAAGATCTGCAGCTCTGTCTCCTGACGCTTTGTATTGATCTCGTTCAGTTTATGGGCCAGCTCTGCGGCGCGGTCCGGGTCCTCACACATCACCAGCTGCAAAGCCGTAACAGCGTTGTCCATGCGGCCAGCCGCATTGATGCGGGGCGCAATGGCGTAGCTGACATTTTCTGCGGTGACCGGTTTGCCCGCAAGGCCCACCTCTTCCAGCAACGCTTCCAGACCCGGACGGTCCGTGTTCTGCAGCTGGCGCAGGCCCGCCTTGACAAGGGTGCGGTTTTCGCCGGTAAGCGGCATCACGTCCGCCACAGTACCCACAGCGGCAAGGTCGCCGCAGTAGTCCAGCATTTCTTCCGGCGGGCAGCCATCCAGTGCGGCACACAGCTTGAACGCCACGCCCGCACCGCACAGGCCCTTGAAGGGACTGGTATCGTCCTCACGACGGGGGTCTACCACGGCAATGGCCTTGGGCAGAGTTTCCGGCGGCAGATGATGGTCGGTAATGATCAGGTCAATGCCCAGTTCAGCGGCATAATCGGCTTCTTCCACAGCAGAAATGCCGTTATCCACCGTCACGATCAGCTTGCAGCCCTTATCGTGGATGGAACGGATGGCATTGCGCGAAAGGCCGTAGCCGTCGCCCTCGCGGCTGGGCAGCATACATTTTACGGTAGCCCCCATGCCCTTGAGATGCTGGTACAGCAGGGCCGTGGCCGTCACGCCGTCCACGTCATAATCGCCGAACACCACAATGGTCTCGCCCTCGTCAATGGCCCGCCAGATGCGCTCGCAGGCCTTGTCCATATCGGTGAGCAGCGAAGGGTCGCTCAACTCTTCCTCACCGGCAAGCAGGGTCAGTGCTTCGGTAGGGTCGGTAATGCCGCGTGCCGTCAGCACGCCCGCCAACAGGGCATTTTCCTTCTGCTGGGCGGCAAGGGCGGCCGCATATTTTTGCTCGCTCCACGGCTCGTCGTTCTGTGCGTTATATTCCAGTTCTTCGGTGGCCTGCTCCGCAATCGCCTGCGTCAGCTCCCGCAGCGCGGCACGGTCCAGCGGTTTCAGATTCCATGCACGGTAGGTCATTCAAAATTTCCTCCCGTCAGGCCGTCGTTGGCCAGCATTCCCTGCAGGGCAGCGATCTCAGAAGAGACATCCATCGCTACATCCGAGAGCAGCGTATCATACAGGGTGTCGTAGGCCTGATTCAGCGTGTGAAGGATGCCCGCGATATCGCGGCGGATGGTCTCGGCGTTTTCGCCCTGCTGGCCCTGCACATCGTTGTAGGTGTGCATACAACGGTGACAGGTTCAACA
>OGXZ01002037.1_pt1 | contig 10757 bp, 9 predicted proteins | sample 1576431 | NCBI WGS metagenome assembly OGXZ01 (sample SAMEA3541590, study PRJEB24748) | human gut metagenome | biome: human gut; feature: human-associated habitat; material: faeces | place: China | collected 2012
GAAGGACGGATAATCGGGCAGGGTTGGCACGAAAAATATGGCGAAGCTCATGCAGAACGTAATGCGTTAGCGGCATGTACAGAAAATCCAAAAGGTGCGACCATGTATGTGACTTTAGAACCTTGCTGCCATTATGGAAAGCAGCCGCCCTGCATCAATGCAATCATGGAAGCAGGCATTGAACGGGTAGTAATCGGTTCTGGTGACCCCAATCCCCTTGTCAGCGGAAAAGGAATACAAATTCTAAAAAAACAAGGGATTTTGGTGACAGAACATATTTTACAGGAGGACTGCGAGAGGCTCAATGAAGTGTTTTTCCATTACATTCAAACCAAGCGTCCTTTTGTAGTGATGAAGTATGCCATGACAATGGACGGAAAAATTTCAACTAAAACAGGAGCGTCAAAATGGGTCACGGGCGAAACGGCACGACGCCATGTCGCACAGCAGCGTCACCGATATGCTGCAATTATGGCAGGAATCGGAACAATATTGACAGACGACCCACAGCTTACCTGCCGGATAGAGGGTGGAAAAAATCCGATTCGCATTATTTGTGACACCACGCTTCGCATACCTCTAAGTGCGAACGTTGTTTCCACAGCAAAGCAGATTCCTACAATAATTGCAACCTGTTGCAGGGACGCAGAAAGATGTGCCTTGTATGAGAAAAAAGGCTGCCATGTCCTGCTTGTCGAGGAAAGAAACGGTCATGTGGATTTAGAACAGCTTATGTATTTATTAGGGGAAAAACAGATTGACAGCATTTTGCTGGAGGGTGGAGGGACGTTAAATTGGGCAGCTCTTTCCAGCGGTATTGTACAGAAAGTGCAGGCTTATATCGCACCTAAATTATTTGGTGGACAGGCTGCAAAAACTCCGATAGAGGGAGAGGGCATTTGCTATCCTACTGCGTGTATCAGAAGTAACCTCGTATACGTTGTTAGCTCCTGTTTCAATTACGTCTGTCAGATTGCCTAATTCTTCACCCTCATCTGTAATTACACGAAGTCCTATTAAATCACATATAAAATATTCGCCTGGTTCACATTTTACAGCATTATCACGTGTTACGAGCAGATCACATTTTGTATAGATTTCAATATCATTAATGTTGTCAAATTCTTTAAATTTCACAATTACATACTGTTTAAAGAACTTTACTGACTGCACTGTAACATTGACATTGCCACGCTTGCCCGCTATTATACATTCCTTTAATTTCTTAAATCTGTCAGGGTCATCTGTTGTAGGGAATACCTTAACTTCCCCTCTTATTCCGTGTGTCGATGTTATAACACCAACTCTTAATAAATCTTGCATATACACCTCTTAAATCGTAATTATTCATTTCATAGTTCTGCTGTTATGACAGGTAAAATATAATATCTGATACTTCTTCGCAAGCTTTTCAATCAGCCTGTGTGCATTATTAATAGAAAATGTATCCATATTTACAAATGGATCGTCCAATATTATAAACGGTTTTTTATCTTTATACATTGAATCAATAAATGCAAAACGCATACATATTCCAGCCAAATCCTTACAGCCTGAACTTAAGAACCTAATCTCCCTGTACTGCCCAGCTTCATTCTTTAAAAGATTATTATGTATATCAAAACTATACATATTGCTGTCTGTATTATCAGACACAATATCAAAATACTCTTTAAACTTAGCATTTACAGGTGCCTGATACTTCTTTGCATATGAAATCCTTGCTTTTTCAAGATAATCTTTAGCTTTTAACAGATTATTATAGTTGGCAAGGAGTGTTTCATAGTCTGCTTCAAGTCCATTTAACTGACTCTCATACGAACTCAGCTCATCAAGCTCATTTTCCTTGGAATTAAGCCTGCTGTTATATTCGTTAATAGTATTACTGCACAATTCCATACCAGACCTTATATTATTAAGCTGTGCATTAAGTTCAGTAATATCATAATCAGGCATATCATCTAGTTCACGAAGCATACTTAACTGCTGTTCATAATTAACATTATTCTGCCTGAAACGCTTAAATGCATTGTCAGCATCCATATAAGACTTTCTGTACTGTTCAATAAAATTAATCCGTTGTCTTATACTGTTAAGCTTTGATATACATTCATTAATAGCATTATCAAAGCCCTGAATATCAGGTATTGCGGTATGTTCCATATAATCAGACATAAATGTATTAATACTTCCAATTATAGCTGTTACATTATACTCTTTCAACCTTTTATTATATTTAAGTTCTCTGTCCCTAAGCATTGAAAGTTCTTTCTTCTGCTGGCTTAACTGCATAAGTTCATAATATGTATCATCAATATTATGTTCTGGCACTATCGCTGATATCCATTCATCAATATCGTGCTGAAGCTTGTTATACTGTTTAGTAAGAGTATCCAGCTTTTCTTTTATAATATCATATTGTTCATTACGGATATTATAGGTACGCATATTATTCTTGTATCGGTCTTTGTTAACAAGACCATAAGCAATACCTCCCATTATACATACAATACCAAGTAAAAAAGTAATAACTGCCAGCGAAGGAATTATAATACCTGCAGCAATTAATATAATTCCAATAATAGCTGCCGCAATAGTAATAGCAGGCGAAGATTTCTCCGGCTTATCATATACAGCTTCATAATTAGCAGTAAGGTGTGCTCTTGTATCTTTAATATCCTGATATAGTGAAGACATTTTATTATATGCTTTCATATAATAATCAATCTCTTTGTCTGTAACATTAGAAAGTTTCTCTTCAAGGCTGTCAAGACGTTCTTTTTCTGACGAACTCAACTCAATGTGCTTTAACTGGATGGATATTTTATTAAGCTCATCTAAGTTGCTGAACTGTATACTTAACTTTTCAACAGACGGAAGTTTGCTATATTCTTCCTCATACTGCTTATAAGCTGTATAGCGTTCTGCAAGCTGCGAATTATATATATCATATTGTTCTTTAAAGGCTAAAAGATCTTTACGTCTGGAAGCTTTATCAAGAATATCTGAAACAGACGTCTGCTCTTTATCAAGCCTGTTATATTCCTTCTTCTGTTCAGTGATTAATGAAATTGTCTGTTGTAGTGCCTGTTCAAGCTCATTCTTTCCCATAAGCTTTGCCTTAAGCCGTTCAATATCCTCTTTCATCTTGTAAAGCTGCCCGGTCTTTCTTTTGGGACTAAGCGAATTAATCTTATCATTCATATGTCCGATTACTTCATCATAATTATTAACATCTACATCATCTACGGCGTCACAGCCAAGAAGTGCCGCTATATCGCCTGTACTGCCGCTTTCACAATTATTCTGAAAAATGTAAGCTGTTTTTTCAAAAGAATCACTGTCAATTTCAAATATCTCTTTACCAATATCAGAAGTATAATCAAATGAATCTAATTTCGTTATAGTATCTACAAGCTTAAAGGTATCGTCCTTATCTTTAGCTTCAAAGGTACGGTATATTGTATACTGCTTATTATCAATCTCAAATGCAAGACTTCCACCATATAAGCCGCCCTGCCAAGGCTTAAACCGCCTTTTTTCATTAACATAATCATCTCTTTTACTGGTGTTATCAAAACCAAAAAACATAACCTTGATAAATGCCGCAAGCGTACTTTTACCCCAGCCATTTTCTTCTATAATCTGATTAATGCCATCTTCAAATACATAGTCAAAATTATTAAATTGTCCAAAATTATCAATATGTAAACTGATTAATTTCATATAAATTCCTCTCCTGATAACGCATCAATGCCTATCTTTATTATTGAAGCTTTCGTAATATCATCAAGTGTATCGTCACTTTCTACCAGTCTTACAAACTCCCCTTTTAATGACTTGTCATACTGGTATGAGCTGTAATCTACTTTTATTGAAGTATGGTCATATAATTTAAAATAATAATAGTCATTCTTAAAATTCTCAGTAATATATGTAAGGTTCTTCTCTGCGTTAATATCAATCTGTCCTGTAAGCACAACTTTGATAAGGCTTGCAGACGCATAATCTTTCTTATAAAGAACCTCTCTTACTTTTTCTGCCATCTCTACTGAATTCATACATTCAGATATATCAACATCTTCTTCATACAAATTCCTGTAGGAAACACTGATAAATTCATTACCTACAAGCTTGTTATCCTTAATATCAAGAAGTACAAAACCGTGTTCACCACATTCATCAAAGCCTCGTCCTTCAAGGCATCCTGGATAACAATATACTCCCCTTGAATCAAGCTGTTCCATCTTGTATGAATGGATATGTCCCAGTGCGAGATAATCAATCGCCTTATTCTTAAGTTCCTTTAATGAAATTACCTCAGTCTTATCCTTTGACGATGACATAGCTTCCTGTCCATGCAAGGTAACAATATTATAATTATTACTGTCAAGTACAAGTGAGTTATATATAACATTGGAATTATCTGCTGTTAATTCTACACCATTAATAGTAATTACTGAATTATCCTCTGGTGCTTCAATCGTATATGAAGTCCAGCTATCATTAAACATCTTAATATTATCCGGTATTGTATCACAATCTATAAAAAGACTTTCTGCATCGTGATTACCTCTTAGATAATAAAATGTTATATCTGGATTGTTATTAATTGCGGACAGAAAAACATTTCTTGCATTAGCTGATATATTCTTCTTGTCATATAAATCCCCTGCAATAATAACAGCCTTCACAGAGTTATCTTTAGCATAAGCAATCATTCTCTCAAATGTAGCAAGAAGCTCAGCTTTTCTCTGCTTAGCCTGTTCCCTGCTTAGATTGCTTGTCATATTAGAATCAAGGTGCAAGTCTGCACAATGTATTATCTTCATAATGCTTCCCCACTTTTATCTTACTTAATTAATCTATATAATAATGCTGCAGCAATAATCTTATTATCCTGCAATTAATTATTTTATAATTATTGACATTATATAATCATCAATTACATATATAATACACTATGTCGAACATATTTTCTATTGGTAAATATATACAAAATAAGCCATTATGCTTATACATTAAGCATAATGGCTCATTAACAGTGCATTAATTGTCTATCTCTACAATAACCTTTTTGTCGGTATTCGATGCGGCTGCAGATACAACAGCTCTAATAGACTTTGCAATTCTTCCGGATTTACCGATTACCTTACCAATATCTGAGGAAGCAACCTTTAAATTTACGATAATTGCTTTATCTTTCTGTGTTTCTGTCACTACAACCTCATCCGGATTATCAACTAGTGCTTTAGCGATAACTTCCACTAACTGTTTCATAGCTAAATACCTCCACTAGTCTTATTTTTCGATACCTGCCATCTTGAAAAGCTTTCCAACTACTTCTGTAGGCTGAGCTCCGTTTGATAACCACTTCTTAGCAAGTTCAGCATCAATGTTAAGCTTGCATGGATCGTAATTAGGATCATAAGTACCGATTTCTTCAATAAATCTACCATTTCTTGGAGATCTTGAATCTGCTACGATAATTCTATAGAAAGGAGACTTCTTCTCACCTAATCTCTTTAATCTGATCTTTACTGCCATTATTGTTTCACCTCCTGTAATTAATTATATCTATGTTAAAAAGGCAACTTAAAACGTCCCTTTTTAGCACCTTTCATCATACCAGGCATCTGTTTCATCATCTTCTTCATCTGCTCAAATTGTTTAACAAGCCTGTTTACTTCGCTGATATTAACACCAGCTCCTCGTGCTATTCTGTTCTTTCTTGATGGATTAAGAATATCTGGATTCTTACGTTCCTTAGCAGTCATAGAATGTATGATTGCTTCTGTACGCTTAAGATTAGCTTCTGCCTCATCTTCATCTGGCATCTGGATATTCTTCATATTACCGCCAAGTCCCATACCTGGAAGCATACTCATAATAGAACCTATACCACCCATATTACGAATCTGTCCCATATATTCAAGGAAATCGTCAAAATCAAATTCAGCTTTTTTAATCTTAGCTTCCATCTCTTTGGCTTTATCTGCATCAATCTGTGCCTCAGCCTTCTCAATGAGTGTAAGAACATCACCCATTCCAAGAATTCTTGATGCCATACGATCAGGATAGAACTGTTCAAGGTCTGACAGTTTCTCTCCCATACCAACATAAAGAATAGGCTTACCTGTGACAGCCTTAATTGAAAGTGCTGCACCACCTCTTGTATCACCATCTAACTTAGTAAGGATAACTCCGTCAATTCCAACCTTTTCATTAAATGAAGATGCTACATTTACCGCATCCTGTCCAGTCATGGAATCAACAACAAGAATAGTCTGGTCAACATTAACCTCACTCTTTATATTAATAAGCTCATCCATCATATTCTCATCAATATGAAGTCGTCCGGCTGTATCAAGAATTACTATGTTGTAATTATTCTCCTTGGCGTGTGCTATCGAAGCCTTAGCAATATCTACAGGGTTATGTCCTGTTCCCATAGAAAATACTTCAACGCCCTGCTTATTACCATTGATAGTAAGCTGTTCTATAGCTGCTGGTCTGTATACATCACAAGCTACGAGCAAAGGCTTCTTGCCCTTGGCTTTGAACTTTCCTGCAAGCTTGGCTGTAGTAGTTGTCTTACCAGCACCCTGAAGACCCGCCATCATAATGACAGTAATTTCATTCCCCGGCTTAATAGCAATCTCTGTTGTCTCAGAGCCCATAAGGGAAATCATCTCTTCATTAACTATCTTAATAACCATCTGTCCCGGTGTAAGACTTGACATAACATCCTGACCAATCGCACGTTCTTCTACTGACTTAATAAAGTTCTTAACAACCTTAAAATTAACATCAGCTTCTAACAGTGCCATCTTAACCTCTTTAAGTGCTGCCTTTACGTCAGCTTCAGAAAGGCGTCCTTTGCCGCGAAGATTCTTAAATATGTTTTGAAGTTTATCTGAAAGACTGTCAAATGCCATTATGTATCCTCCTAAAATGTTTAATAATCTTCGATAATTTCGTTAGACAGGTCTTTGATCTCTAATATCAGCTTCATATCTGGTGAAGCAATATAAGAATCAACAAGCTCGTCTATCTTGGTTACTTTGGCTTTAGTATCCATAAATTTCTCAATAAGATGAAGCTTAGACTCATATCCTTCTAATGTATTGGATACCCTCTTGATAAGGTCGTGAACACCCTGTCTTGATATATTATATTCATCAGCAATCTCACTTAAAGATAAATCGTTAAATACGGCATCTTCATATACATTGCGCTGATGTTCATTAAGCAGTTCGCCATAAAAATCATATAATAATGTCTGTTCTACAATACGTTCCACAACACACCTTAACTTTCTGGTTCAAATGATTTATAAGCCTTGAGTATAATATCATAGCAAATAAAAAGTGTCAAGCTTTTTTACTTGACACTTTTTAATATTTTTTGATTTAATTTTTAAACCACAAAACACCTTGGTTATTCATGTTAAAACATATTTACTATTTATCTGGTTATTTACTATTTATCCGGATATTACATTCTGTTATTCATCTGTGGTGCACTGCCATTAGAGCTTCCATTATTCATATTAGGCATATTACCACCATTGTTAGATGAATTGCCGCCCATTGATGGCATATCACCAGAGCTGTTTCCATTCATATCAGGTGCTCCATTGCCTAACATATCTGGCATTGAGCCGTTGGAATTACCATTTCCCATTCCATTATCTGATGAACCATTATTAGGCATACCTGAGCCGCCATTACCATGCTTATTCATTCCACCAGCTCCGCCAAATCCGCTTGAAACATTACTTGTGACATCAGATGTAACTTCAATTGATAATGTAGTGCTTCCTGCTGTAATGTTATAAGTATTACCTGTTGTTATCTTATCTGAATATACAATTGCTGCGGCATAAGCCTTTGATGGTGTATATGATAATATTTCATTGCCATTCGAGTCGCTTAATGTATACTTGCTGCCTCCACTTACAGATGTAAATGCAGTAACTATACAGGCTCCATTACTTGCACCTTTTGGAATTTCAAGCATTCCGCTTGAGCCAAATGCCATAACTGTTCCACCATTAATTGTACAACTGTCATCATAGTCAATCGCTGTATCGCCGTCCGAGGTTGGACCAAGTACAACGATATATCCATCATTTATTATAATGGAACCATTGGCATCAAGTCCGTCACCACTTGCATTTATCAAAAGATTACCGCCATTAATTGTTATACTTCCGTCAGATGAATTAATGCCATCATCACTTGAAACAACGCTTATATCTCCATCATTAATAACTATGTCATCAGCTTCAAGACCTTCATAGCACTGTGTTATATTTATTGTTCCACCATTGACAGTAAGCAAGTCATCTGCATGTACTCCGTCATCACCTGTAGCTGCATTTATAGTACCACCATATATATATATTACTGAATTGCAATGTACAGAGTCATCATCAGAGTCTATTGTTATGTCTCCGTCATTGATTATAAGCATATTGCCAGCTTTAATACCTTTTCTGCTCTCAGATGTATCATCTGTGGTAGTTGTTGTCTTATTGTTATTAAAGCCAAAACCACCGCGGCCCATATCCATATTATCTATATGTGTCTGTGTTGTATCAGCCGCACCATTATTAGTCTTTATATTAATAGCACCATCATTAATAACAAGTATATTTTCAGCCTGTATGCCATCATTAGAAGCCTTAATAGTTATATTACCGCCTTCAATGATAACATTTCCTTTAGTTGTGTCTGTATCATAAGTTGACTTAATCCCGTCTGAACCTGCATTAATATTAATATCACCCGCTACAACTCCGCATAGATCTTTACCGATTATACCGTCCTCAGTACTTGTTATGTTTAATGTACCAGATACGATAATGCAGTCATCTGTACTCTTAATACCGTTGCGGTATCCAGCATTGACATTTAATGTACCATTTCCATTGATTATTAAATCCTCTTTAGAATATATAGCGGCTGAATAATCTTCTTCTGTAGATAAACGACTGCTGTCTGTAATTGTATTAGTTGTGTTATCGGCAAGTGTAAGTATAACTTTCTTGGCATCTAACACCTTAATTGGTGCTGTTGTTGTATTGCTTATAGAAGCATTATTAAGAATTAATCTTACAGTTCCCTTATCTGTCGCATTAACGATTATATTTCCTTCTGTTACATTTCCTGATATAACATATGTTCCTGCTTTAGTGATTGTAACTGTTGAACCTGATATTTCAACCGATGAACTATCAGAACTAATCTGGCTTCCAAGTGTAATATGTGAAGCTGATGAATCATCCCATGATGATACCTTATCTTCATCATCTAATTCGATTGATAAATCTGAATCCGCACTTGAGGCAAGTTCCTCGAGTGATACAATGCTCTGGCTCTCTGTTGTTGTATTGTTATTATGAGTATTAGAACAGCCTGTAAATACAGCCCCCATTAACATAGCTGCTATTGTTGCATATAATAATTTATTCTTTACCATATGAGTCATCTCCTTTGTTGTTTATGCGATTATCATAATGGCAAATAGTGGTTTAAATATGTAAATTGTGTGTAAAAAATGTGAAACCAGCCACAAAACTGATTTCACATCTATACTTGTATATTATATACATTTTATGTAAGCCTGTTAAAATAAAACTTTTATGTATCAGCGTAACATATCAGTGTCACTTTGATAAATTAGATATTAACCTTAACAAGACGTGGTCTTAAACCGTTCTTTTCAAGCTCAGATACAATCTGGTCTTTGTGTTCATGTCCGAAAGCTTCAATAGTTATTCTCAATTCAACTGTAGCCTTTCTGTTAATGCTTACAAACTGGTTATGATCAAGCTTGATTACATTACCATTAGCGTTGGCAATTATCTGTGCAACTCTTACAAGTTCACCCGGCTTATCTGGAAGAAGTACAGATACAGTAAATATTCTGCTTCTCTGAACAAGACCCTGCTGAACAACAGATGACATTGTTATTACATCCATATTACCACCTGAAAGAATTGAAACAACCTTCTTATCTTTAACCTTAAGCTGTTTAAGTGCTGCAACTGTAAGAAGACCTGAGTTCTCTACTATCATTTTATGATTTTCAACCATATCAAGGAAAGATACAATTAAGTCTTCATCAGGAACTGTTATTATATCATCAAGATTCTTCTGAAGATATGGGAATACCTTTGTACCCGGGGTCTTAACTGCTGTACCATCAGCTATTGTGCTGACAGTTGGAAGTGTTGTAACCTTTCCATTCTTTAAAGAAGCCTGCAGACAATTAGCACCGGCTGGTTCAACACCGATTACTTTAATATTAGGATTAAGAAGCTTGGCAAGTGTAGATACACCTGTTGCAAGTCCGCCGCCGCCAACTGGAACGAGGATATAATCAACTGTTGGGAGTTCTTTAATAATCTCCATAGCAATTGAGCCCTGTCCTGTAGCAACATCAAGGTCATCAAATGGATGAACAAATGTAAGTCCCTTTTCTTCTGCTAACTTAAGAGCATATTCACAGGCTTCATCATATACATCTCCGTAAAGTACAACTTCAGCACCATAACCCTTAGTTCTGTTAACCTTTATAAGTGGTGTTGTTGTTGGCATAACAACAGTAGCCTTTACGCCATACTTCTTTGCCGCAAATGCAACACCCTGTGCGTGGTTACCAGCAGATGCTGTTATAAGACCTTTCTTTCTTGTGATTGCCCTCAACTATAACCGTTGGGATGTGTGCCGCGACGCTGTGAAGAAGGG
>OGXZ01002040.1_pt1 | contig 10752 bp, 7 predicted proteins | sample 1576431 | NCBI WGS metagenome assembly OGXZ01 (sample SAMEA3541590, study PRJEB24748) | human gut metagenome | biome: human gut; feature: human-associated habitat; material: faeces | place: China | collected 2012
GAAGAAAAAAAAGAGGAAAAAACAGAAGACAAAGCCCAGGAAACAGGGAAAACAGAATAGAAAGGAAGCGGCTTTGCATATACTAATAGGGAAAAGGCAAAGGAGAGCAGAGCATGAGCCGTGTATGTGGATTGTTTCTGTTTGCATTCGGAATGGGACTGTTTATTGCTTTGATTTTTCCCAAGACGCTCTTCATGGTGGTTGTGGCAGCTTTGTGCCTGCTGATAGGGTACAATCTGTTCTGCAGCTGCCATTTTTAAAACAAACAAAAAACAGACCTTGTCTTTTCGACAAGGTCTGTCAATGTGTCAATCAGTATTAAGCTCTTTCCACTTTACCACTTCTTAAACAGGAAGTACAAACATACATTTTCTTAGAAGCTCCGTTCACTTTCACTCTTACAGACTTAATGTTGGATTTCCACATTTTGTTTGATCTTCTATGTGAATGACTCACTGCATTACCAAAATGAGCAGCTTTCTCGCAGATTGCACACTTAGCCATCGTAGCACCTCCTTAACCGATCATTGGACTTCCTATTAAAATCCATAACAAAGGTATAATAGCAGAAAATAGGAAAATATGCAAGTGAAAAACCAAAAAAAATAAAAAAAGTTTTCGACAGATGTCTATTTTCTATTTCCTTTTTAACGTGGGTGGTGTATAATATACGCGTAAGCCATGAGTCATGCGGATAAAAAAGGCTGAAAAACGGTGTTGTGCTTGCACATAAGCCGTATTTCAGACATTTTTATCCATAGGGCGAAGCCCGTGAGCGAGATGGAGCGAAGCGGAATCGAGCTGCATGACGGGGTAGAGAGACGCATATATTTCATTCCATGCGCCGACACAGGAGCCGCCCCGGCTCCGCATGTCCAGCCCGTGAAGTACTCATCCCACGCGCCGACACAGGAGCCGTCCCGGCTCCGCATGTCCAGCCCGTAAAAAATCATGGCATAAAATTCGAATCAAACAAAAACAAGTAAAGAAACGGAGGCTGTCAATATGAAAGGACGCATCGACAATAAAATGGGTTCGATCCAGATCGATCCGGAAGTAATTGCAATGTACGCCGGAACGACAGCAGTAGAATGCTTCGGTATCGTTGGCATGGCGGCTGTCAGTATGAAAGATGGTCTGGTAAGACTGCTTAAAAAAGAAAGCCTGACACACGGCATCAACGTAGCCATCAAGGACAATGCACTCAGCATCGATTTCCACGTAATCGTGGCATACGGGGTCAGCATCTCTACCGTTGCGGACAACCTGATCGAGAGTGTAAAATATAAAGTAGAAGAGTTTACTGGCATGAAGGTTGAGAAAATCAGCATTTATGTTGAAGGCGTAAGAGTGATAGATTAAGGAGGAACAAACCCTGTGGGCATGAATTATATAGATGCCGGGATGTTAAAGAATGCATTTCTGGCTGGAGCAAAGGGCCTGGAGGCCAACAAGGAATGGATCAATGAGCTGAACGTATTTCCTGTTCCAGATGGAGATACCGGTACGAACATGACGATGACGATTCTGTCAGCCGCCAGAGAAGTGGCAGCCGTTGAAAATCCGACGATGGAGGCGCTGGCGAGAGCGATTTCCTCCGGTTCCCTGCGTGGCGCACGAGGCAATTCCGGCGTTATCCTTTCACAGCTCTTCCGCGGATTTACGAAAGAGATTAAGACGGTAGATGTCATTACGACGAGTGTTCTCTCAGACGCATTTAACCGTGCGACGGAGACAGCTTATAAGGCAGTTATGAAGCCGAAGGAAGGTACGATTCTGACGGTTGCCAAGGGAATGGCGGATAAAGCGGCAGAACTGGCACCGCAGACCGAGGACGTACTTGAATTTTCAGAGAAAGTATTGGAGTACGGCGAATATGTTTTAAGCCAGACACCGGAGATGCTTCCGGTTCTGAAAGAGGCAGGTGTAGTGGATTCTGGCGGACAGGGTCTGATTCAGGTTATCAAGGGCTGTATTGAGGGCTTAAAAGGAAAAGTCGTGGATATCGACGCGGCAGTTACTCCGTCTGTATCGGGAAATGGAGCGGCAAAAATAGCAACAGGCGCCGGAAGCACGCAGGCAGCGGATATCCGTTTTGGTTATTGTACGGAATTTATTATCAATGCAGAAAAACCGGCGGATGAAACGACAGAGCAGGAACTGAAAGATTATCTGAGCACGATCGGCGACTCCCTGGTAGTTGTGGCAGATGATGATATTGTCAAGATTCACGTTCATACAAACGATCCAGGTCTGGCGATTCAGAAAGCACTGACCTACGGTTCCCTGTCCCGCATCAAGATTGACAATATGCGCGAGGAACATCAGGAGAAACTGATCAAAGATTCTGAACGTCTGGCGGCACAGCAGAAGGCAGAAGAAGAAGCCAAAGAGAAGAAAGAAGAACCACGCAAGAAATATGGATTTATCGCCGTATCGGTCGGAGAAGGTCTTTCTGAGATTTTCAAGGGCATCGGCGCTGACTATATCATCGAGGGCGGACAAACGATGAATCCGAGTACGGAGGATATGCTGGAAGCAATCGAAAAAGTCCATGCCGAGACAGTTTACATTCTGCCGAACAATAAAAATATTATTCTGGCGGCAGAGCAGGCAAAGAGCCTGTCAGAAGATACCAAGGTATATGTAGTTCCGTCCAAGACGGTTCCGCAGGGTATCACGGCGCTGATTAATTTTGCTCCGGATCTGACGGCGGAAGAAAATATGGAACAGATGACCGAGGAGATGAGCCACGTTAAGACCGGTCAGATTACCTACGCAGTCCGCAATACATCGATCGATGGTATGGAGATCGCAGAGGGCGATATCATGGGGATCGGCGACAGCGGCATGCTGGCAGTTGGCAAGAATATCGAGGAGACCGCGATGGAGTCACTTCGTAAGATGGTAGATGATGAGTCTGAGCTTGTGACGATCTATTATGGTGAGGATGTCACGGAAGAGGACGCAGAGGCATTCTGTGAGAAAGCCCGCAAAGAATTTACATCCTGCGAATTTGAATGCCAGAATGGCGGGCAGCCGATTTACTATTATATGATTTCGGTAGAGTAGATTTAGGTCGTTTAAAGTGATTGAAATGCGTTAAATGAAGCTGCATTATTGGCTGAGAAAATGCAGATAACGAGAAAATGAATTTTCTATGTGATGGCGCAGATAAAACATTTGACGTATAAAACAAAATAATTCATAAGTATGAAATGAGGCAGGTCAGGGGAGAGATCCCTGCGTCCTGTCTCTCTTTCATTCCAATGTATTCCCGGATTTTTTGTCCGGTAACTGTCCGCGTGGCTGATTTTCCGGAGAATATTCTGAAAAGCAGGAGGAGATAAATGGAACAGCAGAATATAACCGCTATCAAGGGCATCGGTGAAAAGACGGCAAAGCTATTTCAAAAAATAGGCGTGGAAACGGTGGAAGAACTGCTTCATTATTATCCGCGTGCTTATGATGAGTTTAAGGAACCGCAGCCGATCGCGGAACTGAAGGAAGATACGATCGCGGCAGTCGGCGGAATCCTGGCAAAAACGGCGGATGTGGTGCGGTATGGAGCGCGCCTGCAGGTTACGACGGCTGGATTGCGGGATAGCGGAGGCACACTGGCGCTGGCATGGTACAATATGCCCTATCTGCGCGGGACGCTCAAGGCGGGGGAACGCTTTATTTTCCGTGGCCGTGTGGTAAAAAAACGGGGAAGACTTACGATGGAGCAGCCGGAGATCTACCGCCCGGAACAGTATGCGAAAGTCGTGTCGTCTATGCAGCCGGTTTACGGACAGACGAAGGGACTTGGCAATAAGACGATCGCAAAGGCAGTCACGGAAGCCCTCACGATGCGCCAGATGGAACGGGAATATCTACCGGCTGGTCTGCGGGAAAAGTACGGATTGGCGGAAATCAACTATGCGCTGGAGCACATCCATTTTCCGGCAAACCGGGAAGAACTGATGTTTTCCCGAAAACGTCTTGTGTTTGATGAATTTTTCATGTTCCTGATGTCAGTGCGCCTGCTCAAAGACAAAAAAGAAGATAAAAAGAGCGTATATCCATTTACGTTTTCTGGGGAAATGGCGTCGGTGGAAGAGCGCCTCCCATATGCTCTGACCGGGGCACAGAAAAAGGTAATCCGGGAGGTGTACGCCGATTTGTCCGGCGGGCATATCATGACCCGATTGATTCAGGGCGACGTTGGTTCGGGTAAGACGATTGTGGCGATTCTGGCGTTGCTACAGGCGGCGGCAAATGGATATCAGGGGGCGCTGATGGCGCCGACAGAGGTACTGGCGCGCCAGCATTACGAGTCGATGACCGAATTGTTTGCGTCGCTGGGAATCACATATCGTCTGGTGCTTCTGACCGGTTCGATGACAGCAAAGGAAAAACGGCTTGCCAGAGAGTCGATTGAAAATCATGAGGCAGATATCGTGATTGGAACCCACGCGCTGATTCAGGAAAAAGTGGTGTACGACAATCTGGCATTGGTAATCACGGATGAACAGCACCGTTTTGGAGTGGCGCAGCGGGAAATGCTGAGCAAAAAAGGCGGCGAGCCGCATGTGCTTGTCATGAGTGCGACGCCGATCCCGCGGACGCTGGCGATTATTTTATATGGGGATCTTGATATTTCCATCATCGATGAACTTCCGGCAAACCGGCAGCCGATCAAGAACTGTGTCGTGAACCGTGAATTTCGCCCGAATGCCTACCGTTTCATCGAAAATGAAGTCCGTGCCGGCCGTCAGGCATACGTCATCTGCCCGATGGTCGAGCCGAGCGAGATGCTGGAGGCAGAGAACGTCATCGATTATACCGAAGAGCTGCGCCGCGCCCTGTCCCCGTCGATCCGGGTGGAATATCTGCACGGAAAGATGAAGGGAAAAGAAAAAAATGCGATCATGGAAGCATTTGCGGCAAATGAGATTCATGTACTGGTATCCACCACGGTCATCGAGGTCGGAATCAATGTCCCGAATGCCACCGTTATGATGATCGAAAATGCCGAGCGTTTCGGTCTGGCGCAGCTCCATCAGCTTCGCGGGCGCGTCGGTCGAGGAAAAGACCAGTCCTACTGCATCATGGTCAACGCCTCCGGCGAGGAAGACGCCGGAAAGCGGCTGGATATTCTCAATAAGTCAAATGACGGCTTCTACATCGCCTCCGAAGACTTAAAACTGCGCGGTCCCGGAGACCTCTTCGGCGTCCGCCAGAGCGGCGATCTCGAATTCCATTTAGCGGATATATTTGCAGATGCAGATATATTGAAGGCAGTTTCGGATGAAGTGAAGAAATTAATGGATAAAGATCCGCTGTTGGAGGCGGAGGAGAATCAGGAACTGAAACGGAAGATGAATGGGTATTTGGAGAGAGGTTGGGAGAAGGTGAATTTGTGATGGGGATGGATTGAATTGCAAATCGCGGTTTGAGTAGATTAATTAGAAAAAGCTCCTGCATACACAGAATGAAGATTCATCTGTGTATGCAGGAGTTTTTTGAAATTTCCAGCCGTTTATCAGCCGTCAATTCTCATTACATTTTCCCTTCGTTATATCGCTTAATCAGCTTCTGGATCTTCGCAGTCGGAGTCAGTGCGTTCTCCAGAGATACGTTATGGTTCAGGGAGTTGATGATTGCAGCGATAAACTTGCTCATATCAGCTTCTACATACCAGTCACGCTGCAGAAGTTCCGGCGTGTGGTAGTTTAAGTTGGTGGTTACAACGCAGTCGAGGTAACCTTTTGCGAAAAATTCGTCGAATTTCTCAAGTCCGTTGGTGAACAGACCGAAGGTAGCGCATACAACGACGCGTTTTGCCTTGCGCTCTTTGAGGGCGCGGCAGGTGTCCAGCATGCTCTCGCCGGAGGAGATCATGTCATCGATGATGAGAACGGTCTTTCCTTCAACGGAAGAACCTAAGAACTCATGGGCAACGATCGGGTTACGTCCATTGACAACACGGGAGTAATCGCGGCGTTTGTAGAACATACCCATGTCAACACCCAGGTTGTTTGCCAGATATACGGCGCGGGACATAGCGCCCTCGTCCGGGCTGATAACCATCAGGTTGTCCTTGTCGATCTTTAAGGTTTTGTCATGGTTCAGTAATGCCTTGATAAACTGGTAGGTCGGCATGAAATTATCAAAACCGCTTAACGGAATGGAGTTCTGTACACGCGGGTCATGTGCATCGAAAGTAATGATGTTGCTTACGCCCATCTGAATCAGTTCTTCGAGCATCATCGCGCAGTCAAGGGATTCACGACCGCTGCGCTTGTGCTGGCGTCCTTCATATAAGAACGGCATGATAACATTGACACGATGTGCGGTAGCAATGGATGCGCCGATGATACGTTTTAAATCCTGGTAATGGTCGTCCGGGGACATATGATTGGTAAATCCGCTCATTTTGTAGGTCAGGCTGTAGTTGGTTACATCGACCATGGCGTAAATATCGGTACCACGGACAGACTCATTGACGATGCCTTTTGCTTCACCGCTTCCGAAACGCGGGCACGCGCAGTCAAGCATGTAGGAATCAGCATCATAGCCGCGGTACTGTAAATTTTCCTGACGCTTTTTCAGGACTTCAATATCGTTGCGGCGGAAATTGATAATGTGGGAGTTGACTTTCTCAGCCAGATCCCGGCAGCTCTCCAGTGCGGCAATTTTAAGCGGCGCAACCGGAAGCGTGTCATTAAACACGTAGTCATTCGACATGATTATACCTCCAAACAGTGTAGGTCCTTCGGTGCATGCGGGCAGAGCGTACAAGTTTGTCTGCCATTTGCAGGACATAATACAACTATTTTATACCATTTTACGATAAGAAACGTCAATAGCAAATGAGAAAATTACAAAAAAAATCAAATATTTGGCTTGCTTCCCCAAAAATCCACATCTGCGAATCGGAAGCACAACTTTACAAAAAAGCTGATTACTGTTAATATAATACTGGATTCTTAGGGTTTAAAAATATTTGAAATGAGGATTTTATAAATGAAAAAAGGTCATCTGATAAAATCGGTCGATCCGGGCTCGATTGCGGAGGAAATGGAGCTGGAGCCGGGGGACGTCCTTTTGACGATCGATGGAGATGAGATAGAGGATATTTTTGATTATGAATATAAGATAAACAGCGAGGAGATCACGCTGCTGGTCCGCAAGAAAAACGGTGAGGAGTGGGAACTGGATATCGTAAATGAGTATCAGGATCTGGGGATTACCTTTGAAAATGGTCTGATGAGCGATTATCGTTCCTGCAGGAATAAGTGCATCTTCTGTTTCATCGACCAGATGCCGCCGGGCATGCGTGAGACACTGTATTTTAAGGACGATGATTCCAGACTTTCGTTCCTGCAGGGCAACTATATCACGCTGACGAATATGAAGGATAAGGATATTGAGCGGATTATCCGGTTTAAGCTGGCGCCGATCAATATTTCAGTGCAGACGACAAATCCGGAGCTGCGCTGCAAGATGCTTCATAACCGCTTTGCCGGTGAGGCGCTTCAGAAAATCGACCGCCTGTATGAGGCGGATATCCCGATGAACGGTCAGATCGTTTTATGCCGGGGCGTCAATGACGGGGCGGAGTTAGACCGTTCGATCCGTGATCTGACGAAATACATTCCGGCGATGCAGAGTGTTTCGGTCGTGCCGGTCGGTCTCTCGAAGTACCGCGATGGTCTGTATCCGCTTGAGCCGTTTACACCGGAGCAGTTGGGCGATACCATTGATTTGATAGAGAAATGGCAGAAGAAGATCTATGCGGAACACGGTATTCACTTCATTCACGCCAGCGATGAGTTTTACATGGGCGCCGGGCGCCCGCTTCCGGAAGCGGATCGCTATGATGGCTATATCCAGCTGGAAAATGGGGTCGGCATGATTCGCCTGATGGAGGAGGAGATAGCCGAGGCGCTGGAGCAGCTGCATCCGGGAGAGGCTGGCGAGGTGTGCCCGGAGGAGATTTCGATTGCAACGGGACGGCTGGCTGCTCCGTATATTGAGCAGTATGTAGAGCGCGTGTGCCGCCAGTTCCCGGGGAAAAAGGTACATGTATATGCGATCCGCAATGACTTCTTTGGTGAGCGGATCACGGTGGCGGGGCTGATCACGGCAAAGGATCTGATTGCACAGTTAAAGGAACAGCCGCTTGGCAGCCGCCTGCTGCTTCCAAGCGCCATGTTCCGAAGCGGCGAGGAGACATTTCTGGATGATCTGACCCGCACGGATGTACAAAATGCTTTACAAGTTCCGGTGGATATTGTAAAATCAAGCGGACGTGATTTTGTGGAAGCAATTCTGGCTCCTGTGAAGGAGGAAAGCTCCAGGCATGGCGAGTATGAGCCGGATCCGGAGGAATTTGCCGCTCAGATGGATGATAACTGGCAGGAAGAAGATCTGGATGGCGTACAGGTGTACGCATATGAGCCGGAAGACCTGGATTAGGATGCCCCGGACGAAGTCGTTTGTTTTGAAGAGGAAGACTTAGATCTGGAGGATGAGAAAGAAACGTGATGGCTGGAAATACAGTGGAAAACGTGCTTTCGGACACACAGAAAGAAAGCGTCTGGATGTGAAATGCATCACAATGAATGAAATAAGTAACTGGACAATAAAAATAGCAGCTGTGGATTTACAAACCAGCTGCGGAGCATGAAAATAAATGGAGGCATAAATATGAAAAAGAAACCGGTGGTGGCGGTCGTTGGACGTCCAAACGTGGGAAAATCCACCCTTTTCAACGTCCTTGCGGGCGATATGATTTCGATTGTAAAAGATACTCCAGGTGTAACGCGTGACCGTATTTACGCGGACTGTACCTGGTTAGACCATTCTTTTACCCTGATCGATACTGGCGGTATCGAGCCGGATACGAAGGATATTATCCTGTCCCAGATGCGCGAGCAGGCGGAGATCGCGATCACGACGGCGGATGTGATTCTGTTTATCGTAGATGTGCGTCAGGGCATGACTGATTCAGATTCCAAGGTGGCGGATATGCTGCGTAAATCGAGAAAACCGGTTGTTCTGGCGGTCAATAAAGTAGATAATCCGGCGAAATTTGGCAATGACGTCTATGAGTTCTACAACCTCGGTATCGGTGATCCGGTAGCGATCTCGGCAGCCTCTCGTCTGGGACTGGGCGATCTGCTGGATGCAGTCGTGGCACATTTCCCGGAGGGAAGCGGCGACGAGGAAGAGGATGACCGTCCGAGAGTGGCGATTGTCGGAAAACCAAACGTAGGTAAATCTTCTATTATAAATAAGCTTCTGGGCGAGAACCGCGTCATCGTATCGGATATCGCCGGTACGACCCGCGATGCAGTCGATACAGAGATTGTCCGCAACGGTACCGAGTATGTCTTTATCGATACGGCAGGTCTGCGCCGCAAGAGCAAGATCAAGGAGGAGCTGGAGCGCTACAGCATCATCCGTACCGTAACGGCGGTTGAGAGAGCTGATGTGGTTCTGATGGTCATCGACGCGAAAGAGGGAGTAACCGAGCAGGATGCAAAGATTGCCGGTATCGCACATGAGCGTGGAAAAGGTATTATCATCGTGGTAAATAAATGGGATGCGATCGATAAGACCGATAAGACTATTTATGAGTACACCAATAAGATTAAGACCGTTCTGTCCTTTATTCCGTATGCGGAGTTCGTGTTCGTATCCGCACTGACCGGACAGCGTATGAATAAGCTGTTTGAGATGATCGACATGGTGCGCGAAAATCAGACACTGCGTATTGCAACCGGCGTTCTCAATGAGATCCTGGCAGAGGCAGTGGCACTGCAGCAGCCGCCGTCTGACAAGGGCAAGCGTTTAAAGCTCTACTATATGACACAGGTAGCGGTCAAACCGCCGACATTCGTTGTGTTTGTCAATGATAAGGAACTGATGCATTTCTCATATACACGGTATCTCGAGAACAAGATCCGTGACGCATTCGGATTCAAGGGAACTTCCTTAAAATTCCTGATCCGCGAGAGAAAGGGGAAGGATCAATAATGGAACGTCTCATCTGTATTGTGATTGGCTATATCTTTGGTCTGATCCAGTCCGGCTATCTGTATGGAAAGGCGAATCATATGGATATCCGCCAGTACGGCAGCGGAAATGCCGGTTCTACGAACGTCCTGCGTGTGATGGGAAAGAAAGCGGGCGCGATCGTATTTTTAGGGGATTTTTTCAAGGCGGTGCTTGCGATGGCAGTCTGCCGCCTGTTGTTCAAGGGAAATGAGGAGGTGGATCTCCTTGCACTGTATGCGGGACTGGGAGTTACACTCGGTCACAATTTTCCGTTTTACCTGAAATTCAAGGGCGGCAAGGGAATTGCCTGCATGGCGGGCATTATGACTGCGATGGATCTGCGGATTACGCTGACCTGTTTCGTGATTTTCTCCGTGACGGTGTTCCTGACCCGCTATGTATCGCTTGGTTCGATTCTTGTGTCGATCACCTTTTTTGCAGAGCTTGTGATCTTTGAGAGCATGGGTTCCTACCGGGTAAGCACGCCGAACCGCATCCAGTTCTATGCACTGGGCGCGATCCTGATGTGCATGGCGATCTGGCGCCATCGGAGCAATATTGGGCGTCTGTTGTCCGGCACAGAAAACAAACTGGGCGCGAAGAAATCATGAGAGAAGTTTAACAACACTTTACATAGTTGCCATAAGGTAATTGTTCACAGGTAGGCACTTTTGGAACCGAAAGTGCCGTAAGAAAACGTGG
>OGXZ01002041.1_pt1 | contig 10750 bp, 6 predicted proteins | sample 1576431 | NCBI WGS metagenome assembly OGXZ01 (sample SAMEA3541590, study PRJEB24748) | human gut metagenome | biome: human gut; feature: human-associated habitat; material: faeces | place: China | collected 2012
GAAGTATTCGAGGATTATTTCGACGAATTTACCAAGAAACATTGGGATAAAATCAAGTCTGGACTGGAACTCAACGAAACCCAGTTGGAGACACTCAAGGACGAGATACGCAAGTTGAATCCTAAGCCGGGCGCATCGCTTGGCGAGACTGACGGACGAAACATGCAGCAGATCAACCCCGACTTCATCGTAGATACTGCCGATGACGGAACCATTACATTCACGCTCAACCGAGGCAATATGCCAGAGCTGACCGTATCTCCTTCCTTCACCGACATGATAGAAACCTACAAAAAGCACAAGGATCAGATGAGCCGGAAAGACAAGGAAGCCCTGCTCTATGCCAAGGAGAAAGTAGATAAGGCCCAAGGATTTATCGAAGCCATCAAGCAGCGCCGACATACGCTCATCATCACCATGAAGGCTATTATCGACATCCAGAGGCAGTTCTTCCTGGATGGTGACGAGGCAGACCTTAAGCCGATGATTCTCAAGGATGTTGCAGAAAGAACGAAACTTGACATCAGTACCATTTCACGAGTAAGAATCGAGAAATATGTACAGACCAAATGGGGCATATTCCCACTCAAGTTCTTCTTTACAGACAGCTATACCACCGAAGACGGCGAGGAACTGTCAACACGCAAGATCAAGATTGCCCTCCAGCATCTCATCGAAAACGAGGATAAGAAGAAACCTCTCAGCGATGATGCTATTTCCAAGGTCATGAAGGAAAAGGGATTCCCTATTGCACGACGCACCGTGGCTAAATACAGAGAGCAGTTGGGCATCCCGGTAGCACGATTGAGAAAATAAATTCAGGAAAATATACAAAAGGTTACATACAACATAGTTTGTTATGAAAGAGAAAAATATCATATTGGCGGCACGCATCATGAGCATGATCTTCACCCCTTTCTACCTGCCATTGGTAGGACTGGTGGCTCTGTTTCTGTTCAGCTATATGTCGCTGCTGCCATTGGCATATAAGTTGCCGATGCTGCTCACGGTGTATATCTCCACCATCCTCATGCCCTCCCTGCTGATACACCTATACCGCAGGTTTCAGGGATGGACCTCCAAGGAATTGGGCAGGAAAGAGCGCCGCATCGTACCCTACCTGATATCAATCCTGTGCTATTTTGGCTGTTTCTTTCTGATGGAATACCGCAACACGCCGAGAGTAATCAGCATTATCCTGGTAGCGGCATTGGTGATACAGATGGTATGCGCACTCATCAATGTATGGTGGAAGATCTCCACCCACACGGCAGCCATCGGAGGAGTGGCAGGAGGACTGGTAGTCTATTCGATTGCCTTTTCCTTCAATCCTATCTGGTGGCTGGCATTCGTCATCCTGCTGGCAGGTATGGTGGGTACTGCCCGCATGATTCTCCGTCAGCATACGTTGGCGCAGGTGGTAGCCGGATTTCTCGTTGGAGTAGTGTGCGCTCTCTTTATTATATAAGTAAGGTGAGCATTCATTAGATGATAGAACAAAAAATCATTAATATTAAATATAAAAGCAAATGAAACCATTAGTTAGCATTATCATGGGCAGTACCAGTGACCTGCCTGTTATGGAAAAAGCATGTAAGTGGTTGAATGACAACCAGATTCCTTTTGAGGTAAATGCCCTCTCTGCTCACCGCACTCCAGATGCAGTAGCAGCATTTGCCAAAGGAGCTAAAGACCGTGGTGTGAAGGTTATCATCGCCGCTGCAGGTATGGCTGCTGCCCTTCCTGGCGTAATAGCAGCAGAAACACCGCTGCCAGTTATCGGTGTGCCTATCAAGGGTATGCTCGATGGTCTGGATGCCATGCTCAGTATCATTCAGATGCCTCCTGGCATTCCTATCGCCACAGTAGGTGTCAACGCAGCTCAGAACGCAGCTATCCTGGCTGCAGAGATGATTGCATTGGGAGACGAGGAAGTGGCAGAGAAGGTGCAGGCATGGAAGGCTGGTCTGGATGCAAAGATCGAGAAGGCCAACAAGGAGCTGCATGAAATCAAATACGATTATAAATGTAACTAATATATCCTGATATGCCCCTTCCCTGGGGCATATCTCATCTTATACATTATGGTAGATTTATTCAATTATACCCGACGCACTTCTTCTGTTGCCCATGTCGGAGGACTTGACTTAGGCGGTAACAATCCTATCCGCATCCAGTCGATGACCACTACCAATACCAATGATACCGAGGCTTGTGTACGTCAGGCAGAGGAAATCATCAAGGCTGGTGGCGAACTGGTGCGCTTTACCACCCAGGGCTCCCGCGAGGCTGAAAACATGAAGAATATCAATGCGGGAATCCGTGCCGATGGTTTCACCACTCCGCTCGTGGCTGACATCCACTTCAATCCGAATGTGGCTGATGTAGCTGCACTCTATTGCGAAAAGGTGCGTATCAACCCAGGCAACTACGTGGATCCTGCCCGCAAGTTTATCAAGCAGGAATATACCGACGAGGAATATGCCCACGAACTCCAGAAGATTGAGGAACGATTCGTTCCTTTCCTCAATATCTGCAAGGAGAACCATACTGCTATCCGCATCGGCGTAAACCATGGTTCGCTCTCCGACCGCATCCGCAACCGCTATGGCGATACTCCGGAAGGCATCGTAGAGAGTTGCATGGAGTTTCTTCGCATCTGCAAGAAAGAGAATTTCCACGATGTGGTCATCAGTATCAAGTCATCCAATACCGTGGTGATGGTGCGCTCTATGCGTCTCTTAGTGGATGAGATGGAGAAGGAAGGAATGAACTACCCTCTTCACCTGGGCGTTACCGAAGCCGGCGAAGGTGAAGATGGAAGAATCAAGAGTGCCGTGGGCATCGGTGCGCTTCTGGCTGATGGCATCGGTGATACCGTGAGAGTAAGTCTGAGCGAGGAACCTGCGGCTGAGATTCCTGTAGCCCGCCATCTGGTGGATTATATCGGAAAGAAACAGGGGCAGCTGATGATTCCTGCTACGGCTTGTCCTTCTTTCGACTGGTTGCACCCTACTCGCCGGGAAACCGTGGCTGTGGGCAATATCGGTGGCACTCAGGTGCCTGTAGTCATCAGCAACCGTATCAATGGCGAGAGTACGATTTGTGAGAATAAGGATGCCCAATCCGACTATATCTATATAGGTGGAAAGATGCCTAAGCAGTTTGTGCCGGGACAGAGCTATATCGTAGATTACAATGTCTATGAGACCCTCAACTGCAAGCCAGAGACTACGGGTGCCAAACTCTATCCTATCTTCCCTGCTATGGCTATGCCGTTCATCGCCAGCATCAAGGCAGACATCAAGTTCCTCACGCTCCAGTTTGGTACTCCTGCCGAAGAATACATCGCTTGCTTGAAGAATCATCCGGAAGTGGTAGTCATCTGCGTCAGCAATCACCAGAACCGTTTGGGCGACCAGCGCGCATTGGTTCATGAGATGATGAATGCCGGCTTGAAGAACCCTGTTGTCTTTGCGCAGATGTACCAGCACAGCAAGGAAGAGAAGAGCGACTTCCAGTTGGAGGCTGCTGCCGACATGGGTGCGCTGATGATAGATGGTCTGACCGATGGTATCTGGTTGATGAACAATGGCGACATCCCTGCCCAGACCATTGATGAGACTGCTTTTGGAATACTTCAGGCAGCTCGTCTGCGTACCAGCAAGACCGAGTATATCAGTTGTCCTGGTTGCGGAAGAACCCTCTACAATCTCCGCGAAACCATTGCCAAGATCAAGGAGGCCACCAAGCACCTGAAGGGTCTGAAGATTGGCATCATGGGCTGCATCGTGAATGGTCCTGGCGAAATGGCAGATGCCGACTATGGCTATGTGGGCGCCGGTCCAAACAAGGTAAGCCTCTACCGCAAGCACGTCTACATCTCGCACCCCACCGAGTACGGAACGCTCTACACCTTGGAGGAACTTGAAGCCATCTCGTTGGTGAGCCACCGCTATGGTTTACCGCTATTTGTGGACGGTGCACGTTTGGGTTACGGGTTGGCTGCAGAAACCACCGATGTGACGTTGCCCGATCTCTCCCGCTTAGCCGACGTGTTTTATATCGGTGGGACGAAGGTGGGCGCGCTTTTCGGTGAAGCTGTGGTCGCGCGCGACAGCACGGTGCTACCCCACTTTCGCACGACGATGAAGCAGGCAGGTGCCATGCTCGCCAAAGGTCGACTCTTGGGCTTGCAATTCAAGGCGCTTTTCACCGATGCACTTTATTGGCGTTTGGGTGAGAGGGCTTGCCAGCAAGCGCAGAAGATTGCCAAAGCCGCACGCGAGAAGGGCTACGACTTTACCGTGCCGTTTGAGACGAATCTGTTGTTTCTCACGGTCCCAGAGTCGGTATACACCCGCTTGTCCACCCAGGCGAAGGTAGGCTTTTGGTCTCGTGTGGATGAAGAGCACGTCGTCATTCGCATGGTGACAAGTTGGGCCACCACGGATGAGGCGGTTGAGTCCTTTATTGCGCTTCTGTGAGATTGCTCTGCAGGGGTTTTCAGGTCAAAACAATGGCGCTCTGTTGAGTTTAGGCCTTCAAAGCCTTTTTCACAGAGCGCCAGCGTGGCGTTGTTGAAAACACCCAGTCGTGAGAAGGGATTTTCTCCAGGGTATTCTCAAACACGTGAACACCCCTTCGTCCATCCAACAAGACTATTCGACGTCTTTATTAGCAGCCGCCAAATCTTTAAAAAGGTAAGCGCGATAGCTCTTCACAACGGGGTCGTCGAGCGCATCCGTGTATTGCCCATTGAACAGACGTCGTGCATCCATATTGGCCTGGAAAAAGGTCGAGGGTTGCCCCTTGAGTCGCTCCAGAATAAGGCCAGGGAAATAGACGATATCGAGCAGGGGATAAGCGGTCCCTTTGTCAGGGAGCCCCGTGTCAATCAATTGGAATTGCGTCACGAACATCGGATTAGGTGCTTGGAGCGAGTACTCGGGGTGGTCCGTCAAACGTGGTTGATGGTCACCAAAGCGAATAAACAGCTGGCGTTTATCGCGCGAGCGAATCCACTCTTCAAACGCCATAATCGGGTCGTCCGCAGCCTTGAGTTTGCCGACATAGCTCGCGTACTCCTGCTTGGGTGCGCCCGCTTTGAGCTCCACAGGGTAGTCCGTGGGCATCACGCGTTCGTAAGGGCTATGCTCGTACATGGTCATGGCAAAGACGATACGCGGTTTGTCATGGGGTTCCGTCTCTAAGAGTTTTTTCACCGCCTCTAACATGTCCGCCGTCGGAATACGCCAAAGGTTTTTGTACTTGGGCGCAGGGTAGCCGTAGTCCTGAGGTTGACGGATATGCTGTACGCCCATGGCTTTGTAAGCCACGTCGCAGTTGTAGGAGCGGGGGTTAAAGGGCGTTAACACATAGGTTTCGTAGCCATAGCGACGCAATTCGGTAAAGAGCCCGTGACGAACATGCTCAACCGAGGTGTAATTGATCACGACGGCGTTAGCACCAAAGTCAGAACTGCTGAGGCCGCTCATGACTGAAAATTCGCTTCGCCATGTGCTGCCACCATAGGTGTGCACTCACAATAAGCCTTCTTGTTCTCGATTGGCGGGCTCAAACATTTTTAACGGTGGCAAACCTCCCACAATGTCCGTGTAGTACTGAGGATTAAACGTGGACTCTTGAAGCAAAACCACGATGTCAGGCAAGGGTTGCTTTTGTGCTGCTTCGTGCAAAGCTGAAGGGGTGAGGGTCTTTTGTGCCGTTAAAAACGCGCTTGACGTTTCTGTCATCAACTCACCCGGATCCTGGTAGTGAAGGGTGGAAGTCATCACCAGGTTGGTGGGAACGTTCGAGACGCGGTTGGCGAGTTTAGCTTGGAACGAGGGCTGGTAGTCTTGGTACATGACATAAACCATGGCGCAGCCAACGATGGTGCAACCTAAACTCATCCAGCGCGAGCCTGTGGTTTTGCCCGAATAGCGCCAGCCTTGAACGGTTAAAACCATGAGCAGAGCCACGAGCAAGAGAAAGAGCACAAAGACCCAGGGGAACTCCAGCACGACGCCCATGTTGGACGTATCTAAAAAGAGCTTAAAGTCGGGAAAGAGCAGCTTCTCCCACCAATAGAACTCTTTGACTTTACTCAAGAGCGTCAGGAAAAGAAGGACCGTGGTCGAGAGCGTTAGGGCGAAATAGACGCGACGCGTGAGCAACGTGACGGTGCCGGTGGTGGCTAGAAAACACCCTACGGTCACGATCATCGAGGGCCAGCTGTAACGGTATTTAGCGGTTGCGTACCAAGTGATGAGGCAAATCGCAACCCACAACCAGAGTGCAAAGCGTCCTTTGCGGGAGGCTACGGGGCGAACAAAACTCGAGAGTAAAGACATGGCTCAAAAAGAGGTAAATGTTACAAAAAGTTGAGAATTGGCGGGGAGTATAACAAAGGTCGATGGAAGACGCGATGACAGGACGGAGGGAAAAAGCCCATTGGGGCTCTTGTTGGAACCCTTGTTAGCTCTCTTGTTGGAGCTCTTGACGGGAGGCGTCTTGGAACGCTTCTTGATACTTAATGCAGGCCGATTCGAGTGAAGAGGCACTCGAATCGGCCTAAGAGAAAAAGGTGTTGACGTGTGAGGGCGGTTAGCGGGCTTTCTCCGTGAGATTTAAGAGCGTGTGCCGAATGTGGTAGTCTCTCACCGCACGTTGAGCACGAGCAATTTGCCCGGCTTTTTCATTTTCAGCGGAGCAGGGAGATTCTGGGATCATCCGATCGTCCTCCCACCGATAGCAGTGGAGTGTCCCGTTGACCCCCAAGGAGATCGCACCCGAGGACGCAAGCGACAGTCCAAAGGTATCAAGGCTTGAGAAGGATTGCGCTGGTTTGGCCGATACTGCACCAAAGAGGTTACGTCCCTCGTCACGCGAGGGAGCTTGACCCAGAATGAGGGCGTTGAGGGTGGGGAATATGTCGCGTGTGCTCACCCACTGCTGCGTGTTGACGTTGCGCTTTTCCGGGAGCCAAAAGAGTACAGGCACGCCGTTGGCATGGTGCCACACGCCATTGGTTGCATAGTGTTGACGCGAGTTATGGTCGCCCGTCGCCACAACCACGGCGCTCTGTAATAAATGGTCCGCTTCCAGACGCTCAACAAAGCGTCCCAAGGCGCCCGCTGAGTACTGATAGGTTTGCAGACGGTTTTTCACCAACTCCGTGGTGCGATCTTCTTTAATAAACGAGGGAAGAACCTTGGGATCCACAGGATTCACGTTTGCCCCATCGGGCACATGGTGTGGCGGATGGTTTGTCGTTGAGAGCATAAAGAGAAAAATGCGTTTTCCAGCTTGGGCTTTTTCTTCCAACAGACGATTGGCGTAGCGGAACATCCATTCATCCCCAACACCCCAAGTGCCGTGTTCCGCTTCAGGGTACGCTTTGAGGATGTCTTGGTCACCCAAAATCTCGTCGAAACCGTGCTTAGGGAAGTGTCTATCTATCTGTCGCCAGCTCACCGACCCTGAGGTCAAGAAAACGGTTTCGTAACCCGCTTTTTTATACGCACAGAGGCGTGAGAAGGGAAAGCCCACACGACCGTAACGACTCTGCGAAATTGGGGTAATGGGGGTGTCAAAGAGAATGCCTTCGAGAGATGGGAAGGTACCCCCTTCAACCGCAATGCCTTGACGGAAAACGTGAGCAAGCGGCAAGACGGCTCGTAAGTCACCTAAGGTGTCATTGATGCCAGGGCGATCCGCTTCAAACTCATCACGCCCCATGGATTCCATCAGCGCAAAGACGACAAACTGAGGTGGAGTCTTTAACGGAGTTACGGTGTCTTGGGTTGGCAGAAGTGTGTTTAAGGCGTTTTGCGCCTCATTAATGGAGACAAACCCCAATTGATGTACCCCTTCTTCAGGGCCTTTGGCAAGCGACAAGCGTTGCTGGTTTTTCCACGCTTCGTAAAGCGCTGCCACACCGTTGGGAACAGAAGAGTTCACAAAGGCGTCCGTGGTCACCGCCCAATCTTGTAAGCGCAAGGGAAATTTACCGAGGCTACCGCGCATCGCGAGTCCAAAGAGGGCTGTGATGACAATGGCTGTGATGGCAAAGCGAGTTTTACTGTATCGACGCTCCCCATAGGGGCGAGGACGCACCAAGCGAGCGGCGAGTAGGGGCAGGAGTGCTAAAACTAGTGTCGCGAGAACCAATTGCACCACGGGCCAATCGGACCAGAGCGTGGCAAGAATTGCTTTGGTGTCGTCTTGCCAGAGGCCAAAGATGATGCTCGAGATGGGCGTGCGGTAAAACGCAAAGAATCCCAAGTTAATCACCGCCAGGCCCATAAGGAAAAGGCTCGTGAGTCCAGCAACGAGAGTGAGTATGCGTTTGAGGTGAGGCCAGGGGTAGGTGAGAAGAGAGATGAGCCACGCAGGCAGCAGGAGAATGGCACTCCACTTCAGGTCCACACGAAAACCGGTCCAAAGGGCGAGCAAAGCATCGCTCATGGCGGGAGATCCAAAGTAGGTGAGAAAAACCACACGTGAGAGTGTCAACAGCACGAGCGTGACGGCAACGAATACCACGCTTTGACGCAAGGTGAGCTGCCAAGAACGGTCTTTGGTGAGTGTCGAAAACATGCTTCGATTTGAGAAGACAAGAGTCAATCAAGAATGTGGAGCTATCTTAACAGAGATCGCCAAGGAGGGCGTTTCGTTGAGGTCGAGAAGCGTGGGACGTCGCGCTCGATCTTGAGATAGAAATTGGTACAATGCCAAGCACATTAACGGAGGCAGTTGCTTTGAGGGAGTGAGAAGAGGCCATTCGCCCTCTACCATCTCTACCGCAGGGCTATTCGAGAACATATTGAGCGTCAGGATTAGAGGAAGAAATTGACAAATGAGTAGGACGAGAGAGCTTACATTAAGTGCAAAACGGTGGTGCCCTTGGTGGTCTCGTGTGTGGATCGTCTTGTGTGCCATCACGTGGGTGGGGACCGTGAGCTATCGGTACTCCGTGGGTTCACTCTTTATCTGCGTGGGACTCTTCTTGGCGCTGTGGGGGCTTGCTTTGGCGTTCTCGCACCGCCCTTACTTTGCGCTCACGTTGAGCACCACGGTGTTGCTCTTTTTCACCGTCTTGAGCAAAGCCAAGGAGTTTTTCTGGAATGAGAAGCTCTTTTTCGCCGACTTTGAACTTTTCTTGGATCCAAGCAACACCGAAACGGTCTTGCACTACCCTTGGGCCTTAGTGGCGTTTTTGGGCATTACCTTGATTTTGGTGACGGTTACGGTGTTGGGATGGCGCGCTTCTCGCACGTGGATGCGCAGTTCGCTAGTGGGGGTGTTGGCTGGTATTTTGGGCGTCGGGTTGATGGCTTGGAGTCAGACGCAATATCAGGACACGTGGCTCAAGACACTGCCCAAAGGGCAAAACGTGCCCACGAACGTGGTGATGTCAACTAAGATTGCTTATCAAGATCCCGGGCAAACGGTCACGGGAGATCCGACGGTTTTTGAAGCTGCACAAAAGACACTCGCACCCTCTGAGGTTTATCAAGCAGCGCAATCGCAACCTTTGCCCGATATCGTGTTGTTGCTTCAAGAATCCACGTTTAATCCCGCGCTTTACAGCGACATTACGAGTGGGTTACCTACGTTAGGCATGTTTGCTCCCAATGGGCGTCAGGCTGAGGGCCTTTTGCGCGTGCACACTTACGGCGGTGGGACGTGGCGCTCTGAATTTGCTGCGTTGTCGGGGTTGAGCTCCGACGACTTCGGGGCCGCAGCCGGGGCCGTCTTTTACAGTGCGGTTTTTCACGTGAAAACGGGGCTCTTTCATGAGCTTCGACGTTATGGCTATGACACGTATGTATTAACGCCCTTTAACCCGTCGAGCTACAACGCTCAATCGGCCTATGAAGCGCTTGGGGTAGAAAATATTCGTCAACCGCAAAATTATGGTTATCCCGCGCCCTTTAATAAAAACCTCTGGCATATCAGCACAGAAGATATGCTCAAGTACGCTAAAGAACTTCTTGAAACGGAGCCGGGCGACAAGCCCAAAGTGGTTTACGTGCTAACGATGGCTGAACACGGACCTTATCGTGATCGGGTCAATGATGTGACGTTGAGCGTCACGGATGGCGTTAATGCTGTTCCGTATGAGAATTATGTGAGTCGCCTCAAAGCGTCTGATAAGGCGGTGGTTGATTTTGAGAACTGGGTTAAGGCGGGCGACAAACGTCGTCTCTTTGTCCGTTTTGGAGACCATCAAGGGCACTTGGGATTTAACGCATCGTATCGAATGGCACTTTCTCAGCCCCAATATGTCACTCAATTTGAATTGGTGGACTCTGGGGTGAACGTTGCCAACGATCCCGCTCCTTTGACCGATATTGTGTATTTGCCAGGTATGATCGTGGAGCGCTTGCAGGGAACGCCATCTGCGTTTTACCAAGCCAATATCAATGCTCGGCGTTTACTTGAGGGGGCTTATTCCGACAAGCAGGCGGATCCTTTGTTAGATGGATATCGGGCTTATCTATTCAAGACCCTAAAGGTGGCGCCGTAAGCACAGCGCCACCGATGAACTCTTATGAGAGAGATGGGTTAGTCGTTCTTCGTTGTTTTTTTGACGCATGAGCTCAATCGCATGGGTGTACTTGAGGTACGCCCCTAAAGCTTTGGCGGTGGCGATCGTGAGCCCGTCAAGCCCCGCGAAGAGGCCGAGCTTCAACACGTAGTGTCGAACAAAAGACCATAGCCCCCCCCTGCGTGAAGGGAG